>WNFT01004102.1_pt1 | contig 12724 bp, 11 predicted proteins | sample 5400191 | NCBI WGS metagenome assembly WNFT01 (sample SAMN13153359, study PRJNA577476) | soil metagenome | isolation source: 80 cm saprolite under Madrone tree | place: USA:California | collected 2016-06-14
CGCGAGCAGGTCCTGGAAGTGGCATAGCTTGCCGCCGATGCCGAGCAGCATCGCGTTGTAGGCCTCTCCTGGCTGGAGGACGGTAGAGGAGAGCTCGTTGCAATCATTCGAGTAGATCTGATGAGCATGGGTGTCGGCATTGACGAACTGGAGCACTGAGCCGACCTCGACGGTTAGAGATGGCGCGCTGACTCCACGCTCGTCGAGTCGCTCGACGGGTGACTGCATCGAGCGCGCAATCGTCGCGCACCCGCAGAGTGAAAGCGTGACGACGGCGATCATCCTCATTGGCTCGAGTCTCATGGTTCTCCCTTGTCCTGGACCTGCAGGGGAGACCTGGCCCACGCTGCGCAATTCCTGCGGGAATGAATCAGGGCGCGGCCCAGTCCGATGTGTGTCGGGCTGCGCCTGAGCGACCCCATGCGCGCGGCGGCACGCCATCGCGTTGACGTCGACGTCGCGTTGACGTCAAAGAAATGACGAGCGGCCCGCTGGGGCCCCCGCGGAGCTAATCAGCGGTGGCACGCGGAATGCTTTGCAACACGGACACTATGGAAAATCACGATCACGTCTGCCAGGAATGTAAATCAGAAGTGCGCTGGGTAGGGAGACACCGGTTGGACCTGCACCGCATCGTCGTCTTCCTCGGTGTGTGCTCTTGCGCGGGAATGATCACGCGCAAGACCGTCAGCCTCGCTGGCGCGCCTGCCTGAGATACTCTTCGCTACGCATCGAATCGCGCGGCAGGGAACAAACTCGGTCTAGCTCCGGTCTGGGCGGGCGCAATACGTCCCCTAGCCCGGAGAGCAGATGAAACCTGGACCGAGACTGACGCATTCCATCCTTCCCACGATGCTCCTGTTCGCATCCACGATTGCGCGGGCCGAACAGCCCAATCCGCCTTGCCATCCAAACCCGGACGCCGCCGCGGACAGAGCTGTCGTGGCGGCGCGCGGCGACGTTGCCTCACTGCCACAGCCCCTCAAGGACATGCTGGTGCGGCTGGCCGATCGTCCACGCAGCGTCCTGCCCTTGCAGGTCCACGCCGAGGCGGACTCTCCCAGCCAGCTCTTCCAGTACTACCTCCTCGACAGCACCGGCTTCGAGCCCAACGTCTTCACCAAGATCATTCCCGGCGTGAACGATCACGCGCAGCTCACCGCCACCGGCGCCAACTGTGGCTTGCCGACGGTCGGGGCAGTCCGCCTGGTGCTCGAGCCGAAGCCCGGACTTCCGACCGACCCCACCGACCCGCGCGCCTTCATCGACGTCTTCACCGACATCTCCGGCCTCTTCGTCATCAACAACGAGAGCGGCTGGTACGAAGGCTGGATGATCCACGACGTCACCGTGCCCGCGATCGACCCCGTTGCGCGACCTGACGGGCATGCCCGCTTTGGCACGATCCTGCCCAGCGATGCGGCTCTCCTCAAGCACATGGGCACCGGCAACAACGTTCCGGGAAACACCTTCACGGTGGACGGCAAAAAAACGCGTCTTCCCAGCGCCGCCGATCGCTTTCCGGACGTACAGACCAACGTGGTGTCGATCTACCTCAGCATGGGAGTGTACAACGCGCTCCAGCAGAGCGATGCCCACGCATACTGGGAGTTCAACTATCTCGGGACGAACTGGGTCCACCCACTCTACGAGTTGCCGTTCACGGGCGGGTTCCCGGACAAGTTCGGCGCGGCGCCCGACGCATTCGAAGAGGGTGAGATCGGGAAGCTGCAATCGATCGTGCCCGGCTCTGGACCGAGCGGAGTGAAGAACGATCCCCGGGCCGTCGGAGACGATCCGAATCTGCCGCGCGATCCCGACAAGTTCGATGGGACGGTAGATGCGCAGCGGGAATTTCGCCAGCGCGGTGTTCCCAGCGCCCTTGCCAACGAGATCTTCCTCGACGTCTACCTGCGGCGCGCCTCGTTCGAGCCCCGGGTGAGGAACCTGCAGCAGCGCCTCTTCGACGCGTACGCGGTCGAAGTTGCGCGGGTCGACCTGAACGGCGACGGCATCATTTCCGCGGTAGAGGGAGACGTCGATACCTCGACCGACGGCTTCGCCGACAACTCGCGGCTCTACTTGTCGCCCACGGACTTCGAGCGCTTCGCCGTTACGCGGGAGATCAACGATGGCCTCCTGGCTCCACGCTTCTCGCCGAGCCAGCGGGCCTGGGTCCTGAGCGGAAAGCGAGTAGCGGTCAGCCCCGCGGTTCCCGCTTCGGCCGGACGCGACGGCGACGATCGCTGACGGCCGTTACCAGGCCCGGGTTACATCTCCGGGCCTGGTCGCAGCAATACCCAGTCAAGCAGCGTGCTACTCGGCCCATCTGGGGTGGTGGACGAACGACATTGCCAGCAGCAGCTGTGCGGCGCGCTGCGCGCCCACTCCGAGCGCCATGGATAGCGCCGTCGAGCCGTCCGCGAGGGCGACGTCCAACGAAGCGCCCCGTTCCAGCAACAGGTCGATCAGCTCGACGCGATCGAGCATGGCTGCGAGCATCAAGGCCGTCAGGCCTTCCGGACCCGCACCGTCGGGATCCGCGCCATGATCGAGGAGCAAGGCGATCAGCCTGCCGTCCGCGTCTATCGCGGCGGTGGTCAGCGGGGTGAAGCCGAGCATGCTGCGCGACTCGGGATCGGCGCCCTGCTCCAGCAGGAAGCGTGCAGCGTCAACGCGCCGGTTCGAGCAGGCAACGTGCAGCAAGGTCTCGCCGCGCGAGTTGCGAGCGTCCGCGGGGACTCCGTGATCGAGCATGGCGCAGAGGGCGGGAGTATCGCCGACTCGCGCGTGGAAGAATGCGGCGCGGATGAGCGAGATTGAAAGACGGACCGGAGCAGGCTGCTTCGTCATCGGGCTTCCTCCACGCCCCCGCCGTTCCCGACTCGCGCGCCGCGCGTATATTCCCCTGGCGTTCGCCGCCCTATTGCCCGCTGACAGCCTTCTGCTGAGGGGTGCCGCTGTTACGCACGAAGTCGGCCATGCCCTGAGAGATGGCCAGGGTCCTCGCCAGCGTGGCTACGGCCGCATCAGTGGCGTCGAGAGGAACTCGCGCTTCGTCGATGAAGAATCCGTCGCTGCGCAGGGTCGCCATGGCAATGACTCCCTCGGGTGCACGAGCGATGCTCAGCGTGACTTCGAGGTCCTCGTGAAACGGCGGATGGGCGACGACGGCGAACCCCTCCCTGGCCAACGCTCGGACGAACGCCGCGTGCAGGGCGGAATCGTGAGCGTCGTCGATAACGCTCAGGTTGCGGCTGGACAGCTCGCTGCGCGTGAGCTGTTTGTCTGCAGGTCGCGAGCGCCAGTGGCCGACTGCGCAGGCCCCGAGTAACGCGAGAGCGGATGCGACGACCACCCTCAGCGACGATCTCACTGATCGTCGGCGTCGTTCTTGGGGATACCAGCGGCCAACCAGTGGCCGTTCGCAGCGCTCAGGATGAGAAGAACGGCATCGGTGCAAGGAGCGGGCGGCGGCGGCGTGAGCAAGTCGTCGATCCGGAAATTGCCGTTGGCCTCCAGGGCGACGCCGGTCGGGCTCGAGCTGTGGGCGGTAGCAGTTGCTGCCGGTCCACAGAAGAGCGTGGCAAAAACACGCTGCCCGCCCGTCGTCCCGATCGCGTTGCCGCCGGTCAGGAGCAGCCCGCGTCCCTCGAGATGGATGGGGCCGCCGACCTCAACGGTGGCGCGGAGACGCGAGATCTGCCAGGGAAAGCCACCGGGAGAGATTCCGCGAACGATGTTGAGAGCCGCACCGCCGGTCGACGTCACGCCGGACGCCGGATCGACGCCGATGCCACCGTCGAATGTGACGAGCGAATCGTCGGCAGCAATGGCATTGAGTCCGGCGACGGCAAGGGCAAGAAACAAGCGCTTCATGGGTCGTCTCCTTTAAGTTTCGGTTGCGATCGTCAGTCGTGCTCGAGATCCGCCTCGTCGCGCGGAGTCAGGAAGCGATCGAGCACGAGGTCGGCGACTTCGTGACCAAGCCGCTGGCCCGCGCTGAGATCGAATCGGAAATGCTGTCCAGCGTAGATCCGACTCAGCGTGGCTTCCTGGGCGGCCGCGGCAAGCGACTCGAACGAGCGTTCTGCCCCGGGCATCACCTCGGAGGTGACGCTGAACTTGAAGGGTTCCGTTCCAAGAACGTCCGTGAGGATCGCAGCGGCGGCAGCGCTGATGACGGCGTGCGCGCCAGGGTACGAAGGATCCGGCGCCGTCTTGCCGACCTCTGGAAGCCAGTTCGGATCCGCTTCCGTCTTCGGATTGCCATCCGTGTCCGCGGCCCGAATCGCGGTCACCGGCCGCCAGAAGTTGTAGGCATACTTCGCGTCGTAGAACGCGATGACGCCGTCCGCGACCGCGAGGTTCAGCAGGGCGAAAAGGCGCGCGTTCTGCGCCGTCGTCAGGGAGCCGAGGAGAGACGCGGTCTGTGCGATCTCGTTCCAGTAATTCTGGATCGCGCCGTTCCAGAAGCGGCCGGTCAGGGCCTGGTCCGCAGTTGCCGTGCTGCCGGCTGCCGTTCCCAGCGATTTCAGCTCATTGACGGCATTGCCGTAGGCGTCGCTGGTCAGCGCCGGGGGCGACCGGGGGCGGAACTGATCGGCGTGCTCGAGAGCGAATGGTCTGACGTGGGACCAATGCGTGAACTGAGGCTGAGGCGGAAAATTCGGCGGTGTCGACTGATATGCACCTGGCACCGTGCCGAAGACGTATTTCGGCGGCTGCGCCCCAGACCCATCATCCGCCCGCAACGCCACGATGCGGCGAGCGACTTCGGCTCCAATGGCAACCCCTTCCTTTTTTCCCGGCCCCTCGGGAACGTCCGTCAGCGATTGGTCGAATTGCGCATCGATCCGGGCACTCAGTGCCGGATACAACGCCACGAGCACGCCGTGCGCGGCTGCCGCGGCGGCCGCCTGTTGCGACGCGCCTCGCGGCGTACTGCGTAGACGGATCAGGTAGGGGGCGTGCGTCCGATCGATGGCGTTGACGGCGTCGTAGATTGCGGCATGAAGCATCGCGAAGGCGCGGGTCGGGTGGACCGTCGCCGGCTGCGCGCCCGGCGTGCGGACGATGCCGATCAAGATCCTGTTCCACTGGACTACTGGGTCCACGGTCAGAATGGGCGACGCAGACGACACGAGCCGCGTTGCTTCCATGCGCGCCACTTCGCCGGCGGAAGAATTACCGCAGGCTGCGGCAAGAAGGCCGAGACTCACCGGCAGAACCAACGCGCACTTCATCGGACACCTCGCTCGGGGACGTCATGGAGATCATGCTGGGACGGCATCGGGCGGGGTGACCGGCTCGGTGCAGCGGTTATTCCCGAGGGAATGAAGTGACCCCTGCGCCGATCGTCATGCGCGAGGTGTCCGATGCCGATCCGCGGAGTGGTCACAACAGGTCATGTGCTTCGCAACGCCAGGCTCATCGTTCGTGAGTTCGGGCCAGCCGCGTTCCTGCGCTGCTGCCTCGCCATCGTGTCGCGGCGTCGTACGACGTTTCTCGCCTGCGTCACGCCGCCGGTGCCACTAGTTTCGGGAAACAGGATTGGCGTTTGCCGTACTTGTGCTCCCAGCCACGGCGCGGCGGTAATGAACGGGACGCTGACGGCTACTCCCTGACTGCGGATCGCGTCCCTGCATCTCCGCAGGACTGCCTCGGCGGCTGGTTCGAGAACCAACCGCCGAGGCAGGCAAACCCGATCGTATGGCTACTTCTGGTGGTGCTCGCGGCGCTCCCTGCGATCTTCGCGCCGGTCTGCGCGACGATCCTTGCTCAACTCGTGCCGGTCCTCGCGCCGCTGCTTCTTGTCCGCCTGTTCCTGGGCGAAATCGCTCTTGAGGGCCGCCCGATCGGCGGCGAGCTTCGCCTTGTCCGCTTCGACGGCCGCCTTGTCGTGTGCAGCGCGATCCTTCGCCAGTTGCTGGCGGTCGTCGACCACCTGCTCATGCGCCGCCTTGACCGTGCTCTTGTCGGCGTTCACCGCCTTGATGTCGGCTTCGACCTTCGCCTTGTCGGCGGCGACCTTCACATCCGCCGTATCGTTGTCGTCGGCGCGTACACCGGCCGACACGAGCACCAAGCCAGCCGCAATCCCGAACAGCATCTTCCGCATCATGAAATCCCCTCCACGCATTGGGCCCTCATGGCCGTCTGCAGGGAACGACCCGATGCTCGCACGCTGGTTAAGCGTTTCGGTAAAAGTTGCTAAATGACCTGTAGGTCTGACTGCGCGCATCTCCGTCGTCGTGCGCCGGCCAGAACCAATAACTTGGTCCGGCTTCGCCGAGGACTTAGCGTCGGTGGCGCATGGACCGGGTTGCTCTGCTCGAGGGGCGGTGGGCGTTCAGCTCGCCGGCAGGTCTGATCTCCGGTCATTGCAGGGGAGTCGACTGAATGCGCCTGCGCCCTTTCCTCACCTTGCTCGCCGCGGCCACTGCGGCAACCGCCAGCAGCGTCCGCGACGAGGCCGTCGTCAATACCGTCCAGCCTACGGCAGCGAACCCGCGCTCGAGCAGTTTCACGGACTCGCTCAACGGCAGCATCGATCTATCGAACGAGTGGACCCTGAACCTGGGCGGGAGCCTGACCATGCAGGGCCAGACCCCAGCCTCGCAACGGGGGCAATTTCCAGAGAGCGCCAGCGTCGTCACGGTCCTCAGCGCCGGAGCAGAATGGAACGTCAACGAGAATCTGGCCTTCGGGACGGAGTTGCACCTGTCGCCGCGCAGCACGCAGTACGCGGGTACGCCGGTGAGCCTGCGCCAGGCGAACGGCACGGAGACCAGCGGGGACGCTCTGGTGCGTTCGCAGACGTCGCAAACGGGCGCGGCGTTCAGCACCTCCTTCGATACGGCCGGAGACTCCGCATTGGAGTGGTCGTACGGAGCAACCGTCGATTACTCGCATTACGAAATCGAGCAAAACATTCCGCGCGTTCGCCTCGCCGACGGCACGACCGTGAGCTCCACGACGCTGCGGCAGGACACGGTTTCGTACTGCCAGGCGCATCCGCGCGTGAAAAACTGCGGGCAGGCGCTGCTCACCGCGTTGCAGGCCACGCCGGTGACGCTGGACTCCGAGCGGCTCTCCGCGAACGTGAGCGCGACGCTCTTCACGGACACCGACGTCACCCTCTCCGGCGACTACTACGTGTACCAGCAGAATCCGGCGCAGGTAGGCTTCTTCACCTTGGTCGCGGCAGGGCGCGGCGCGGGTGTGCCGATCGCGCCATTGCGGTACGAGGTTCGGCCGGAGGTGGTCCACCGCTTCGGCGATCTCTCGGCGCGGCTCTGGGTCCAGGCTGGAGAATATGTGCCGGGAACCGGGCAAAGCACTGCTGGAGCGGGTCTGAAGCTGCAGTACAAGTTCACGAAGGCGTTCCGATCCTGGGTGACCCTCTCCGGGCAACGGGATGTGGATCAGAGCGACCAGATCACCAGGTCCGGCTCTGTCGCGGCGGGAGCGGCGTACCGCTGGTAGCCGCTGCGACGCGCCCGTCGAACATTCATTGCCTGTCGTCCGCACAACCACGCCGCTCGCCGGATCCAAATGGCTCGGCGCCATGGCCCTCCTACCCTGCGCACAGCGAAAGGAGGTTCCATCATGAAAGCGTTGCTCGAGCGTCCGCTCGGGACCAGCGATCTTCAGATCACCCAGGTTGGCTTCGGAGCATGGGCCATCGGCGGTGGAGGTTGGGCCTACGGCTGGGGAAGCCAGGACGACGCCGACTCGATCGCGGCCATCCGTCATGCGGTCGGTCGCGGAATCAACTGGATCGACACCGCAGCCATCTACGGGCTCGGCCATTCCGAGGAGGTGGTCGGACGGGCACTGCGCGAGATCCCGGCCGCGGAGCGTCCCTACGTCTTCACCAAAGGCGGGATGGTGCCGGACCCATCGCGCCCTTTCGAGGAGCCACAGCGCAACCTGCGGCCGGAGTCGATCCGGAAGGAGGTCGAGGCTTCCCTTCGCCGGCTCGGCGTCGAGCGCATCGATCTCTACCAGTTCCACTGGCCGGACGGCCTGGGAACCCCGGTGGAAGAGTCGTGGTGCGAGATGTCGCGCTTGATCCGGGAGGGCAAGGTGCGCGCCGGCGGGGTCTCGAACTTCGACGTGGGTCTGCTCGAGCGGGCCGAGCATGTTCGCCATGTCGATTCGCTTCAGCCCCCCTTCTCGTTGATCCGTCGCCAGGCAGCCGGGGACGTCATTCCCTGGAGCGCGGCGAACGGCACGGGTGTCATCGTCTACAGCCCGATGCAATCCGGAATTCTCACCGACACCTTCAGCCTCGAGCGAGTCGAGGCGATGGCGGCCGACGACTGGCGTCGACGCAATCCTGAATTCCAGGAGCAGCGTTTGGGCCGCAACCTGGCGCTGCGCGATGCCCTGCGGCCGATCGCCGCGCGACACGGCGTTTCCATCGCCGCCGTCGCCGTGGCCTGGACGCTGAGCTGGCCAGGGGTCAGCGGCGCAATCGTCGGGGCCCGCTCGCCGTCACAGGTCGACGGCTGGCTCGCCGCCGGGAATCTGACTCTCGAGAAGGAAGACCTCTCTGAAATCGCCGACGCGGTGAAGCGGACGCAGGCCGGGGAGGGGCCCGCAAGGCCATGGACTTCCTACCAGCGCCGCCGACGCGCCGCGGGATGATCCTCTCGTCTTCAGCTAACGAGACCCCGTTGATCCTTGCGCCGCTCGCAAGGCCTGCGCCTCACCCCGGGCGCGGGCGCGGAGCTCGGGGAACTCGGCTTCCAATTCCTGCAGGAACGCGAGCTGTCTCCCGAGAGCGGTGACGAGCTGCCGGTTTTGCTCCTCGAGCTCGCGGCGTTGGAACGCCAGGCAGACGACCACGCGCAGGACCGTGTTGTCCCACGGTTTGCGCAAGAACCAGAAGACCCGCCCCTCCCGGATCGATCGGATGACCACGCGGTTGTCCGGGTCGCCGCTCATCATCATCCGCACCACCTCGGGGTGTCGCTCGCCGGCCGTCTTGAGAAATTCGATCCCCGTCGTGCCGGGCATGTGGTGATCGGAAATCACCAGATGGACCGTCTCTTCTTGGAGAATCCGCTCCCCCTGCTCCGCGTTCTCCGCGTGAAGCACCCGGTATCCGTCGCGTTCGAGCACTTTGGAGAGGGCGCTCCGCACCTCTTCCTGGTCGTCGACGATGAGGATCCGTCGCTGCGTCATTCCCACCCCCGTCAGGGCAAACGGCGACCCTGCCTTGTACTATGACAGTAACCCCTTGCTGTCGCGGCCGGTCTGATACAGAGTCCGCAGCGAAAGGTGGTGGGGCGTCGCCAAACGGTAAGGCACCGGGCTCTGACCCCGGCATTTGTAGGTTCGATTCCTACCGCCCCAGCCAGCCCTCCTCACCAAGGCGCCACGTGACCGAGGGAACGCGCCCCACCAACTTCATCCGTCAGATCATCGATGCCGATCTGGCGTCTGGAAAGCACTCGCTGGTGGTCACGCGCTTCCCGCCGGAGCCGAACGGCTACCTCCACATCGGCCACGCCAAGTCGATCTGCCTCAACTTCGGGATCGCGCGCGACTATCGGGGGCGCTGCCACCTGAGGATGGACGACACCAATCCCGCCAAGGAGGAGGCGGAGTATGTCGAAGCGATCAAGCAGGACGTCCACTGGCTGGGCTTCGACTGGGGCAAGAACGCGTATCACGCGGCGGATTACTTCGAGCAACTCTACCAATGGGCGGAGAAGCTGATCCGCGCGGGGAATGCCTACGTCGACGATCAGAGCGCCGAGGAGGTGCGCCGCACCCGAGGGACGCTCACCGCGCCGGGGAGGCCCTCTCCCTTCCGCAACCGCTCGACCGAGGAGAACCTCGACCTCTTCCGGCGCATGCGCAGCGGCGAGTTCCCCGACGGCTCGCGCACCCTGCGGGCGAAGATCGACATGGCCTCGCCCAATCTCAACTTGCGCGACCCGGTGATGTACCGCATCCGCCGCGAGCACCACCCCCGTACCGGCGACGAGTGGTGCATCTATCCAACGTACGACTGGGCCCACGGCCAGTCCGACGCCATCGAGGGCATCACGCACTCCCTCTGCACGCTGGAGTTCGAGGCGCACCGGCCGCTCTACGACTGGTTCCTCGAACAGATCGGAGTCGACCACCGGCCGCGGCAGATCGAGTTCGCTCGCCTCAACCTCACCTACACGGTGATGAGCAAGCGGCTGCTCAATACGCTGGTCAAGGACGGCCTGGTCTCGGGCTGGGACGACCCGCGCATGCCGACCATCGCCGGGCTGCGGCGGCGGGGCTACACCCCCGAAGCCATCCGTCTGTTCTGCGACCGCATCGGCGTCGCCAAGGCCGACAGCACGGTCGAGATGGAGCTCCTGGAGAACACGCTGCGCGAGACGCTCAACGTCTCGGCGCCCAGGGCGCTGTGCGTACACCGGCCGCTCAGGGTCGTGGTGGAGAACTGGGACGAAGGCAAGGTGGACCAGATCGAAGCGCCCTTCCTGCCCGAGGCGCCGGCCGCTGGCTCGCGCAAGCTTCCCTTCACCCGCGAGCTCTTCATCGAGCGCGACGACTTCATGGAGGTGCCGGTCAAAGGGTGGAGGCGCCTCTCGCCCGGGAAGGAAGTGCGCCTCCGCCACGCGTACGTCCTGCGGTGCACCGGCGTGGTGAAAGACCCGAGCACAGGCGAGGTGGCGGAATTGCGTGCCACCCTCGATCCCGAGACGCGCTCGGCGAATCCGAAGGACGGCCGGAAGGTGGGAGGGACGATCCACTGGGTCTCGGCGCCTCTGTCTTCGCCGGCGACGCTGCGACTCTACGATCGCCTCTTCCTGGTGCCCAACCCGGGCGCCGGCGAAATCGACTTCCGCACCCAGATCAATCCGCGGTCGCTCGAGGTGGTCGAGGGCGCCCGCGTCGAGCCGGCGCTTGCGGCTGCGAAGCCCGCGGAGCGCTACCAATTCGAGCGCAAGGGCTATTACTTCGCCGACCCCAAGGACTCCAAGGACGGGGCGCCGGTATTCAACCTCATCGTTCCCCTCCGCGACACCTGGGGAAAGTCGGCAGCCGGGTAGCGTCTCGGGCATGAGAATGGTTGCCGTCGCCTGAGACAACTCAATTGGACGTCGTCAGCTGGGCCAGGCGCCGCTCGAGATAACGGCGCTCGACGGCATTCTGCGCCAGCGCATGCGCACGCCGGTAGCTGACGATCGCTTCATCGGCACGGTCGAGACGGCGCAGCAGGTCGGCGCGCGTCGCATGCCACAGGTGGTAGCCGGCGAGCTGTTCTTCCAGTGCGTCGACGAGAGGCATCGCTACCGCGGGGCCGTCGGCCATGGACACCGCGATCGCATGGTTCAGAGCAACCACGGGGGAGGCATGCAAATCGTGCAGTCGATCGTACAGGCCGGCGATCTGTCGCCAGTCGGTGTCTTCGGCGCGGACGGCGTCCGCATGCACTGCGGCGATCGCCGCTTCCAGCGCGTACGGCCCGGCTGGCCCGCGTCGCAACGCGGCCTGCAACAATGTCCGACCCTCATCGATCTGCGCGCTATCCCAGCGAGCCCGATCCTGTTCGGCGAGGAGGACCAGCTCGCCTCCGGCATCGACGCGGGTGGAGCGGCGAGCGTCATGCAACAGCATCAGCGCCAGGAGTCCCTCGAGCTCGGATACCGGTTCCGGCAGCAGCGAACGCACGACGCGCGCGAGCCGGATCGCCTCCAGGCAGAGCTCACCGCGCACCAGCGCGTCGCCTTTTGCCGCGGAGTAACCCTCGTTGAAGACCAGGTAGATCACTGCCATCACTTCGGCGAGCCTGTCCGGCAGCTCCGCCGCGGAAGGAACGCTATAGGGAATGCCGGCGCCACGGATCTTCGTCTTGGCGCGGACGAGGCGCTGCGCCATGGTGGACGTGGGCACGAGGAAGGCGCGCGCGATCTCGTCTGTCGTAAGCCCGCAAAGCGTGCGCAGCGTCAATGCGACCTGCGCTTCCGAGGCGAGCGCCGGATGGCAGCAAGTGAAGATCAGCAGTAGTCGCTCGTCGGGCACGGACCGCTCCTCGTCGAATGCGTCCGCAGCAGGCGCTTCCCGCTCGGCAGTTTCCGCGAGCGCCGCGAGCTTGCCCTCGAAGCGGCCGCGCCGGCGGAGCTGATCGATCGCGTTGTGCCGGGCAGCAGCGTAGAGCCAGCCTCTCGGGCTGGAAGGCGGCCTGGCCGTCCATTCGACGAGAGCCGAAGCGAACGCATCCTGCAGCACCTCCTCGGCGAAGTCGAAGTCACCGAAGTCGCGGATGAGCGCCGACAGGAGGCGCCCCCATTCGGCGCGGCAAAGGCGGTCGAGTTCGGCGACTTCGAGGTTCGGTGACATCGGCGATAGGGTTGGCCCCGTCAGGAAAACTTCTGGATCGGCCGCACCTCGATCGAACCATGGCGCGCACCCGGAATCTTCGCCGCGATGGCGATGGCCTGGTCGAGATCGCGCGCCTCGACCAGATAGTAGCCGCCCAGGTGCTCCTTGGCCTCCGCGTATGGGCCGTCGGTCGTCAACCGCCTGCCTTCGCGCACGCGTACCGTGGTCGCGGTACCCGTGGGTTGCAGCGCGTTGCCGCCCTGGATGGCGCTGGCAAACTCCTTGCCGAAGGCCCGATACTCCGCCAACTCCTTGTCCATCTCCGACTTGCCCAGGTTGGCGAAGCGGTTCTCCTCCTCGTAGATCAGCAGCAGATACTGCA
>WNFT01004103.1_pt1 | contig 12723 bp, 14 predicted proteins | sample 5400191 | NCBI WGS metagenome assembly WNFT01 (sample SAMN13153359, study PRJNA577476) | soil metagenome | isolation source: 80 cm saprolite under Madrone tree | place: USA:California | collected 2016-06-14
CATGGAGTCACAAAGCGCGAAGACGGGAACCGCCACGTTCATGTGTGGCAGCCATCGCGAGTTGGCGCCCAGGCAGGACACCACGACGTCGTCCGGGGCGAGAGCGGCCACGAGCGCGTCGAGGAAGGGCTTGCGGCTCGTCACGCCAGATCCTCGCCGCTGATGAGCAGCACGAAGGGTCCGTGCGACTCGGCGGCGGACTCGAAGCCGCGCCTCACCTGCCCCTGGATGTCTCCGGCCCTGTCCAGCAGCGCGTACGGCAGGCGCCACGCCCCGAGCGTGGCCTCGGTCACGCGGCCTTTCGGAGCATGGTAGTAAATCGGATCCCGGCCGTCGCCGCGGAAGGACACGATGAAGAAGCACGGGATGCGATAGAGCTCTACGAGACCGGCCAGGATTCCGCCGCAGTTGAGCAGCCCCGCGTTCTGGATGAGCACGGCCCCCCGCCCGCCCGCGAGGTTGGCGCCGCACGCCACCGCTACGGCTTCCTCCTCGCGCGCCACGTCCACCGCGCGGATCGTCTTCGACGCCCGCACCGCGGCCATAAGCTTTCCGATCCAGGTGTCAGGGACCGACGCGGACAGCGTCACGCCCGCGGCCTCGAGCCCCGCAACGATCCGCTCCGTACCGGTCATAGACGGGGGTCAGATCTTGCAATCACGCATGGCCAGTCAGAGCCGGCCAGAATGTTGGATTGCAAGACCTGACCCCATCATTTGGCGCCGAGAGCGCGCGCGGCTTCGGCGATGGCCTCGACGATGAAGTGGTACCCGGTGCAGCGGCAGAGGTGGCCCGCCAGCATCTCGCGGATCTCGCCGTCGGTCGGCGCCGGATGTTCCTGCAGGAACGCGCAGGCGCTCATGATGATCCCCGGGGTGCAGTAGCCGCACTGGAGGCCGTGCTTGGCCCAGAAGGCCTCCTGGAGGGGATGGAGCTCCTCCTCCGACGGCGCGACCCCCTCGATCGTGCCGACCTCGCGCCCGTTCGCCTGCACCGCCAGCATCAGGCACGCGCGAATCGGCTCGCCGTCGAGGAGCACAGTGCAGGCGCCGCACACCCCGTGCTCGCAACCGACGTGGGTGCCGGTGAGATCCAGGTCTTCGCGCAGGAAGTCCGCGAGCGTAGAGCGCACGTCCACGCTCCGGTCGTACTCCGTTCCGTTCACCTTCACCCGCAGCGGGCGCTTCATCCCGTCCTCCGGCACCGCGACAGCGCGGCCGTCAACACACGCTCGGCGAGAGTGGCGGCCACCAGCTTTCGGTAGCCCGCCGAGGCGTGGATGTCACCGTCCGGAGAGAGCGCTGCCGCGGCGGCTTTCGCGGCCTCTGCGACGCGCGCCGCCGTCGGCTGCTGGCCCATGAGCGCGGCTTCTCCCGGCGCGCCCCTGACCGGCGTGCCGCCGACGCCGAAGAAGCCCAGGCGCGCATGCGACACGGCCCCGGCGCCGTCCAGCGCGAGCACCGCCGCGCAGCCCACGAGGGCAAAATCGCCGTGACGCCGCGCGACCTCGGCGAAGCCCCAGCCCGCGCCCTCCGGCGGCAGCGTGAAGCGCGCCGCCGTCGCCACCTCGTCGGACTCGAGCGACGTCGTGAGCGGGGCCAGGTAGAGCTTGTCGGCCGGAATCACGCGCTCGCCGCCCTTGCGCCGAGCCACGATCGCGCCGTCGAGACAGAGCAGGAGCGCGGGCAGCTCGGAGGCGGGATCGGCGTGAACGAGGCTGCCCACCACGGTGCCGCGGTTCCTGATCGGCGCGTGCGCCACCCAGCCGAGCGCCTCCACCAAGAGCGGCGAGTGGGCGGCAGCCCATTTCTCGAGAGCGCGCTGACGCACCAGCGCCCCGACCGTCAGCGTGCCGCCCGACTCCGCGAGTCCGTCGAGGTCACTGCAGCCGTTGATGTCCACGAGCGCGGACGGCCTCGCCAGGCGTAGCGCGAGCATGGGAATGAGGCTCTGGCCTCCGGCCAGCACCTTGGCCTCGTCGCCGTAGCGCCTGAGCGCCTCGACGACATCGGCGGCGCTGGAGGCGGCGACATACTCGAAGGGAGGCGGCTTCACGGCTTCCTCGCCGATTCCAGGAGCCCCAGGACCACCGAGGGGCCGAGAGGCGTACGCGTAACCCGCACGCCGAAGGGCGCCAGCGCATCCTCGACGGCGTTGGCGATGGCCGCGGGCGGCGAGATCGCGCCGCCTTCACCGGCGCCTTTCACGCCGAGGGGGTTCCGCGGCGACGGATACTCGAGGTGGACGGTCTCGATGGGCGGCAGCTCCATGGCCGTCGGCACGAGATAGTCCATGAAGGTGCCGGTCAGGAGCTGCGCCTGCTCGTCGTAGACCATCTCTTCCAGGAGCGCCCCGCCGACGCCCTGCGCGACTCCGCCATGGATCTGCCCTTCCACGATCACCGGGTTGATGACCCTGCCGCAGTCGTGCGCGACCAAGTAGCGCAGGAGCCTCACGGCGCCGGTGCCGGGATCCACCTCGACGTGCGCGACGTGCACGGCGCTCGTATAGGTGACGGTCGGCTGGTGGTGGTACACCGTCGCCTCGAAGTCCGGCGAGGCGACGCCAGGTTTGGCGAAGCTGGGGATGGCCGCCTGGATCACGCGACCGAGCGGCATCGACGAGGCGGGCACCCCGCGCACCGAGACCGTGCCATCGGCGATCTCGATGTCGGCGGCCGCGGCTTCGAGGAGCGCCGCGGCGGCGAGCGCGATCTTCTCGCGCACCTTGCCGGCGGCGACGTGGATGGAGCTGCCCGCGTTCACGGCGCTCCGCGAGGCGAATGTGCCGACGCCGAACGGGATGGCGGCGGTGTCTCCGCCGATGACCGTGATCCAGTCGAGCGGAATACCCAGGGCGTCCGCCGCGATCTGGGCAAACGACGTCTCGTGCCCCTGCCCCTGGCTGCAGGCGCCGGTGGCGATGACGGCGCGCCCCGCGGCATCGAGCCTCACCGTCGCGCCCTCGTACGGGCCGATAGCAGTGCCCTCGACGTACCCAGAGATGCCGATGCCGCGGTATATCCCTTTGGACCGGAGCTCTGCCTGCTCTGCCCGTAACGCGTCGTAGCCCACCGCCGAGAGCGCGGCCTCCAGCCCCTCTTTGAAATCGCCGCTGTCGTAGACGAGCGGATTGCCATCTCGGTACGGTATGTCCAGCTCGTAGGGCATGTCGGTCTGCGTGAGATAGTTCTTGCGCCGCAGCTCGGCCGGATCCATGCGCAGCTCGCGCGCGAGACAATCCACGATGCGGTCCATCGCGAAAACGGTCTCGGGCCTTCCCGCCCCGCGATAGGGCGCGTTCGGCGTCTTGTTGGTCACGACGCCGCGGCACTCGACCCGCAGATTGGGCACGCGGTGGGGACCCAGGAGGTGCGCCACGGTGTTGTAGGGCAGCACGATGCCCCAGCAGTTGTAGGCGCCGAGATCTAGCCAGATCTTGTCGCGCACCGCCAGCATGGTCCCGTCCCGTCGCGCCGCGATCTCGATGTCGTGAGCCTGGTGGCGGGCATGGCCGGACGCCATCATGTGCTCGCGCCGGTCTTCGGTCCACTTCACGGGACGCCGCGCGACCATAGCCGCGACTGGGATGAGCTGGTCCTCTGGGTAGCCACTCGCCTTGGTGCCGAAGCCCCCGCCCACGTCGGGAGCGACGACGCGGATCTTGTGGGGCGGAAGCCCGAGCGCCGAGACCAGCCCCTGTTGGACGAAGTGAGGCACCTGCGTGCCGTTCCACGTCGTCAGCGAGCCGTCGCGCGGATCCCACTGGGCGACCACTCCGCGCGTCTCGATGGGCATGCCGACGTAGCGCTGGATGTCGAAGCGCTCGCGCACGGTGACGTCGGCGGAGGCGAAGGCGGCATCGGCATCGCCGAAGCCCGTTTCGAAAAAGACCGCGACGTTGTCGCCCCAGTCGGGATAGAGCACGTGCGCTCCGGGCTGGGCGCCGGCGACCATGTCGGTGACGACGGGCAGCGGCTCGTACTCGACCTCGATCAGGTCGCAGGCGTCTTCGGCGAGAGCGCGGCTCTCCGCCAGCGCCATAGCCACGATCTCGCCGACGTGGCGCACGCGGTCGCGCGCCATGGCGAGCTGCCCCAGCTGCTTCATCTTTACGTCCACGCGCGCGGCGAGGCCCGGCGGAATGGCGCCGAAGAGCGGGAGAGGCTTCATCCAGCGCTCGAGATCGGCGAACGCGAAGACGTGGGAAACGCCCGCCAGGCGGCGCGCCGCGTCCGTCTTGACCGAAAGGATCTTGGCGTGGCCGTGCGGGCTCCTGACGAAGGCCGCGTGGAGCAGGCGCGGCAGCTTGATGTCGTCGACGTAGCGACCTTCACCGCGGAGAAAGCGCGGGTCTTCCGAGCGGCGGACGGAGGCTCCGAAGTACTTGGCGCCCATGGAGACGCCCGACCATACCAACTGACCGCGCGGCTGTCTAGGGATCGTCCTTAGTGCTTGTGGGCAGCCGGCATATCTCCCTTGGCCATGGCGAGGTGATGGGGGCCGTGGTGTCCGCCCTGGACGAGAAGGCCGGCGAAGCCCAAGCCGCGAATGCGCGCCACCGTCTTGGCATCGGCTGGATCGCGGGCGACCACGATCAGCCGGACGCCGTCTGGGATGACCTCGGCCTTGGCCGACCACGCGGGCATGGCGTCGAGCTCGGAGGTATGCGGGATGAGCATGGCGCGGATCGACCGTGCCGTCCGGCCAGTTCCGGTGATGTCCATCGAGAGGCCGCCCGGGACCTGCGACGCTTTGACCGATGAGCGGAGGACCACCTCGGCCATGTCGATCAGGTGCTGGCGGAGGCGCTCCATGTCCACCTTGGACCAGTCGGTTGCGGGATCCGCCTCGAGGATTCGAACCACCTCGGCCATCGCGCCGAAAGCATCCTGTCCCGGCATGCGGGGCGGCGTCGAGGCGGGGCCTTCGGCCCAGACCATGCCGGCGACGAGGGAGAACCCGAGCGCAACCGATCCAAGCACGATCATGAGCGAGCTTTTCATGGCTTCCTCCTGTCGGTCCGAGTCATTGAAGCCAGTATGCCGACAGGCGCACGCGATGTCTGTGACCCAGGTCACCCTGGCGCATCGCCCCGAGCCGCTTCGGCCAGGCGGCCGGGGTCGCGGATCACGATGCGGGTGCGGCTGCGCTTGATCGTGCCGGCACGCTCGAGCTGGGCGAGGCCCCGCGACACGAGCTCTCGCACGGTGCCGAGGCGCCCGGCGAGCTGCTCCTGGGTCAGCGCGAGATCGACAACGGTCCCCGGCGACACGGGCCGGCCCAATGCGGCGGCGGCGGTTTCGATGTGACGCGCCAGCCGCTCGGTGACCTGACGGAAAGCCAGGTCCTCGACCAGCCCGGCGAAGCGGCGCACCCTCCGCGCCATCGATTCGAGCATCGACAACGCGACCGATGGGTGGCGCCGGCAGAGATCGAGCACACTCTCGCGCGGCACGAGCAGGAGTCGCGACGCCTTGACGGCGACGGCCGAGGCGATATAGCCCTGGCCGTCGAAGAGCGGCGCCTCGCCCAGCGTCGCGCCCGCGCCCTCTGCGTGGAGCACCTGCTCTCGCCCGCGCGGAGACACCTGGCGCAGCTCCACGGCGCCCTCGGCGACGACGAGAAGGCCCTGGCACGCATCGCCCGCCTCGAACGCGTGCTCGCCCCGCTTCAGCGCGCGCGGGCGGCAGCGCCGCGCGAGCCGCGCGAGCTCGGCCGCCGGGACGGAGCGGAAATAGTCAACCCGGCGAAGCGTCGCGAGAACCTGGTCGTCTGCGGCCCGCGTCACGCGCGAGAAGATCCGCGCTACCCGGCCGGGAGACCGTCGAGAAAATCGCGCAGCACCCGGTTGAACGCTTCCGGCTGATCCAGGTTCGACGAGTGCCCTGCGCCGGCGATCACCTCGAGCCGCGCCCCCGGGATCTTCTTCGCCATGTACTCGCAGGGGGCGATGAAGGGCTGGTCCTGGTCCCCCACGATGATGAGCGTGGGCACCCGGACGCCCGCGAGCGCGTCGATCACGCGTGAGCCTTCCTGGGCCAGCATGCCGCGGGCGGCGTGCGCGAGGCCCTGCGCCGAGCGATGCTCGCCCATGGCCTCGCGCATCTCCCGGCTGCGCCCGCTGAGAGCGTCGAGCCCGCGCGCCTCCAGCTCGGCCGCGCGCTCGTGGGCGCGCTGATTCCAGGCGGCGCGCGCCTCCGGGTTGCGATAGCCGGGACCGGAGTCGCAGATGACGAGCGCGCGGACCATCTCGGGATGCGCGACGTAGAAGTCGAGCGAAGCGTAGCCGCCCAGCGAGAGGCCGCCGATCACCGCGCGCTCGACGCCCACGTGGCGGAGCAGGGCGCGCATGTCGGCGATCGTCAGGCCGGCTGAATACTGCGAGGGATCGGCGGGACTCTCGGTCTGACCGTGTCCGCGCATGCTCCAGCTGATCACCTGGTAGCGATCTCCAAGGGCCCGGTGCTGCCCGTCCCACATGCGCCGCGTGGCGGAGTAGCCGTGGCTCAGCAGCACGGGCCGCCCGCTCCCGCTGACCTCGTAGTCGATCTCGATTCCGTTCAGCCGCGCTCGGCTCATCGTGACTGTTCCCCCTGGCCCGTCAGCTTACCAAAAGAAGTGCTAGACTTCTGACTCTATGACCGCCCCCGAGTGGAACCGCTACGCGCGCGCGCTGCCGTCGATCTCTGCCGCCGTCGGACGCACCCCCCTGGTCAGGCTCAACCGCCTCACCGCCGACGTGAAGCCGGCGATCTACGTCAAGGTCGAGTGGTACGGCACGACGGGCAGCCTCAAGGACCGCATCTACCTCCACATGTTCGAGCGGGCCGAGGCGCGCGGCGATCTCAAGGCGGGCATGCGCGTGCTCGAATGCTCCACGGGCAATGCCGGCATCGCCTGCGCCTGGGTCTCGGCCGTCAAGGGCTACGCCTGCACCATCGTGATGCCTGAGGGCATGAGCGAGGAGCGCAAGAAGATCATGCGCGCGTACGGCGCCGAGCTCGTCTTCACCAAGGGCGGCGAGAGCGACGTCGATCTCTCGCTCGAGAAGCTCGCGGAGATCCGCGCTGCCGATCCCGCGCGGTACTGGGTCCCGGGCCAGTTCGACAATCCGGACAACGTCGAGGCGCACATCCTCACGACGGGCCCGGAGATCCTCCAACAGATGGACGGGCGGATCGGTGCCTTCGTGGACTCGCAGGGCTCGGGCGGGCTTCTCACCGGCGTCGGCCGGTACCTGCGCGGGCATGACGCGGCCGTGCGTCTTTACGCCGTCGAGCCCGCAGAGTGCGCGCTGCTCTCGAAGCGCGCCTGGGGGCACCACGGTATCGAAGGCATCGGCGACGGCTTCGTCCCGCGAAACCTCGACGTCTCGCTCCTGACCGGCATCATCACCACGACGACGGACGAAAGCGTCACCGCGGCCCGCCGCCTCGCGAAGGAGGAGGGCATCTTCTGCGGCATCTCGAGCGGGTGCAACGTCGCCGCCGCGCTCAAGCTCGCGCGCCGCCACCCCGAGCTGCCCTCCATCGTCACCATCATCAACGACACGGGCCAGCGCTACTTCACGACGCCGCTCTGCGGCGAGGCCAAGCACGTGGACATCCCGGAGCGCCCGCATCCCCTCGACCCCCATACGGTAGACCAGCTCGACCGCTACCAGAAGGCCTGGGAGATCATCGAGTGACGATCTCCCCGCGCGAGTACGACTTCCACGCGGCCCGCCTGAGGCTCGAGCAGAAGGCCAAGTCCGCGGGCGAGAAGCTGTGCACGCTCGACGAGGCCGTCGCACGCGTGAAAGACGGTGATCATCTCGCCTTCGGCGGCTGCCTCTTCTCCCGCACGCCGCTGGCGCTCGTGCGCCAGCTCCTCCGCCGCCGTCCCAAGCGGTTGACGATCTCCCGCAACCTCATGTGCTACGAGGGCGAGTGGTGCATGGTCGCGGGCGCGGTGGACAAGGTCGTGACGTCGTGGATGGGCATCGGCCTGCCGTGGGGGCTCTCCAAGATCGTTCGCGAGTACGTCGAGTCGGGGCGCGTGCCGATGGAGGAGTGGAGCCACCTGGCGCTCGGGCTCCGCTTTCGCGCGGCGGCGATGGGACTACCCTTCCTGCCGTCGCTGACGATGCTCGGCTCGAGCCTCGTGGACGTCGGCGGCTCCAAGACGATCGACTGCCCCTACACCGGCGAGAAGCTCCTCGCGGTCCCTGCCCTCTTCCCCGACGTGGCGATGCTCCACGTGCACCGCGCCGACCGCTTTGGCAACTGCCAGATCGACGGCTACCCGCACATGGACGCCGACATCGCGAGGGCCGCTGCGACGGTGCTCGTCACCGCGGAAGAGATCGTGCCGGAGGAAGAGATCCGCCTGCATCCGGATCGCACCGTCATCCCCGGCTTCATTGTGGACGCCCTCGTCCACGTGCCGTACGGCTCGTACCCGCACGAGTGCTACGGCGTCTACGACGCCGAGCCCGATCACTTCAGCGCCTACGTCGACGGCATCACCGAGCGCGGAGCGGCGGGGGTCCAGGACTATCTCGAGCGCTACGTCTACGGGCCCGCGATCCACGCGGAGTACCTGGCCCTCTTTGGCGACGCGGCGCTGGCCGATGCGAGCAGGCGCGGCAGGGAGCTCGTCACGTGAGCGGCCCCGCCGGCGGCGTCACCGTCAATGAGCTGCTCGCCGTCATGGGGGCGCGCGAGCTCAAGGACAACACCACCGTCTTCACCGGGGTGGGAGCGCCCATGATGGCCTCGGGCCTCGCCCAGCGGATGCACGCCCCGCGGCTGACCATGGTGATCGAGGGCGGCATCGTCGGGCCCAAGTGGAAGCCCGGCTCCCTGGCGATCTCGACGAACGAGATGCGCGCGGCGTACCGGGCGCAGATGTTGCCGGGCATCACCGACGCGTTCCTGCTGGCGCAGCGCGGCTTTCTCGACGTGGGCTTCATCGGCGGCGCCCAGATCGACCGCTATGGCAACCTCAACACCACCGCCATCGGCGGCAGCTACGACCGGCCGAAGGTGCGCCTGCCCGGCAGCGGCGGCGCCAACGACATCATCTCGCTCTGCCGCGAGGTCATCATCCTCACGGCGCACGAGAAGCGGCGCTTTTCGGAGACCGTGGACTTCATCACGAGCCCCGGCTGGCTCGAGGGCCGCGACAGCCGCCGGAAGCGCGGCCTGCTCTTTGGCGGCGTCTCGCGCGTGGTCACGAATCTCGGCCTCTTCGGCTTCGACCCGGAGAGCCGCCGCATGCGCCTCGAGGCCCTCCACGCGGGAGTCACGGTAGACGACGTCAGGGCCAATACCGGTTTCGACGTGGAAGTGTCGGACCGGCTGACGACGACCAACGCGCCGACCGAGGAGGAGCTCGGGATTCTCCGCATGCTCGACCCGGCTCGGCAGTTTCTTTAGGCCACCCCTCACCCTGCCCTCTCCCCTGAGGGGAGGGGGGTCGATTGAATCCCCTCGCCGCCTAAGGGGAGAGGGATACTCTGGTCCCCTCTCCCTCCTGGGAGGGAGAGGGCTAGGGTGAGGGTGGGAAAAGAGAGGATCTCAGTGACCCAATTCGGACTGGCTTTGAGAAACTTCGTCGGCCCGGGCGAGGTGCCCGACGTGGCGGGCCTCTACGCGTACGCCGAGCGCGCGGAAGCGCTAGGGTTCGAGTCGCTCTGGGCGTGGGACCACGTGCTCCTGGGCGTCGAGCCCTCTTTCCCGATCCTCGACTCCATCACAACGCTGGGCGCCGTCGCCGCGCGCACCAATACAATCAAGCTCGGCACGGGCGTACTGGTGCTGCCGTTGCGCAACCCGGTCGTGGCGGCGAAAGCGCTCGGCAGCCTCGATGTCATCTCGGGCGGCCGCCTGATCCTGGGCGTGGCCGCGGGCTGGTACGCGCGCGAGTTCGACGCGGTGGGCATGCCCTTCAAGCAGCGCGGGAAGATCTTCGAGCGCAACCTCGACATCCTGTTGCGCCTCTGGACCGAGGAGCGCGTCACCCTCAAGGCCGACGAGTTCAACCTGCGCGAGGCGGTCATGGTCCCCCGCACCGTCCAGCGCCCGCGCCCGCCGGTCCTGGTCGGCGGCTATGTCGACGCGGTGCTCAAGCGCGCGGGCACGGTGGGCGACGGCTGGCTGACCTACTTCTACACGCCCGAGAGCTTCACCAAGTCGTGGCAGAAGGTCCAAGCCTTCGCGCGAGAAGCCGGGCGCGATCCCTCGGCGCTCACGGCCACCAACCAGCTGGCGATCTATGTCGGCAAGAACCGCGCGGAGACCGAGAAGGACATGCGGCACTGGCTCTCGACCGAGTGGGACACCGCGGCCTGGAGCGAATCCACCATCGAGCATGCCATCCACGGCTCCGCCGACGAGTGCGTCGAGCAGCTGCGCGCCCACGTGAAAACCGGTGTGAACCGGATTATCCTTATCCCGTACCGATACGCGCCCGGGCAGGTGGAGCGGGTCGCCAAGGAGGTCTTGCCGAAGCTATGACAACCACGTACATCGACATCAACTGCGACATGGGCGAGAGCTACGGCCGCTGGACCCTCGGCAACGACGAGGGCGTCATGCCCCACATCACCTCCGCCAACGTCGCCTGCGGCTTTCACGGGGGCGAGCCCCACGTGATGCGCAAGACCGTGGAGCTGGCGCTCAAGCACGGCGTAGCCATCGGCGCCCACCCGGGCCTGCCGGACCTCATGGGCTTCGGCCGCCGGCGCATGGAAGTCTCCCCGCAGGAGATCAAGGACATCCACCGCTATCAGGTGGGCGCGCTCTGGGCTTTCGTCAAGGCGGCAGGCGCTACGCTCCAGCACGTCAAGGCGCACGGCATCCAGTACCACATGTTCGAGGAGAACCTGGAGCTGGGTCGAGCCTCGGCGGAGCAGGTGCTGGAGCTCGACCCCAACCTGATCCTGATGGTCATGGCCATGACCAAGTACGACGCCGAGGCGCGCAAGACGAAGGCGCGCGTCGCCGCCGAGGGCTTCGCCGACCGCGTCTATGCCGACGACGGCCAGCTCGTCTCGCGCAAGCTCGGCAAGGACGCGCTGGTGAGCGATCCCGCGAAGGCCGCCGACCAGGCCGTGCGCATGGTGATGGAGCAGAAGGTCAAGACCATCACCGGCAAGACGATCGACGCCAAGATCGACACGATCTGCATACACGGCGATAGCCCGGGCGCGGACAAGATCGTGGCGGCGGTGCGCGAGGGGCTCGTCAAAGCGGGCGCGATCGTGAAGCCGCTCCGCGACTGGTTCAAGGGCTAGCCTCGACGTGTATCGGATCTCGCGTTCGGCCGTGGTCGTCTGCGCGCTCGCGGCCGTCTTCTTCGCGGCGGGCTGTGGGCAGAAGTACGTGAAGGTCTACGATAGCTTCGAGAAGCCGATCAGCTGCGGCACTGCCCGGTCGGACATCCAGTGGCTCGAAAGCCAAAAGGTCAGCAAGACGACCGAGGGTGTCGAGGGCATGAAGTTCGCCCTCCCTACGACACTCATCGTGGGCAGTATCACGGGCACGGCGGGCGCGCAGTACGAGGTCGGGACCGGCGAGTACAATCGGAAGATCGACGAGCGGGTCGGCGACATCAAGGAGACCTGCAAGCTGGAATAGTCGGCGTCTCAGATCTGCCCCGTCCAGGAGGCGTCCCCCACCTCCCGCCACCGCGCGCGGATCCGCTCCGTCTCGTCGCGTGAGAGTGGGCCCGCCTCGAGCAGCGCGGCGTTTTGCCTCCACCGCTCGGGCTTCGTCGTGCCAACGATGGCCGTGTGCACTCCCGGCGCGCTCAAGGTGAAGCGCAGCGCCGTCGAAACAGCTCCACCGGCGGCGCCCCGCAGGAAGGGATAGTCGAGCGCTTTCAGCCGGGTCCAGTAGTCCTGGTAGTAGGGTTCGGTGGGCTTCCGGCCGTATCGCCACGCGACGTTCGCGATGGGCCGCTTGGCGATCACACCCAGTCCCCGCTCCCGGGCCAGCGGCAGCGTCAGGGTCAAGGCTTCCTGGTCGGCGATGCTCACGGAAGTCTGCAGCGTGTCGAAGCGCCCGCATTCGATGGCGTAGCGTGCGGCCTCGCCGTCCCCGCTGTAGCCGATGAAGCGCGTCCAGCCGCGCTCTCGCGCGCGCTCGAGCGAGGCGATCACGTCACCCTTCCGCAGGTGCTCCAGCGAGCAGCTGTGCAGCTGGATCAGGTCGACCCTGTCGGTGGCGAGACGGCGGAGGCTTCGCTCGATGCTCTTGAGCAGCGAGGCAGGCCGCCAGTCCGCCTTCCCGAAGCTGCCGGCATGGCCGCACTTGGTGAAGAGATAGAAGTCGTCGCGCCGCCCGCCCACCGCCTTGCCGATCAGCTCTTCACTCTTCTCATAGCACTCGGCGGTGTCGATCACGTTGAGTCCCGCGTCCAACGCGCCGCCTAGTAGCCGCGCCACCGTGCGACTGCTCGCGCGCTGATAGCCGATCTCCGAGCCCCCGAAGCCCAGCACGCTCACGACCATGTCCGTCCTGCCCAGCCGCCGTCTCTCCATGGGGTCACGTCTCTCCATGGGGTCAGGTCTTACAATCCGACATTCTCGCGCTATGCCGGCGGCTGGGCGGGACCGGGCGCGGAGGCGCGGAGGCCCATGACGCGCTTCGGCGGGTAGGCCTGGAACGTGGCGAGATGGGCGCGCATCCCCTCGCGCAGGACCTCGAGGTAGGCGAGCTTGCGCGTGAGATAGCTG
>WNFT01004104.1_pt1 | contig 12720 bp, 10 predicted proteins | sample 5400191 | NCBI WGS metagenome assembly WNFT01 (sample SAMN13153359, study PRJNA577476) | soil metagenome | isolation source: 80 cm saprolite under Madrone tree | place: USA:California | collected 2016-06-14
TGCGGCGGCGGCGCGGAAACATTTTAACGGCGATTTGGCCGGCAAGCTGGTGGTGACCGGCGGCATGGGTGGAATGGGCGGCGCGCAGCCTCTCGCCGCGACGATGAATGGAGCGACGTTCCTGGGAATCGACGTAGACCCGGAGCGCATCAAGCGGCGCGTGAAATCGGGTTACTGCGATGTGATGGTCACGAGCCTGGACGAGGCGCTGCGCATTCTGAAGAACGCAGTGCGCAAGAAAGAGGCCACTTCCGTCGGTCTCGTGGGAAATTGCGCGGATTTAATTCCGGAGCTTGCCAAGCGCGGCGTGCTGCCCGACCTTCTGACTGATCAAACCAGCGCGCACGACCCGCTGAACGGATACGTGCCGAACGGCATGACGCTCGAAGCGGCGCTGGAGCTACGCAAGAAAAATCCGGACGAGTACAAGAAGCGTTCGCTGGCCGCGATTGCTCAGCATGTGCAGGGCATGCTCGACTTACAAAAGCTAGGCGCGGTTACCTTCGATTACGGGAACAACATTCGCACCTTCGCGTTTCAGCAAGGCGTGAAGAATGCTTACGATTTCCCTGGCTTTGTTCCCGCTTACATTCGCCCACTCTTTTGCGAAGGCAAAGGGCCGTTCCGCTGGGCGGCGCTTTCCGGAGAAGCCTCGGATATTGCGCGCACGGATCAGCTCGTGCTGGAAATGTTTCCGCAGGACGAACATCTGCAGCGGTGGATTAAGCTGGCACAGAAGCGCGTGAAGTTTCAGGGGCTGCCTGCGCGCATTTGCTGGCTTGGCTATGGCGAGCGCGATAAATTCGGGCTGGCGCTGAATGATTTGGTGGCGCGCGGCGAAATCAAGGCGCCGGTGGTGATGGGACGCGATCATCTGGACTGCGGCTCGGTTGCTTCGCCGTATCGCGAGACGGAGTCGATGCTGGACGGCTCGGACGCCATTGCGGACTGGCCGCTGCTGAATGCGCTGGTAAACACGGCGAGCGGCGCGTCTTGGGTATCGATTCACAACGGAGGCGGAGTGGGGATTGGTTATTCGCAACACGCCGGACAAGTTACCGTAGCGGACGGTACCAAAGAGATGGCGGCACGCATCGAACGCGTGCTGACGAATGATCCAGGAATGGGCATCGTGCGCCACGTGGATGCGGGCTATCCGGAGGCGAAGGCGTTTGCGGAAAAGACGGGAGTGAAAATCCCGATGGGCAAGACCGGAGATTAGGGCCAAGCAGAACACCGTACAACCCACCGCGATTCTAACTTAAACGGTTTAGCTATTGTGTTAAAGTATCTGGAATTTGCCGTGCGCCGGATGCGCGATCAGTTGAGGAGGTGTCATGTACGTAGTTTTGGGGGCAACCGGCAACACCGGCTCGGTGATCGCCAATTCCCTGCTGCTGAAGGGCGAACGCGTGCGCGTCGTTGGTCGGGACGCGTCTCGGCTCGAGCGTTTTGTTCGCAAGGGCGCGGAAGCTTTCGCGGCAAATGTCACTGATGCCGCGGCGATCACGAAGGCTTTCACCGGGGCACGGGCGGCGTACCTGATGCTGCCGCCGAACATGACCTCTCAAGATTATCGCGCGGACCAGGAACGCGAAAGCGATGCCATTGCGAAGGCGGTAAAGGATTCGAGCCTGCGTTATGCGGTGCACTTGAGCAGCTACGGCGCGCAAGTTCCCCAAGGCACCGGGCCGATCGCCGGCCTGCACTCATCCGAGCAGAAACTGAATGCTATTACCGGCTTGAATGTCCTTCACCTGCGCGCCGGATATTTCATGGAGAACAATCTGGCGGCGATCGGGATGATCCAGGCGATGGGCATATTCGGTCACGCGTTGACGCTCGATTTGAAGCATCCGATGATCGCCACGCGCGACATCGGGGATTATGCGGCGCAGCGCATCTTAAAACTGGATTTCTCCGGCAAACAAACGCGCGAGCTGCTTGGTGAGCGCGACATCTCGATGAATGAAGCGACGTCCGTGATTGCGCGCGGCATTGGCAAGCCGGACCTGCGCTACGTGCAATTCCCTTACGAGCAAGTGCAGCAGGTGCTGGAGCAAATGGGCATTCCGCCGAAGACAGCCGGCCAGTTCATTGAGATGTACAAGGCGATCAACGAAGGAGTTGTCGCGGGGCGGGAACCGCGCTCCGCGGAGAACACCACGCCGACTTCATTTGAGAAATTTGTGCAGGACATTTTTGTACAGGCGTATCAAGGGAAGGCCGCTACGGCGTGAAGCTGAACAGCGCTCAGGCAGTCACAATCTGCACCGCGAATGCACGTTGACGCTTCCCCAATCGCTGAAGCGAAGAGCACAGGCTAAAGCCCTTGCTACTTGGGGCATAATACTGGCGGTTTGCCTTCCAACCTGCTCATCACTGGCGCATCGCAGTTGCTGACGCTTCGCGGGCGCGTTCCGCGGCGCGGCAAAGCCCTTTCCGAACTCGGCATCGTTAAAAACGGCGCGGTACTGATCCGCGACGGCATGATTGCCGCCGTGGGCTCTCGCGCGGACATTGAATCGCTGCCCGAAGCGAGGACCGCTGAGAAACTTGATGTCGGCGGACGCGTCGTACTGCCGGGATTTGTCGATTCGCATACCCACCTGATTCACGCCGCCAGCCGCGCGGAGGAATACGAACTAAAAATCGCGGGGGCGAGCTATGAGGAGATCGCGCGTAAGGGCGGCGGGATTCCGAACTCTGTGAAGAAACTGCGCGCGGCGACGGCCAACGCCTTGAAGAAGCGCGCGCATAGGGCTTTGCAGGAGTTCGCGGCGCACGGCACTACCACGCTGGAGGCGAAGAGCGGTTACGGATTGGATCTTGCCAGTGAGCTGAAGATTTTGCGATTGCAGCGCGAATTGAACCAGGAGCAGCCGCTCGAAATTGTGTCGACATTTTTGGGGGCGCACGTTGTTCCGGCGGAGTACCGCACCAAGCCCGAGGGGACGGAACGATACATTGCGCTACTGACCGAGACACTGATTCCCGATGTGGCCGCGGAAAAGCTGGCGGAATTCTGCGATGTTTTCTGCGACCGCGGCGCGTTTTCTCGTAAAGACTCCAAACGGATTTTGGAAGCGGGCAAGAAAAGCGGCATGCTCCCGCGCATTCACGCGGAACAACTGACGCGCACGGGGGCCACGCAGTTGGCGGTGCAGCTTGGCGCAGCGAGCTGCGATCACCTGGAGCAAGTGAACAAGGCCGATATACGCGCTCTGGGCAAATCAAACACCGTAGCAACATTGCTGCCTGGGTGCGATTTTCACCTCGGGCTGAAGAAGTATGCTCCCGCGCGTGAGTTGATAGCGGCCGGAGCTATCGTCGCGCTCGCGACGGACTACAATCCCGGCACAAGCCCGACCATGAGCATGCCGATGATTTTGTCGCTGGCGTGTACGCAATTGCGCATGAGTCCGGCGGAAGCGATCGCCGCGGCAACGATCAATGCGGCGTGTTCCTTGGCGCGGGATAGTAGAATCGGCGCTCTCGAGGTGGGCAAGCAGGCTGATATCGCGGTTTTTGAAGTCGACGACTATCGCGAGATTCCCTACTACTTTGGCGTGAACAAATGCTGGATGACGCTGAAGAGGGGCCGCCCTGTTTTTCAAAAAGCGCACACGTGAGTGGCTGGGCTGCGGAAAATCTCCTATGATGAATGTGCCACAAATTGAGGACCCAGCTTGATGAAGCGAGTGATTGAGTGCGTGCCGAATTTTTCTGAGGGGCGCGACGCCGCCAAGGTGGATGCGATTGTCGCGTCCATGAGCAAGGTGCCGGGCGTCTACGTGCTCGATCGCGAGATGGACGCGGACCACAACCGCAGCGTGGTTACCCTGGCCGGCGATCCCAATGCCGTTGCCGAAGCGGCACTGCTTGGTGTGGGCAAAGCGCTGGAGCTGATCGATTTGACCAAGCACAGCGGGGCGCATCCGCGTATCGGCGCGACGGACGTGGTGCCCTTCATTCCCATCGAAGGAATCGCGCTGGAAGATTGCGTGGCTCTGGCGCGGCGCGTGGGCGAGGAAATCTGGAAGCGCTATCGCATTCCGGTATATTTTTACGAAGCGGCCGCCAAGTGCGCGGAACGCACCAACCTGGAGAACATACGACGAGGCCAGTTCGAGGGACTGCGCGAGGCGATGAAGCGCGACCACAATCGCCTGCCGGACGTTGGCGAGCCGAAGCTGCATCCGACCGCGGGTGCTACAGTGGTTGGCGCGCGCAAGTTTCTGATCGCCTACAACGTGAACCTCAACACCTCGGACGTGGGCATCGCGAACAAAATCGCGAAGGCCATTCGCTTTTCCTCTGGCGGGCTACGTTACGTGAAATCGATGGGCGTGGAACTGAAAGCGCGCAACCTCGCGCAGGTGTCCATCAACCTGACCGACTTTGAGCAGACGCCAATGCATCGCGTCTACGAAATGGTGAAGCGGGAAGCTGCGCGTTACGGCGCGATTCCGGTGGGCAGCGAAATTGTCGGACTGATCCCGAAAAAAGCCATTGAGATGGCCGCGGACTATTTCTTGCAGGCGGAGAATTTCTCGCCGGCGCAGGTTTTCGAGAACAGGCTGCAAGCCGTCCTCTCGGGCGAGCCGCTGGGCCCGGTCGCAAAACAGGGCAGGTTGGCTAGATTGGCAGAGCCATTTCTGGATGCTGTTGCCTTGCCAACCGCGACGCCGGGTGGTGGCAGCGTTTCCGCGTTGGCTGGGGCGCTTGCGGCGTCGCTCGGTCAAATGGTCGCGGGGCTCTCACGCAAAAAGAAATCGCAAGCGGCGTTTGTGAATCAGCTTTCGGAAGCTCTCGACCAATTGCGGCGCAGCGCCGCGGAGCTTGCGGAAGCGATCGACCGCGACGCAGCGTCGTATGATGCCGTCATGGCGGCTTACAAATTGCCGCAAGAGAGCGCCGAGGAAAAACGCCTTCGGGAGGAAGCCATACAGCGGGCCACACGCGGTGCGGCGGAGGTTCCGCTGCAAGTGGCTGAGCGCAGCGTTGCGCTTTTCGAACGCCTGGGACAACTTGTATCTATCGCGGCGGCATCCATGAAGTCAGACTTGGAGGTGGCGCGGCTGATGGCCGCCGCCGGTGCGCGAGGAGCTTTGGCCAACGTGGAGATCAATCTGGACAGCATCGCCGATGCGAACTACGTGGCGTCGATGCGGGCAAAGAGCGCCGCGTTGCGCGAGCGCTTGGCGGAGACCTCTCGCTCCATCAGCGCATGATTCCCGCGCAGTTCCGACATCTTGCAAGGAGAGTTACATGAAATCGCCTATTCGAGCGGCCGCGACCGCTCCGGCAGTCATTCTCAAGCTGGCAGCCGTGCTCGCATTTGCGACCGCGAGTTTGTTCGCGCCGCAGCCTGCGCGGGCTAACCGGCTTGGCACGGACATCATTGCGCTGTTCCCCAAAGAAGTCGGCGAGTTTGCCTATGCGGACCTGAAGAAAGCGCGCACCATGCCATGGTTTCCGCAACTCCAGCAGCAGATGCTCCCCGACCGCTTCAAACAGTTTGAAAAGTTCCTGGCTACGGCAGGCGTCGATCCGAATTCGCAAGTGGAGGAGCTCGCTTGGGGACTCGTCGCGGAAGGCGTGACGAGCAAGACCGAGGGCGCAGGATCTTCCGCGACCCCGACCGGCGAACAAATCGTCGGTGTAGCGCTCGGAAATTATAGTCCTGACTCCACGGAGGCGTACTTCAAGCGCCAGAAGCTGCCTACGTTCAAAGCGCGCAACTACACACTCTATGCTTTTGGGACGGGCGCCGGGCCTAGCGATCTATTCTTTCTGTTTATCGACTCGAGCACGGCGGCATTCGGCCACCGGTCGGTTCTCGAAAAAATGGTCGAGGTGCGTTTTGGCGCGGAAGAGGGCTTGCTGCGCAACGACAAATTTTTCCCGCTTATAAACGAGGCCAACGGGAACGGCATCGTGTGGGCAGTGCTGAATCCGGCCTACACGCGGCTGGCGATGCAGCAGCTCGCGCCGGAAATCCAACAATTTCCGGAAGCTGCGAAGCTAGTTACGCGCATGCAGAACATGATCATCAACATCAGTGCCAGCAGCGGCATCGACGGAAAGTTCCAGACCATCTGCGGTTCACCTGAGGATTCGAACACGATGGCGCAGTTGCTCCAGGCGGGCTTGCTTTACAAGCGATATCAGGCGGGCAAGGACAATCCGGAGATGGCGGATATGCTGGACAAAGCGCGCGTCGCACCCTCCGGAGATCGCGTTATCCTGAACTTGACGCTCACCGACGATCAGATGGCTTCGCTGATCAAGCACAATACGTTTGCACTGAAGATGTAAGGGAAAGCCCACTCGCGACGGCGAGACGCTAACACCGCGGCGTTGTGGGCGTGATGTATTTCGTCAGCCGGGTGACCGCGAAGCCGTCCCGCGTTTCGTACTGCACGCGGTCCACTCCTCCCAGCACAGGTGAGCGACCAGGCGCTGTTCCCTGTGGGTTCCCGCTCTGCGGTGCCAGACCGGCAAGCGAGTCGAGTCCAATAGCTGGGGACGTGTCTCCCTCGCGAGACAAGGCTACTTCCAACCTGTCCGTCAAACGCGTGAAGCTCACATCGAGGCGGGGATGCTCCCGCGTCAAATGCTCGAACGCTTCTTTGCAGGCGGCGACTATGGCGGTCTGCCAATCTGCAATAGCATGATCCTCCAGCCCCGCTGCATCCGCAAAATAGCGCGCTGCTCCGCCTGCAGCGGCCGCTAAGCGCGCGTCCGCTTCAATTTGCATCTGAATGCTCTTCGCTTCAGTGGCCACGAGCGTTCGCCAGGGGAACATCGCAAGCTTCCCGGCAATCGGGACAGTAAAAGAGGCCGTCTGAGCACAAGCGCACGTTATGCTGGCCCTTGCAGATGGTGCAATACTTTTCGCAGGAGCAATACTCTTCCGTCTTATCGCACATCACGCAGACGACCGGACCGGGCATGGGAGCCTCCAAGGAAAACTGTACCTGACGATGGCAATGCGCGGCAAGGCGAGCGTAGCTCAGGGCGCAATTCCGGTTAACGGCTTGCTTATGACCCTCGGGCCAGATTGTTAATCCGCAACACTTTCAGCGACAAAGATTGCGATTCATACTTTACTCACCGACCATAAGATAGGCTTAATATGTCTATTGTCTCCAGCAAACTTGTTTGCTCTTCCGTGCTTATCCTTCTCTCCGTTGGATTGGCGGCATCGTTTTTGGTGCTGTGGCCGGGACCGGTGTCGGTAATACTCGCAGGTACATCTCTCCTGTGTGTCTTCGGTGCACTTCTCGTCCTTTGCAGAGCGACTAAATGGGAATATGCGCTCCAGGCACAGAGGGCCATCTTTCTAACGGCAGGATGTTTCGGGCTTGCCTTCGCGGGTCTAGCTTGGAAATATCGCGACAGTGCACCCGCGTTTTCGTCGGCCTCACTCATTGCTATGGCCATGATGTGCTTCGGAGCATTCGCCACTTTCTTGATTATGCGGTTAAATCGAGAGCGCCAAGCAAGTCTCAAGTCCTGATCAACGCGAACCAGGAACCTGACCAATACGCTATTCTGCGCTTCTTTGACGCGTGTAGAGGTGCATGCTAGTATCGATTTCTGCCTTGAGCGATCGGAATGGAAGCAGCCAACTCGCCCACACTTAGTGAAGTCCGCAAAACGCCGCTGAACGCGTTGCACCGCCGTTTGGGCGCGAAGATGGTCAATTTTGGCGGGTGGGATATGCCTGTTGAGTACCCGGCAACCGGCGGATTGGTGGCCGAGCACAAAGCGGTGCGCGGCGGCGTGGGACTTTTCGATGTGAGCCACATGGGCGACATTCGCATTCGCTCTGGGCGCACGCGGGGAGGCGCGCTTGCGGCCGTGCAGCACATCAGCATGAACGATGCTTCGCAGTTGGCGATCGGTCAAGCGCACTATTCGGCGATGCTGTATCCGCAGGGGACGTTTGTCGATGATGTGATTGTGCATCGTCTCGGGGAAGACGACTTTCTCCTGGTGATTAATGCCGGAACACGCCAGAAGGACATTGATTGGGTGCGGCAGAACACGAAAGAGTTCGACTGCGTCGTGGAAGAACTGAGCGACGATTACACGCAGCTCGCGATTCAAGGGCCGCGCGCGGCTGAAGTGCTGCAAAAGCTTACGGACACAGATCTCGGCAGGATTAAGAACTATTGGTTTACGCACGGCACAGTCTGTGGCTTGAAAAATATTTTGATCGCCCGCACGGGCTACACAGGCGAAGACGGTTTTGAGATTTACGTGCCGTCCGACCAGGCTACGAGCGAGCAAGTCTGGGCGAAAGTGATGGAAGCCGGTCGCGAATTCGGAATCATCCCGTGCGGGCTCGGCGCGCGCAATACGCTGCGCCTCGAAGCCAAGATGGCGCTCTACGAGCACGAGATCAGCGACACGATTAATGTCTGGGAAGCGGGACTGGACCGTTACTGTAAAATGGAAAAGGGCGACTTCATCGGCCGCGAAGCCCTGGAGCGCGCCAGGACCGCGGGACTAAAACGCACGCTGGTCGGCCTGGAAATGGTCGAACGCGGAATCGCGCGCGACGGCTACTGCTGCTGCAATGAAGCTGGCGAAGCAATCGGCGCGGTGACCAGCGGCTCGCCTTCGCCGACGCTCGGCAAGAATATTGCGCTTGCGTATGTGCCGCCAGCGATGTCAGCAATTGGCACGCCCGTTTACGTGGAAATTCGCAGCCAAAAGGCCAAAGCGCAGGTGGTTCCGACACCGTTTTATAAACGAGCGCGGAAGGCGGCGCCGCAAGCAGTGGCATCGTCTACGGCCAAGACGCTCTAAGCAACAGTTTGGCATCCGGTAAGCAGCAGTCCCAGAGGAGCAGACAAATGGCGTATCCGGCAAACTACCGCTACACGAATCAGCACGAATGGGTCGATGCAAAGGGCGACGTGGCGACCATTGGTATCACCGATTACGCGCAGCACGAACTTGGCGATGTTGTTTTCGTGGAGCTGCCGAAGCCGGGCACGAAAATTGCCGCAGGCAAATCCTTCGGCACCGTCGAATCGGTGAAAGCGGTCAGCGACATCTACGCGCCGGTTTCCGGCGAAGTGGTCGAAGCGAATGGCGATCTGCACAACACGCCAGAGAAGATTAATTCCGATCCGCACGGCGCTGCTTGGCTCATCAAGGTGAAGCTCGCTAGCACAGCAGAACTAAACTCGCTGATGGATGCCGCTGCGTATGAAGCGTTCGTCGCGACCAAGGGCAAGGAAGCTTCGGCCTGATGCGCTATCTCCCGAAAAGTCCAGCCGAGCGCCAGGAAATGCTTTCCGCTATCGGCGCGAAATCGATTGACGAACTTTTTTCCAGCGTCCCCGAGCGTTACCGGTTGCGCGAGGCGTTGAAGCTGCCTGGCCCGCTCTCCGAAGCGGAAATCATTCGATATTTCAGCGAGCGCGCCGGAGAGAATTCTCGCGGCTATACCAGTTTTCGCGGCGCCGGCGTCTACAATCACCTGCGCTCCGTGGTAACCGACGCCATTATCCAACGCGGCGAATTCCTCACCTCCTACACGCCGTACCAGGCGGAAATCTCGCAGGGCACGCTGCAAGCCATCTTCGAATTTCAAACGTTGATGTGCCAGCTCACCGGGCAGGAAGTTGCGAATGCTTCCATGTGGGATGGTTCGACCGCGACTACGGAAGCGGTGTTGATGGCCGAAAGGATCACGGGACGCCGACGCGTCCTTGCTGCTCATTCTTTGCATCCGGAGTACCGCGACGTGCTTCGGACATACGCAAAAAATTCCGGCGTGCAAGTGGAAGAGCTTCCCTTCTCTAAAAGCGGCACTTTAGACGAGAAGGCGTTGCGCTCGGCCATCCGCGACGACGTGGCCGCAGTAGTCGTGCAATCGCCGAATTTCTTTGGGTGCGTTGAAGCTGTGCCCGCGCTGGCCGAAATCGTGCACTCCGCCGGCGCTTTGCTCGTTGTGGCGATCACCGAGGGAGTTTCGCTGGGCGCCCTGCGGCCGCCCGCTGAAGCGGACATTGTCGCGATGGAAGGCCAAAGCTTCGGCTTGCCGCCCAGCTATGGCGGACCATTTGTCGGAGTAATCGCCTCGCGCGACAAATTTGTGCGGCAAATGCCTGGACGTCTCGCCGGCCAGACTACCGATCTCGAAGGCCACCGCGGCTTCGTTCTCACCCTCGCCACGCGCGAGCAGCACATTCGCCGCGAGAAGGCGACCTCGAATATCTGCACCAATCAGGCTCTCTGCGCCCTTGCGGCCACTGTGCACCTGACGCTTCTCGGCAAAGAAGGACTGCGCGAGATGGCGCAGCAGAATCTCTCCAAAGCGCGCTTCGCATTAGTTGAACTCACGAAAATTCCCGGCGTTCGCCGCGCCTTTGACGCGCCATTTTTCAACGAATTTACGCTGGAATTTCCGCGCTCCGTAAAAATCGTCAACGCGGAACTGCTCCGCGAGAAGATCGTCGGCCCCGTCGTGCTCGGCACTTCCTATCCGGAGCTGACGAAGCACGCGCTGGTCTGCGTCACAGAAACCACAACGCGCTCTGACATTGAGAAGTTGGCCAGCGCAGTAAAAACCGCCCTCGAAAAGCCGTTGTAGCACAGGCACTCTCGCTTGTGCCCACGCGAGGCTCGGCTAGATTTGACGTATCGCACCACGAGATTTGGAATCCAGAACAGCCAGGAACGGCTGTTCCGCAAAGACAGGGACAGACACTTGAATCGCAGAATCAAGAAAGCATCGCGCCACACCAACCAGAACGAAGGCCTGATTTTCGAGAAGTCGTCGCCAGGCAAGCGCGCCTTTGAATTGCCGCCGCTCGACGTCCCGAGCATCGATCCCGCGGAAGCGCTCGGCGAAAATCACCGCAGCGAAGGCATCAGCGGGTTCCCCGAAGTCAGCGAAATCGAGGTCATTCGCCACTTCACGCGCCTTTCCACGTGGAATTACGCCATCGATTACGGCATGTACCCGCTCGGTTCCTGCACGATGAAGTACAACCCGCGCGTGAATGAATTCGTAGCGCGCCTTGAGGGCATCGCCACCGAGCATCCTTACCAGCCGCAAGAGCTTTCGCAGGGCTGCCTGAAAATCCTGCAACTGTTGGAACAATGCCTGCTCGAAATCACCGGCATGGACTGCATCACTCTGCAACCTGCCGCCGGAGCGCAAGGCGAGCTAACGGGCTTGCTGCTGATACGCGCCTATCTCGAAAAACAGGGCAACCCGCGCAAGAAAGTTTTGATTCCCGATTCCGCGCACGGCACCAATCCTGCCACCGCGGTCATCGCCGGCTACGAAGTCGAAAACATCAAGTCCGAATCGCACGGCCAGATCGATGTCGACAAGCTGCGCGAACTTGTCACGCCCGACGTTGCCGCGCTGATGATCACCAATCCTTCGACGCTCGGCATTTTCGAGCAGCGCATCCCAGAAATCGCGCAAATTCTCCACGCTAAAGGCGCGCTTCTGTACATGGATGGCGCCAACATGAACGCCCTTGCCGGCGTCACGCGGCCGGGAGATCTCGGCGTTGACGTGATGCATCTCAATCTGCACAAAACGTTTTCCACGCCGCACGGCGGAGGCGGCCCAGGCGCCGGCCCGGTCGCCATGAAGAAAATCCTCGAGCCGTACCGCCCCGTCCCGATCCTCGTGGAAAAAGAAGGCGGGCGCCTCGCGCTCGAATCCATTCGCCCCGATTCCATCGGCCGCGTAAAAGCCTTCTCGGGCAATTTCGGCGTCCTGGTGCGCGCACTTGCTTACATCCTTGCGTACGGTCCCGGCATCCGGCAGGCCACGGAAGACGCTGTGCTCAATGCCAATTACATACGCAAGCATCTCGAAGGCGCCTACGATCTCCCGTATTCCTTGCCGTCGATGCACGAAGTCGTCTTCAGTGACGCCCATCAAAAGAAGAACGGCGTCAGCACCATGGATATCGCCAAGCGCCTGATCGACTACGGCTTCCATCCATACACCACCGCTTTTCCGCTGATCGTTCCGGGCGCGCTTATGATCGAGCCCACCGAATCCGAATCCAAGGAAGAGTGCGACCTTTTCATCGACGCCATGCGCTCGATCGCCGAAGAAGCCGCCACCAATCCGGATTTGGTGAAGACCGCGCCCCATTCCACGCGCGTACGCCGCCTCGATGAAGTCGGCGCGGCGCGCAAGCCGATTTTGCGATGGGACCCGTCGCGCCAGGAGCGAGAGCCGGACGCCACAAAGCACAAGAAGCACAGGCACTTGGAGCCGACACCGGTAATCCCCACGGCGTAAGCCCCGCAGAGTACGCGAGGATTCATTTCACAGCACAGTGAAGGCATCTCGTTCTAAGCCGTCGGCTAGTTCCCTGCTAAACTTCTCTTTGTTGGTCGGAGTCGCATTGTCCGCGTTTCAGGTATGACCCCCGCGCTAAACGTCTGGCTGCCCAAATCTGTAATCCTGCTGCGCCATTATGACCGCCAGAAATTTGTTTCGGACCTGATTGCCGGCATCACGGTCGGATTAGTGGCCCTGCCGCTCGCGATGGCCTTCGCGATCTCCTCTGGCGTCTCGCCGCAAGCCGGAATCTACTGCGCGATCGTCACCGGCTTCATTGTTTCCGCGCTAGGCGGCTCCAAAACGCAAATCGGCGGACCGACCGGTGCCTTCGTGGTCGTAGTTTCTGGCATCATCGCCAAGCACGGCATCGATGG
>WNFT01012010.1_pt1 | contig 12720 bp, 10 predicted proteins | sample 5400191 | NCBI WGS metagenome assembly WNFT01 (sample SAMN13153359, study PRJNA577476) | soil metagenome | isolation source: 80 cm saprolite under Madrone tree | place: USA:California | collected 2016-06-14
CGCGCGGGAAGCGGCAGAGACTGCGGATACGTCAGGCGGAGTGGATGCGGCGCCCGAATCGGCTTCAGCCGGCGCATCCGACGGCGAGAATGTACCCGGCGGTCAGCATAGCGACGATCAGCATGAGGATACGGCAGCGGCCGATGCAGAGGTCAAGTCATAAGCCGGTGCGCACATGCCTCGGCTGCAGCGAACGAGATCTCAAATCTGCGTTCGTGCGGATCGCGGCGATAGAAGGGGACGTCGTAGTCGATGCGCAGGCGCGGCTGGATGGCCGGGGTGGTTATATTCATGCGAAGGCCGGATGTCTCGAGCGTTTCGAGCGAAGCAAGGTCAGGGAGTTTCGCTCGCTCGGGCGAAAAATCAGCCTTGACGCGCGGCGGCAGATAACGCAATTGATCCGAGCGCGGCTGGATAGAAGGGGCGAGGTCGAATAGTATAGCGACAATGGCGCGAAAGCGGATAAAAACTCTTGCCGGCGAATGGGGGGTTGCAGTCGACGACGTGCTCGCGAGTGCGAACCGTTTGCGGCTGCCGCACGCTCATTCCGAATCGGGTCTGCTCTCAACCGAAGAGACCGAGCGGGTCAAAGCGGATCTCGACGAGCAGGCTCACCGCGCAGCCGCGATGCGGCGCGAAACCGTCGTCGAGACCAGCGCCGGCAAGGTCCTCGAAAAGCGGCTGAACGCAACAGTGATGCGCCGCCGTCATGCGGAGCCCGAGCCTGGGCAGGCGCATGCGACGGAGCCCGCCGAGCCGTTCCATTTCGAAGTCGATAAGACTTCAGCCGAGGAGCCCTTCGTCGCCCCGCTCTTCGAGGAGCCGCTGGAAGCCGAACCTGAGATTCCCGAACTGGTGGAGGTCGAGGCGGCCGAGCCGTCACCCGCGCTTGAACCGGGGCTGGAAGCAGCGGAGCCCGTGCTCGCAGAGAGCGAGGGCGGAGCCGCTGAAGGCGCGGCAGCGCCTGTGGAGCATCCGGCGACGCCGGATGCTCCGCAGGCGCCCGAGATCGAGGCCGGGACGCCAGCGCCGAATGGCGCCGGCGTCGCCTCCTTTGCGCAGCACGGAGAGGCTGCGGCGACCGACGCATCCGCGGCGGAGGCCGCAGCTGCGGCTGGTGGCGTGGAGCATCGGCCTGCGGCGCCATCGGCGGCGCAGGGTGGCAAGGACGCGCCCGCGCGCGTGGTCGAGACCGCGCGGCCGGGCGCTCGCCCCGCCGGGCATGCCGGTTCGGGCGTTCGCCCGATGCGGCCGCTCGAGCCGCGGGGGCCTGTGCAAGCGTACGAGCCGGGACGCTCGATCAATTTGACCGGCGGTGCACATGCGTCAGCACCGACGCTCGACGACGGCCCGCGCGGGCCCAAGGTGCTCGGCAAGATCGATCTCCGCAAACCTGCGGTTCCGCGGCCAGCGGCGCCCTCGACGATGCGCCCTGGTGCGGGTGGGCGCCCCATGGAGCGCGCCCGTCCGGCGGCGACGCCCGCGGCTCCGCCACCCGACACGTTCGGTCCGCCACCGCCCGATCAGGCCAAGCCCGGCGCGCGCACGATCAAGAAGAAGCGTGTCGTCAAGAAGGGCACCTCGGACGTTGTGGCCGAGCGCGAGATGCGCGGCATGCGGGTCCCCAAGAAGCGCCGCGCGCTTCCCGGCAAGGAACAGAGAAAGACCGAAATCACGACGCCACGCGCGTCCAAGCGCGTTGTTCGTATTACTGAAGGAGTCACGGTTGCCGACCTCGCGCGCAACATGGGCGTCAAGTCCAGCGAGCTTATAAGAAAGCTGATGGACCTCGGTGCAATGTCGACGCTCAACCAGGTGCTCGACGTCGATACGGCGACGCTTGTTGCCGGTGACTTCGGCTACACCGTCGAGAATGTCGGCTTCGACGTCGACTCGGCGATCGAGGAGGATGAAGAGGCGCCCGAGGGTGAGACCGAGCCCCGTCCTCCGGTCGTGACCGTGATGGGCCATGTCGACCACGGTAAGACTTCACTGCTCGACGCCATCCGCCATACCAATGTCACCGCGCAGGAATCCGGCGGTATCACGCAGCATATCGGCGCCTACATGGTTGATATTCACGGGCGCAAGATCAGCTTCGTCGACACGCCCGGCCATGAGGCGTTCACTGCTATGCGCGCGCGCGGCGCCAAGGTCACCGATATCGTGATCCTGGTCGTCGCGGCCGACGAGGGTGTGATGCCGCAGACGGTCGAGGCGATCAATCACGCGAAGGCGGCTGAAGTCCCGATTATAGTTGCGATAAACAAGGTCGACCGGCCCGAGGCCAACGTTGATCGCGTCAAGCAGCAGCTCAGCGAGCAAGGGCTGATTCCCGAGGATTACGGCGGCGAAACGATCACGGTGCCGGTTTCCGCGCGCACCGGCGAAGGGATCGAGCGGCTGCTCGAAATGATTCTGCTGCAAGCCGACGTGATGGATCTCAGGGCCAATCCGAATCGCGCCGCGCGCGGCACGGTAGTCGAATCCGAGCTGGATCGCGGCCGCGGTCCCGTGGCGACAGTGCTGATACAGGAAGGCACACTCCATCAAGGCGATCCGTTTGTATGCGGCGCCTCGTTTGGACGTGTACGCGCGATGCTGAACCATCTCGGGCAGCGTCTGACCGAGGCTGGACCGTCGACGCCGGTCGAGATTTTCGGGCTCTCGACGGTACCTGAGCCCGGTACGACGTTTATCGGGATGGCCGAAGAGGCGAAGGCGCGTCAGGTCGCCGAGTTCCGGCGTTCGAAGCAGCGCGAGGGTGTCTTGCAAAAGACCAGCCGCATCTCGCTCGAAGACTTGAGCAAGCAGATGGCGGCGGGTGAGGTGAAGGAGCTGCGCGTCATTATCAAGGGCGACGTGCACGGCTCGGTCGAGGCGCTCTCCGATTCGCTGCAGCGGCTTTCGACCGACGAAGTCAAGCTCGACCTGATTCATACTTCCGTCGGCGCGATTTCCGAAACCGACGTCTCGCTGGCCTCGGCCTCCAAGGCGATTATCATCGGCTTCAATGTGCGCCCCGAACAAAAGGCCGCGCAGCTCGCGGAAAAGGAAGGCGTCGAGATTCGCCTCTACACGATTATCTACGAGGCGATTAACGATATCCGCGAAGCGATGGAGGGGCTGCTTGCACCGACCTATCGCGAGAAGTCCCTTGGGCGAGCCGAGGTGCGTCAAACCTTCGTGGTACAGGGGTCCACGGTCGGCGGCGCGATGGTCACGGACGGCAAGATTCAGCGCGGTGCGCGGGCGCGCCTGGTGCGCGACGGGCGGGTCGTATGGGACGGCAAAATCGGTTCGCTCAAGCGCTTCAAGGACGACGCGCGCGAGGTCCAGGCCGGTTACGAATGCGGCATCGGACTCGAGAACTTCAACGACGTCAAGCCCAATGACGTGATCGAGAACTTCGAGATGGAAGCCGTACTGCGCAAGCTCGCCGCGCCGAAGCCACCGGAGCCGGTGCGCGGCCAGGCCGCGGCGGTCGAAAAGCAGCTCCAGCCGTAGGTGTGACTTCCTGTCGCCCCGAGCGCGGGCGGGGCCTGAGATGCGTCGCGCATGCCGGGACCGGGATTGGGAGGTCGTTCGATGGTCGTCGGGGTTTTGCAACTTACTCTTTTTCTTCCCGAGAACCATTCGCTCAAGGGCAAGCGCCAGGTGCTAAGATCGATCAAGGATCGCGTTCGCAACAAGTTCAACGTCTCGATCGCCGAGTCCGATGGTCACGACTTCTGGCAGCGCGCGGAGTTGGGGATATGCCAGGTGGGGAGTGACCGCGCCTTCGTCGATTCGGCTCTGCGCGAGGTCGTCAAGTTTATCGACTCGCTCGCGCTCGCGCCGCTCGGCGAGGAGCGCTTGGAGATTCTCAACTACTGAGACGCGCGCCTCGCACAATTGGCTCCGTCGGCATTTCGAACGGGCGTTGGGATCGTATCGATGAACACGGGTGAAGGCCGGCGGCCCGAACGGGTCGCCGAAATGGTGCTGCGCGAGCTGTCGCAGATGTTGCTGCGGGACTTGAAGGACCCGCGGCTTCGCGGCGTCACCCTGACCTCGGTCAAGATGAGTGACGATCTGCGTCATGGGCGCGTGTTTTTCTCGCATCTGAAAGGCCGCGCAACCGCCGACGAGGCCATCAAGGGCTTTCGCAGCGCAGGCGGCTTCATTCGGCGCCAGGTCGGCCGTTCATTGGGACTGCGCTTCACGCCGGAGTTCGACTTCGAGTTCGATCCGGGACTCGAGACCGCGGCACGAATCGAATCGCTGCTCCGCGACGCTCGCGCAAAAGAGTAAGCGCCGCCAATGCTCACTCCCGCTGGCACAGAGAGTTGAAGCATTACTCAGTTCGAATCGACCTGGCCCCCGGCTCCTCCCCTGAAGGAGACCGTTGCATAACTACTACCAGGCCCCTTTTTACTTTACTCCCCTTCCCTTTAGGGAAGGGGCCGGGGGTTAGGTCGGCACTAGGCGGAGCGTAGCGGAGCCGAGCTAAGGAGTCTGCCAAGAGGCGGCGACCGAGTCTGCGAGGCGCAGCCAAAAGACCGCACAGCGAACGAAGTGAGCGATTCAAGATTAAGAGCTTGCACTCAAACACGCTGGGGCACAGGCGTTTTTGCTTCGCAGACCCCCTCGTGCCGCTTCGCGGCGCTCTGCCCTCCCCGAAAGGGGAGGGAATTTGTCGGCTGAACGGGTTACGCACAGCTCTCCTGAAGGTAGGTAAAATCAAGATGGGCCTCAGCAAATAGTCATGCAGCGCTCTCCATGGTCACAACAGCATTGCGCATCTGAACGAACACATCCCGGCATTGTATCCTATCTCACTTCCCGATGGACGGAATAATTCTCGTCGACAAGCCGGCTGGGCCGAGTTCGGCCGAAATCGTGCGCAGGATAAAGGGCCAGGTGAAGCCCGCCCGCGTTGGCCATCTCGGCACGCTCGATCCGTTTGCGACCGGCGTGCTGCCGATTCTGCTTGGCGAGGGAACCAAGCTCGCCACGTTTCTCCAGGAGGGCGAAAAAGAATACGAAGGGTTGATAGCACTCGGCGCCGAAACCGACACTCTCGACCATAGCGGCACTGTTGTACGCACCGCGGCGGTCCCCGAACTCGAGCCGTCACGTTTGAGGGAAATCGCGGAACGCTTTACCGGGATGATCGAGCAGACGCCGCCGATCTATTCCGCGATAAAGCGCGCCGGTGTGGCGCTCTACAAGCGCGCGCGCCGGGGCGAGGAAGTTGCGCCGCCGCCATCACGCCGAATCGAGGTGAGACGGCTCGAACTCGAGGCCAATGGCCGCGACGCGATCCGATTTCTGCTCGTATGCTCGCCCGGAACGTACGTGCGCTCGCTCGCGCGCGATATCGGAATCGCGCTTGACAGCGCCGCGCACCTGGCCGAACTGCGCCGGAATCGAAGCGGAAGGTTTCGCGTCAACGACGCCCGTCCGCTCCAGGACGTGATGTGCGCGCTCGACGAAGGAGAGTCCGCCGGCCTAATCGGACTTCGCGAATCGATGCCCGATGTGGCGGAGGTCGCCGTCGATGCGGAGGTCGAGCGTCGGCTTCGCAATGGCGACTCGCGCGCGCTCGACGGTCTGGTTCCGCCAGGCGCGAAGATATTCAAGGTGGTCGCGCGCGGCGAACTGCTCGCGATTGCCGAGGCGGCTTCGCGCGTCACCGCCCGGATGCTACGCGTGTTCAACGTCGCGTAGCGTCTGGGGTGGCACAGGCTTTAGCCTGTGTGTCTGAGGTGGCACAGGCTCCGTCGCGTCGCGTCGCCGTTTCGTCCGCATTCTCAGTTTTCATTCTTTACGCGGCTGCGCCGAGATCATCGCCACCGACGTTATGCGCTCAAGCTGCCCGACTCGATTGTGAGCCTGTACCTGCCTTAGGTTAGCTCACGCATGTTAACGTCACTTTCACCCGCGCGCGCAAAGGGGTCGCTTTACTAGCCTCGATCCCTCTGTTAGGCTCTGCCGCAAATAAAGGATAAAGGGAAAGAAAGAACAACTGATGCCCCTCGAGGCCGCCCGCAAGCGGGAAATCGTAAAATCCCACTCCCGGACTCAGAACGATAGCGGCTCGCCCGAAGTACAGGTAGCGCTGTTCTCGGCGCGGATTGAGCAGCTGACCGAGCATCTGAAGACGCACGCGAAAGATCATCATTCGCGTCGCGGACTTCTGCGTTTGGTCGGCAAACGCCGCCGTCTGCTCGACTATCTGCATTCGCGCGATTTCGGGCGTTACAAAGGGCTGATTGAGAAGCTGGGAATTCGCAGATAAACCGGATTCGTATTGTCCTGCCTTCCCGCGCCGCTCAACGCGCGGGACACGGACCCAGTTATCAAAGGCGCATCAGGACCGAGGCTTCGCGGCTCTTCCGCTATTGTGCGGCCTCCTCTCCCTCAGGTGCAGAAAATGTATCGAAAGCTAGAGATCGAGTTTGCCGGCAGGCCGTTGTCGCTGGAGACCGGGCGGTTGGCGAAGCAGTCGCATGGCGCGGTGCTCGCGCAGTATGGGGATACGATTGTGCTCGCCACGGTCGTGTCGGCCTACCAGAGCCGCGAGAAGATGGACTTTCTCCCGCTCACCGTCGACTACCAGGAACGGACCTTCGCCGCCGGCAAGATTCCCGGCGGTTTCTTCAAGCGCGAGGGACGCCCCTCGGAGAAAGAAATTCTCACGTCGCGCCTTATCGACCGCGCGATGCGTCCGCTGTTCCCCAAGGGCTACGACAAGGAAACGCAGATCGTCGTTACGGTGCTTTCCGCGGACCGCGACAACGATCCGGATATGCTCTCGTTGATCGCGGCGTCTGCCGCGCTGGAAGTCTCCGACATACCGCACAACGGCCCCGTTGCCGCCGTGCGCATGGGCCGGGTCGATGGCAAGCTCGTCGTCAATCCCCTTGTCAGCAATCTCGAGAACAGCGACATCTCGCTGGTGATCGCCGCCACGACCGATTCGATCGTGATGCTGGAAGGCGGCGCCTACGTCGTCGACGAAGAGACGATTCTCGAGGCGCTCTTCACCGCACATGAGGAGATGCGCGCGATCTTCGAGTTGCAGAACCAATTGAAGCAGCTTGCGGGCAAGCCCAAGCGCGAATTCACGCCCAAAGTAATCGCGCCCGAAGTAATCGCCGCCGTCAAGGAGCGAGTCGCGGGCGAACTCGAAGAGGCGCTCAAGATCAGCGGCAAGAAGGAGCGCAGCACCGCGCTTTACGCACTCTCCGACCGCGTCGTCGACGAACTGAGCGCGCGCTTCCCCGACCGTCGCCACGAGCTCGCCGAGGCGTGGGACAAGGTGCATCGCGACCGCGTCCGCCGCGCGATTCTCGAAGAGGATCGCCGTATCGACGATCGCAAGTCGACCGAGATTCGCTCGCTGAGCGCGCAGGTCCAGGTGCTGCCGCGCGCGCATGGTTCCGCGATATTCACGCGCGGCGAAACCCAGGCGCTCGTTACCGTGACGCTCGGGACCTCGTCCGACGAGCAGAAAATCGACGCGCTGCTGGGCGAACGCTACAAGAAGTTCATGCTCCACTACAATTTCCCGCCGTTCTCGACCGGCGAAGTCAAATTCCTGCGTGGACCGTCGCGCCGCGAAATTGGCCATGGCGCGCTCGCTGAGCGCGCGCTGGCGCCGGTGCTGCCCGACGAGGCCGACTTCCCGTACACGATTCGCGTCGTCTCCGAAATTCTCGAATCCAACGGCAGCTCCTCGATGGCGACGGTGTGCGGCGGGAGTCTCGCCCTGATGGACGCGGGGGTGCCGGTCAAGGCGCGTGCTCACCGACATCCTCGGCGACGAGGACCATCTCGGCGACATGGACTTCAAGGTCGCGGGTACGTCCGACGGCGTGACCGCGATCCAGATGGACAACAAGGTCGGCGGCGTGACGCGCGACGTGATGCGCCAGGCGCTGCATCAGGCGCGCGACGCGCGGCTGTTCGTGCTCGGCGTGATGCAGAAGGCCATCGATGCGCCGCGCAAGGAAGTCTCTGCCTACGCGCCGCGAATCGTCACGCTTCATATCAAGCCCGACAAGATTCGCGACGTTATCGGCCCCGGCGGCAAGGTGATCCGTGGACTCGTCGAGGAGACCGGCTGCAAGATAGATATCGAGGACGACGGTACGGTGCTGATCGCTTCGGCCGACGGCGTCGCGATGGAAAAGGCGATAGCCGCAATCGAGGCGATCACGGCGGAGCCCGAAATTGGCCGCATCTACCACGGCAAGGTGCGCAAGATCGTCGATTTCGGCGCCTTCGTCGAAATTATGCCCGGTGTCGACGGCCTGCTGCATATCTCGCAGCTCGCCAAAGAACGCGTGCGGCGGGTCGAGGACGTGGTCCATGAGGGCGACGAAGTGATGGTCAAGGTGCTCGATGTGGATCGCAGCGGCAAGATTAGACTCTCGCTGCGGGAGGCGCAGAACGAACTCGAACAGCAAAAAGGCAAGTAAGCGCTCGACTCGCAAGAGTTCCCCCGCCGCGGGTTCGATGGTGCACAAGGGCGTGCTGCCCAACGGCGTCAGGGTCCTCACCGAAGCGATGCCGCATGTGGTGTCGTCGACCATCGGCATTTGGGTCGAGAACGGCTCGCGCTATGAGGAACCCGGCGAAAACGGCGTCTCCCACTTCATCGAGCATCTCCTGTTCAAGGGCACGAAGAAGCGGACGGCGGCGCAAATCGCGGAGCAGATGGACGCGGTCGGCGGCGTGCTCAATGCGTTCACCGGCAAGGAGTACACCTGCTATTACGCCAAGGTCCTCGGCGAGGACCTGCCGATGGCGACCGAACTGCTCGCGGACCTCTTCCTCGAGTCGGTGTTCGATCCCGCCGAGATTGATCGCGAGCGGCAGGTGGTGCTCCAGGAGATCTCGCAGGCCGAGGATACGCCCGACGATTTTATCCACGACCTGTTCAACCTCCATTACTGGCAGGGACATCCGCTGGCGCTGCCGATCTTCGGCTCGGTCGAGACGGTGAACGCGATCAACCGCGAGGCTCTCGTCTCGTTCATGGCGGATCGTTACCGCGCCGGGCGCGTCTTTATAGCGGCGGCAGGGGCGGTCGATCACGAACGCCTGATGCGCGATTGCGGTCGGCTCTTCGGCTCGATTGCCGGCGACGGCCGGCCCGAACCGACGAGTCCGCCACAAGAGCGCGTGGTGGTGCTCAACGAGAACAAGAAACTCGAGGGCTCAGCCAGACGGCCCCGAACCGTTACGCCGCCTACGTGCTGAATACGGCGCTGGGCGGGGGGATGTCGTCGCGGTTGTTCCAGGAAGTGCGCGAAAAGCGCGGCCGCGTCTACAGCATCTACTCATTCATGTCAGCGTTTCTCGATTGCGGCTATTTCGGCGTCTACGCGGGCACGAATCCCGAATGGGTTGACGAAGTGATCGAGGTCACGCTCAAGGAAATCAACAAGGTCGTGCGCGATGGACTGGCGCCTGAGGAACTCGCGCGCGCCAAGAGCCAGCTCAAGGGCAATATGCTGCTCGGGATGGAGTCAACGGAAAGCCGGATGAACCGGCTGGCGCGCAACGAGATCTATTTCCAGCGCGACATTCCGATCGACGAGCTCGGCCGCGAGATCGAGAAGGTGACCAACGATCAGATGGTCGAACTAGCATCCTCGTGTTTCAAGCCCGAGCGGATGGGGATGGTGCTGTTGGGCGATTTGAAGGGCCGCCAACTGGGCCCCGAAGTCTGGTCCCCGCTGACGTAGCGCCGTCCGCCTGCCTTTTGTGGCGCTCTCTTCAACTGCCTCGCCCGCGGGCGCGGCTTGTCCGCGCCCGCAAGCCGGGAGAGGCAGGCGGGCGATTTGCCTCAAGGCAAATCGCCCGCCGGTGAGGGTGCTGCTTCCTAGGAATCCGCGACGGAATGTGCGGCTCCCCCCCTGCGCGGTTGCGCCACCTGCGCGAATTTGACTTAGTGATAGCCTAAAGCTGCGGAGCGGACGCCTGCCTTTTGCAATCCTCGCGAGCTGCTTCGACGCCGCCGTGAACCCGGTCGTCAAAATTCAGTGTGTCCGTAAAAGCCAGCTGCCGCTACCCGCATACCATAGCGAGCATGCGGCGGGCTTCGACGTGCAGGCCGACCTCGACGGGCCTCTGACGCTGCATTCGTTCAGCCGTGCCGCGATTCCGACCGGCATCGCCCTCGAAATTCCACCTGGCTACGAGGGTCAAGTGCGCCCACGCAGTGGCCGGGCGCTCGAGGAGGGGCTGACGCTCGTCAATTCGCCCGGCACGATCGACGCGGATTATCGCGGTGAGGTCATGGTGATACTTATCAACCTGGGCGACTGTGCGATCACGATAAACCCGGGCGACCGTATCGCGCAGGTAATTATCGCGCCTGTCGCGCGCGCCGAACTCAAAGAAGTCGATACGCTCGATGCGAGTTCACGTGGCAAAGGGGGATTCGGACATACCGGGCGCTAAACATAACGAGCAGGACGATGCGCTGATGGCGATAAGCCCGATCGACGGGCGCTATCGCAATCGCACGCGCGCGCTCGCGGACTATTTCAGCGAGTACGCGCTGATTCGCTACCGCGTCCGCGTCGAGATCGAATGGTATCTCTCGCTCGCGGCGAATCCCGCTATCGATGCGCTCAAACCGATCGACGATGCGGCCGCGCAACGCCTGCGCTCACTCTACAAAGACTTCACTCTGGCCGACGCGCGCCGCGTCAAGGAGTTCGAGGCCGAGACCAATCACGACGTCAAAGCCGTCGAGTACTTTCTTAAGGAACGCATCGCCGCGCTGGACTCGCACCCGTCGCTCGAGATGGTGCATTTCGCCTGCACCTCCGAGGACATCAACAACCTCGCTTACGCCCTTATCCTGAAGGAATTTACCGAGCGTGAGCTGATTCCGGCGCTCGGGTGGATAGTTGCCGATCTCACCCGGCTCGCGCGGCGTTTCAAGGACGTCGCGATGGTGGCGCGCACTCATGGGCAGGAGGCGTCGCCGACCACGGTGGGGAAGGAATTTGCGATTTTTGTGCACCGCCTGGTGCGTCAGGTTGGGCATCTGGGGCGCCAGGATTTTCTGGGCAAGGCCAACGGCGCGGTCGGCAACTTCAACGCGCATCTGTTTGCGTATCCTGAAGTCGATTGGATCGGCCATTCGCGCCGGTTCGTCGAAAGCCTTGGCCTGGTCTGGAACCCGCTTACGACGCAAATCGAAAGCCATGACTTCATGGCCGAGATGTTCGACACGATGGTGCGAATCGATACGATCCTGCTCGGCTTCGCGCGCGACATCTGGGGCTATATCTCGCTTGGCTACTTCACGCAAAAACTGGTGGCGGGCGAGGTCGGCTCGTCCGTTATGCCGCACAAGGTCAACCCGATCGACTTCGAGAACTGCGAGGGCAACCTCGGCCTCGCGACCGCGCTGTTTCAGCATCTCGCGACAAAGCTGCCCGTGTCGCGATGGCAGCGCGATCTTAGCGACAGCACCGCGGTTCGCAGCGTCGGCAGTGCTTTCGGCCACGTGATAGTCGCGCTGAGTTCGCTCAGGCGCGGACTCGCGAAGCTGCAAATAAATGAGCCTCGCGTCGCTGCGGATATCGACGACGAGCGCGCATGGGAAATAGTCGCCGAGGCGATTCAGACGCTGATGCGCCGTTACGGATTCGATCAGCCGTACGAACAGCTCAAGCAACTCACCCGGGGGCGCGCGGCGGATCGCAAAATGATCGAGGAGTTCGTCGCGAAGTTGCCGTTCGACGATCGAGCGCGGGAGGCGCTGCGCCGCCTCACGCCCCGCAATTACGTCGGCCTTGCGGCAGAACTGGTCGAGCGCTTTACCCCGGACATCCCGGCTTCAAAGGCTAACGGCAATCCGGCGGCTCGATCCGCTGAAAAAGGGCGGCGCCAGAAGCTGTGAATTAAAGCGTGAGTTGTGGATTGATCCACGTAGTTTCACCAACGACGTGCTTGGCCGTAAGTTTGCCCCCCGGTCCCATCCAAGTAAGATATGCTCATAACTAGTCCCGCTGGCGCGGCGACAACGGAGGCGCGCGGAAAGGTGAAACTCGAGATGTTCTACGAGGGCAAGGCGAAGAAACTCTATTCGACCGCCGACCCCGACCTCGTGATTGCCTATTTCAAGGACGACGCGACCGCGTTCAACGCCAAGAAACGCGGCACGATCGAGGACAAAGGCGTGATCAACAATCGGATGTCCGAGTTGTTCTTCACGCTGCTCGAAAAAAACGGCGTCAAGACGCATTTCGTGCGCCGGCTCGACGATCGCGAGATGCTCTGCAAGCGCCTCCAGATAATTCCGGTCGAGACGGTCGTGCGAAATATCGTCGCCGGTTCGATGGCGAAGCGGTTGGGGCGCGAGGAGGGCGAGACGCTCAAGCGTCCGGTGGTCGAGTACTATTACAAGTCCGACGCGCTCGACGACCCGTTGATAACCGCCGACCATGCGCTGCTGTTCGGATGGGCGACCGAAAAGGAACTCGAAACGATCAATTCGACGGCGCTGCGCGTAAACGAAATTCTGGGCCGCTTCCTCGACGAGCGTGGAATTATCCTGGTCGATTTCAAACTCGAATTCGGGCGTTATCACGGCGAGATGCTGCTCGGCGACGAGATTTGCCCCGATACGTGCCGCTTCTGGGACAAGGCCACGCGCAAGAAACTCGACAAGGATCGTTTCCGCCGCGACTTGGGTGATGTCGAAGA
>WNFT01004105.1_pt1 | contig 12719 bp, 9 predicted proteins | sample 5400191 | NCBI WGS metagenome assembly WNFT01 (sample SAMN13153359, study PRJNA577476) | soil metagenome | isolation source: 80 cm saprolite under Madrone tree | place: USA:California | collected 2016-06-14
TGATGTCGCTGAAAGCCAGGTCGATCGGAACCGCGATGCTGACGCGCCCCTGCTCGGTTTGCGGAACGATGTCCAATCGCGCAGGAAACGGACAGTCCGGCTTCGTCTCCTCGGCGACGATCCGCATCTGTGCCTCCACGCCGATCGCCACCGTGACGCCTGTCGCGTCGATCCGCGGCTGCGATGCGAGGGCACGCGTCGGGCGGATCTCGAGCCACGATTGCGGCATGTCGAGACCGAACGCACCGAGCGGGACGGTACGACACAGATTTGGCCATTCGCGCCGCGCCACTCGCTCGAGGAACGGATCGTTCCGCACCCGCGCCTCCCAGACGGCTACCTGCTCGTTGACGGAGCGATCGACGAAGGGCCTTGCCTCGTTCGATATGTCGAGCCGGATGCCGACGCTGCGTATGGTCGCATCCGCGATCGTTACCTTGGCGGCGAAGTTCGGCTCGATTCGCCATTCCGGCGCAATGGCAGGACGCGCCGTCGCCGTGACGTTGCCGCGAAGATCGGCGCGCTGGTCGAATGGCTTCCGCCGCAGGTCTTGCAATTGCCGTCCGAGGTCCCCGCCGATCATGCCGCCGATCATGGCGCCGAGTTCGCCCATCTGTTTGGGCAGCCGACCGGTCGCGCGAACCGAGCCCGCTAGCGGCGTGGAGACCGCAAGCGCGTCCGGACGCCCAGCAACGACGAGCGGACCGCGCGTGGCCGTCCATTGCAGAGCGGCGTCGACGAGCACGTCGCGTTGCGAGACGGCACCCGTCCCGGCAAGCTCGCGCGGAGCTGCGGCTTCCATCGCCTCACCGATCGAGGACATCGCAATCGTTACGGGGACGACGAGAATCGATGCGCGGGTGACCGGCTCCAGCCTCGGCCTTTCGGCGACCGGCGGGTGTCGGTCGGTCGCGGAACCTCGCGACAGCACCGCCACGGCCGAAGCGATGCCGACGCTCGAGGCCGCAACCAAGGCGGCGACGATAACGGTCCTGGGTGTGGCCAAGGGCTTACCCTGCAAAATGCCGTTCCTGCCGGCCCGATCAGCGGGCCGCGGGGCGGCGTGCTCCCGCGTTTTCCAGCCTATCTTCGTCGCTGAACAAGGCGAGACTTGGGAATGCGCCGGGGTACCGCCGGGGATCGCTCATCCGAGATCGCTGGCACGCTGCCCCCCCGCGCCAGCCTCGTGTTGTGCAGCGAGGCGGAAATCTGCACAGTATCTGCCCTCAGGAGAACGAGGGGAAAGCGCGGGTGTCGTACGACTACATCATCGTGGGCGGCGGGTCGGCCGGATCGGTCATGGCGAACCGGCTCACGGCGCGCAGCAGCAACAAAGTGCTGGTGTGCGAGGCGGGTCAGGACACGCCGGACGGGCGCGTGCCGCCGGAGATTCTCGACAGCTATCCAGGCACCGTCTATTTCGACCCGCGCTTCCACTGGACCGAGCTCAAGGCCCATACCGAGGTGATCTCGCATAACCGTCCGAACGAATGCCGTCCGCCGCTGCGCAAATACGAGCAGGCGCGAGTCCTCGGCGGCGGCTCGTCGATCAACGGCCAGCTCGCCAACCGCGGCGCGCCGACCGATTACGCCGAATGGGAAGCGCGCGGCGCCAAGGGCTGGGGTTGGAACGACGTGCTGCCTTATTTCAAGAAGGTCGAGCGCGACATGGACTTCGATGGTCCCTACCACGGCAAGGAGGGGCGCATCCCGGTCCGCCGCATCTTCCCGGATCTGTGGAATGGCCATGCCAAGGCGGCCGCCGAGTCGTTCAGGGCGACGGGCTTCGAATACCTGTCGGATCAGAACGGCGAATATCGGGACGGCTACTTCCCGATCGCCATCTCGAACGCCTATGACCGCCGGGTGTCGGCCGCGATCGGCTATCTCGACCCGGCGACGCGACTGCGCGCGAACCTCACGGTCTCGACCGGCACCCCGGTCATGCAGTTGCTGTTCGAGGGAGCGCGCTGCATCGGCGTGAGAGCCCTGGTCGCGGGCAAGGAGACGGAGTTCCGCGCGCACGAGGTGATCCTGTCGTTGGGCGCGATCCACTCGCCCGCGCATCTCCTGCGCGCCGGCATCGGCCCGTCCGGCCACCTGCGCGATCTCGGCATCGCGGTGATCGCCGCCCTGCCCGGGGTCGGACAGCGTTTGATGGACCACCCCTCGATCGCGCTCTCCTCCTTCATCAAGCGAGAAGCGCGGCTCAACGGCCTCACCCGGCGCCATCTCATGGTGGGACTGCGCTATTCGTCCGGAATCGGCGGCGCGCCTGCCGGCGACATGTTCGCGATCTGCGTCGACAAGTCGGCCTGGCATCCGGTCGGCGAGCAGATCGGCTCGCTGTTGCTCGCCGTCTACAAGACCTACTCGGAGACCGGAGAGGTCAAGCTCGCCGCGGCCGATTGGCGCATCGAGCCGGTCGTCGAGTTCAATTTGCTGTCCGACCGGCGCGACCTCGAGCGTTTGATGGACGCGTTCCGGCGCGCCGGCCGCATGCAGATGAGCGAAGCCCTGCGGATGGTGACGTCCGATCCGTTCCCGGCGACCTACAGCGAGCGCGTGAAGAAGGTCGGCGAGGTCAACGCGAGGAACCGGCTGATCACCAGCGTGCTCGCCAAGCTGATGGACGGGCCGGCGGGGCTGCGCCGCTACCTGATCGATACGTTCATCGTCGAAGGCTTTCGTTTCGACGAGCTGATGCGCGACGACGACAAGTTGGAGGAATTCACCCGCCAAGCGGCGATCGGCGTGTGGCACGCCTCGTGCACCTGTCGCATGGGTGCCGACAATGACCCGATGGCGGTGACCGATGCGGCGGGCCGGGTGCGCGGCGTCCCCGGCTTGCGCGTGGTCGACGCATCTTTGTTCCCGGCCGTGCCTTGCGCCAACACCAATTTCCCTACCTTGATGACTGCGGAAAAGATCGCCGATGCGGTGCTCGACGGGCGCTGACAGGGCGGTCCTACTCCGCGGCGTTGCACGCCGCAGCCGTCCCGGAATTTCTCCTATTGCTTCGCCGCGCTGCTATGATGCCGGAGCCTGCACCGCGTTCCAATCGTCAAGATTGCGACGGCCCGCGATCTTGCTGCGATCGAAGTCGGGATACTTGCGCCCGCACGCCCCTGCAGGTTACCAGACTAGCCGCTCGTCGGAAACGACGCCCCCGAATCCCTTGCCGATGCGTAGCTACGCGGACCAGGTCGTGGGCCCGTCTGCCCGTCGGCCTTGCGTTTCCGCGACGCACATTTATAATTGCGACCGCCACGATAGAAGATACGGTAGTGGTCGCAATCATTAGAGTCAATGCGGCGAACCTTGCATTCGGCCAATCAGCCGGAGAATGGCGATTGGCGCGACGCGAGCGTGCTTCCGTGGGCGCCGAACTTGAACAGAATCTTGCCGCTGCGATTCGATTTCAAAGATTGCTCGAACGCTTCCTTGAACTGCTCGAGCGGGTACACATTGTCGACCGTGGCGGAGAGCGATCCATCAACAACGAGGTCGCCCAGTTTCTGATAAATCTCCTGGATCTCCGTGCGGGGCGCGCTGCGTATCCAATTCATGAGCCAGAATCCATGGAAACTCAGCCCACGAAATAAGAAGTCCAGGGGTGAGAAAACCGGGAACTGTCCGCTTTGAATGGCATAGCCGACAATCGAGCCGCCAGGTTTGAGCGACTTGGCCAGCTCGCCCACGGAAGTTCCGCCCACCGTATCGAGGACGAGACTGAGTTGCTTCCCGCCGAGAGCCTCTTCGATGTCCTTGTGCAGGTTGTCGCCCTGGAGGACGACACGGTCACCTCCGAACCGCCGTACCTGCTCGGCAGCTTCTTCCCGACGCACGACATTCAGCGTTTTGACTCCCGCGAGCTTTGCGAGCTTGATGATGTACTGTCCCATGGCTGCGTTGGCGGCGGTTTGACCGATCCAGTCGCCGGGCATCAGGGAAACGTATCGGTTGAGCAGGAGATAGGCGGTGACGGGGTTGATTCCGATCATCGAAAGTTGCAGCGGATCGGCCTCGTCGCTCATCGGCACGGTGTTTCGCACCGGAACGACAACCTGGTCTGCCCATGTGCCCTGCTCGTAGGTGGGAACAATCAGGACACGCTTGCCCTCCAGCGCGGCGTCTACCTTCGATCCCGTTTTGGCGACTCGGCCGACACCCTCCGAGCCCATCGGGAATGGGAAGGCCGGTCGGACGCCGTACATGCCCCGGACGAGCAAGAAGTCCGATGGATTGAGCGGCGCCGCTTCCATCGAGACGAGTACCTCCTCCTGGCCAAGAGCCGGCTCGCAGACCGTGTTGAGCTCGATGACATCCGAGGGTTTGCCGTGAGCTACGAGTTGCAACTGTCGCATGAACAAGCCCCTTTCGTGCATCCGTGCCGCAGCAGGGAAGCTCCGGCTTGTGCAATGATGGTACTCGCAATCTTTATGGTCAAGCCGAGATCGATCAGATTTTCGTGATCCTTCTGGAAGGCGATTCAGAGGATGGATTGCTGGAGGCCAGGGGATCGAGGCCCCGAGGCGGCTCGACAGGCTGGCCGGCATCGCCGAACATTGGGAATTACCTGGCCAGAAACCTTCCAGTCTTGCTTTTCGCGGGGACTCGGACCATTTAATCGTTTCGATCGCAACGATTGTAGCATTCGAGAGTCAAGCCGCTAGGCTGCGGGAGACAATTCGGTGAAGGTCACAAAGGAAAAGTCGGCGGAGAATCGAGCGGCGCTGGTCCAGGCGGCTGGACAGCTATTCCGTGAGCGGGGGATCGACGGCGCGGGTGTGGCGGAAATCAGCAAGGCGGCCGGCCTGACGCACGGAGCGCTCTATGCGCAGTTCCCGTCCAAGGATGCCCTGGCTGCGGAGGCGCTGGCTCAGGGTTTCAAGGAGTCCTTTGCGGATATGATCGCGGTCAAGGACGATGGCGGCTCCAGCCTGACCAACTATCTCGACTTCCTCGTTTCAACCGGCCATCGGGATAATCTCGCGGGAGGCTGCCCGCTGACGGCTTCCACGAGCGAGATCGCGCGTCAGAACAAAACCGTCAGCGCTCGCTTTGCCGAAGGGTTCGAGCAGATGGTCAACGCCATCGAAGCTGTTCTCGATAAGACTCCGTCCGGGGCGGATAGGCGTCAACGAGCGCTCGCGATCATCGCCGCGGAGATCGGCGCTATCGCCGTCGCGCGAGCTACGGCCAAGTCGCGCCCGCGGTTGTCAAATGAGGTGCTGATCGCCGTTCGTCGCGTCCTTGGGGAGGTCGGGAGCGAGGCGCGAAGGCCACGGAGGAAAAAGGCGGCGACGAGCCGGTCTGCCAAGTGATCACGCAGCGCCACGACTGTCGGATCCACGTTGGCCAACGGCAGGCAAGGCAGCCTTCAAGACAGGTTCGACGAACCCCTCCACCGGCGCTCCGGGGGAGTCTCGTTAGATTAGGGAGGCAAACGGGCGGTCATCGGCCCGCGTCCGGCAAAAGCCGACGTAGGTTCAAAGGCTCTGACCCGAGCCGACGTGCCTAGAGGTGGACCTGATTGGCGGCTACAACGTTTTCATCCCACACCAGGCCGACCCCAGGAACGTCGGGAATGTGCACCAGCCCATCCTTGACATCGTAAGGCCTTTGCAAAACGGGATCGGCCCAGTCCTGCCACTCGAGCCAATGCGCGGTCTCCGTCACCCGCATCATGTGTGCGGCGACCTCCGGATAGAGATGAGTTGACATAGGCACTCCGGCCGCTCCGGCGATGGCCGCTGCCCTGACCCAACCCGTGACGCCACCGATACGCATGAAATCTGGCATCACCAGATCGCACGCCTTTTTCTGCAGCGCCTTCTGGAGCTCGCGCGGACCGTAAAAATTCTCGCCGATCTGGATCGGGGTCTTCAGCTCCGCGGTAAGCTGCGCGAAGCCGTCCAGGTTGTCGTACACGATGGGCTCTTCGATCCAGGTCAGGCCCAGATCATCGATCATGTGGCACCGCTGCAAGGCTTCGGCGAGATTAAGACCTTGGTTGAAGTCGACCATCAGGTGCATGTCATCGCCAACCGCCTTCCTGACAGCCGCGATCGTCGCAAGATCGTCCGCGACACGCTCGCGGCCGAGCCTCAGCTTTAGGCCCGTGAAGCCGCCTTCATCACGCAGCTCGACTGCCTCGGCCGCCAGCGCCTCAGGTTCCCTGAGCCACAGTCCATTGCTATTGTAGGACTTCACAGGCCCAACCGAGCCGCCCAAGAGGACGCAGAGCGGCAGACCCGCCGCTTTGGCAAGTGCGTCCCATGACGCCATGTCCAGCCCGGAGGCGGCGATCATGGACAGGCCCTCGTAGCCCACGAAGTGGAGAGACTTGCGTGCACTATCGTATAATTCAAGGGGCGCGATTCGACGACCCTTGAAGATGCTACCGAGATCATGCAGGGCCGGGATCAGATATCGCATGGCTTTGATGAGATAGGGTTCCAGATAGCTCCGGCCGACAACGCCTTCCTCGGTCTGAAGGTCAATGAGGATGAGGGGCCACTCAGTTATCGTAGCGATGCGTGCAACGACCGGTCGTTTGAGCTTCAGCACGACCGGCCGTGCTCGGACGCTTTTGAATGTCAAGGACGCAAGCTGCATCGCGACACCTCTCCGTCAAATCTGAACGCCTTTCCACTCGGCCTGATCGCTAGGTTTGCTGGATCCAACGAGCGGCACCGCACGTTGCCGCGCGCATGGCGATTAGCCACGCAACCGCCGCGCCGCCGAGGAAACGTTATGAAGTCGCGCCGCCTCACCCAGTACCCCCTTGTCGCCTGATCCCCCGGTTGCGGAACTACGCTCATCGCTTCGTTAGACGGTAGCAGATTTAGGCCAGAACCGCTTAGCGAGAAGGATCGTTATCGCTACCCATCGTGAAGCCCGCCAATCCCCATCCCCCTCCGGTGCGACGGCCCTCCCCCTTCGCATGGAGATCGACAACGCCCTCGCGCGCATCGCCGTCATAGAAAAACATCTCGGCACCGACAAAAAATCGCCGGCCGTGCTACCGATGATTCGTGATACGGCAGCCGCATCGTCGATACCACCGGCGACGGCATTCTCGCCGACTGCTATAGTGTATACTGATGCGGCGGTGAACGGGTGGAATATCGATCGGGAGTTCGCAATGGGCCCGGTGATGCAGATGATCCCGTCGCTTTTTCAGCGATTTTCATGACAGCTATGGTTGTCTACCTAGCTGGGTTCAATGCATAGGTGCGACATGAAACGCTCCTGGCTCATCTCAATTGCCGCGACGTTGTCCGCCGCGGCCTTCGTGGCGGGCCGCGACCTGCAAGCCGCGGAGAGCATCAACATCGATCTCACCCAAAGGACGCCTCCCGATATCGCTACCGTTGCGGACGATCCGTTCGGCAAGCTCGTCAAATACGGGCACGCGCTTTTCACTGACACGGCGAATGAGATCGGTCCGGAGGTATCGGATCCGACAAGACGTTTCGCCGGCAACAATCTTGCTTGCCAAAATTGCCATCTGCAGGCCGGGAGCCAGCCATATGCCATGCCGCTCATGGGCGTTTGGGGGCAATTCCCGCAATACCGCGCGCGGGAGGGCGCGGTCGCGATCCTCGAAGATCGCATCAACGGTTGCATGGAGCGCAGCATGAATGGCCGCGCCCTGCCGCTCGAGAGCCGTGAGATGAGAGCTTTCTCCTCCTATATGCGATGGCTATCGACCGGCATTCCCGACGGTGCGAAGCTCATAGACGCCGGCACGTTGAGGATCAAAGAGCCCGCGCGCGCCGCCGATCTCGGCCGTGGCGCGCAGGTTTATTCGCAGATAAGCGCGGCATGCCACGGATCGGATGGACTCGGACAGCGGGCCCAAAATGGGGCGGGGTATCAGTATCCGCCGCTCTGGGGTCCCGACAGCTACAATAACGGCGCCGGAATGAGCCGCCTATTAACCGCTGCCGCCTACGCCATGCACAACATGCCGGTCGGCACCGCGTTCAACGCCCCAGTGCTCACGGACGAGGACGCCTACGATGTCGCGGCGTACATCATCAGTCAGAAACGGCCGGAGAAGGCGAACCTCGATAAGGATTTTCCGGTCCGGCTCCAGAAGCCGGTCGACACTCCATACGGCCCGTACGCCGACGGGTTCAGCCTGGAGCAGCACACATTCGGTCCGTTCGGGCCGATCCGTGCCAAAGTGCAGGAACTGGCCGCGGCGTCTCGGACAGTGAGAGCAGGTGAGCCCGACAATGGGTCGGATAAATCTGATCGCGCGAGATAGGCGGTCTCCGCCGGGGTCAACGCGATAGGTTCCGAACGCAAAAGCGCAAGCTCATTCGGATCTATTCCATCCAATGGACCGCGCACGTGCGGACCAGGCGTGGGCGACGTGTCCGCAGTTGACAACAACGATCGGCCGCGCGCCGATATTCCGGGGAGAGGCTCATGTGCGAACTCTGCAGGCGTAGTTTCATTCGCGGCGCGGCGGCGCTCGGTACGGCCGGCGCAACCGGACTATTTTCATCGCCCCTGACGGCGCAGGCGCGGCGCGGCGACGGCGGCTCGTCGAAGCTGCCGGCGCGCGGCGAGTTCACCATCGTCAATGCCTATGTGATGACGATGGACAGCGCGCTCGGCGATATTGCGGGCGGCTCGGTGCACGTGAGGAACGGCGAGATCGTCGCGGTCGGCAAGGATGTGAAGGGCGGCGGGCAGAAGATCAACGGCACCGGCATGATCGTCATGCCCGGCTTGGTCGAGACCCACTGGCATATGTGGAACACGCTCTACCGCAGCTTCTCCGGCGACAAGCCGGAGGAGGGCTATTTCCCGACCGTCGCCCGCTTCGGCCAGCAGATGAACGCCGACGACATCTTTCAGAGCACCCGACTCTCCGCCGCGGAGGCGATCAATTCCGGGATGACCTTCGTGCACTCCTGGTGCCACAACGTGCGCAGCACGGCCCATGCCGAGGCCGATGTCCGCGCGCTCGCCGAGGTCGGCATCCGCGCCCGCCATTCCTGCGGCTGGCCGCAGGGCATGCCCGACACCCAGTCGGCCGACCAGGGGCCGATCGAGAGCCTCGCCAAGGACTGGAAGCGCTGGTCGAACGAGGGCCTCATTACGCTCGGCATGGCATGGCGCGGCCAGTTCCGCGCCGGCCCGATCAAGCCGGAGGTGCATCAGCCGGAATTCGCCAATGCCCGCAAGCTCGGGCTGCCGATTACGGTGCATGTCGCGAGCGCCCGCAAGGCCGTGAACCAGATCGAGCCGCTCTACAAGGCGAAGCTCATGGGCAAGGACGTGCAGCTCATTCACACGCTGTCGGCGAGCGCGGCGGAGCTCGACATGATCAACGAGTCGGGCTCTGCGGTCTCGGTGTCGCCCGGCTCGGAGCTGCGCATCGGCTACGGCTATCCGCAGATCAGCGAGATGCTGGCCAAGGGCATTCCGCTGGGCATCTCGGTCGATACCTCGGCGCTGACCGGAAGCTCAAATCTGTTCGGCGTGCTCAAGCTTGCGCGCGACTCCGAGAACGCCAAGGCCGAAAGCGAGTTCAAGATGACGGCGCGCAAGGCGCTCGAGCTCGGCACCATCGAGGGCGCGCGCTCGATGGGAATGGACGACAGGATCGGCTCGCTCAAGCCCGGCAAGCGCGCGGATCTGATCGCGATCAGCACTAGTGCGCTCAACATGGCAGTGGTGACCGATCCGGCGCATCTCGTGCTCGAAGCCACAGCCCCGGAAAACGTCGACACGGTCGTGATCGAGGGCCGCATCCTCAAGCGCGGTGGCAAGCTCGCGGCGCTCGATACGCCCAAGGTGATTGCCGAGGCGCGCGCCGCGCTCGCCGGCGTGCGCGAGCGCACGAAGTGGCGGTGAGCATCCCGCAACAAAACGACACCAGCGCCGGGTTGCGCGAGCGGGTGGCCCGCGACAATTCGACGAGCCGCTGGCGGCGATCACCAAATCCGATGTTGTACGGGTCGCTGCGCGACCATCCCGTCATGCAAGATATAGCATTATCGGGGCTCGGCGACTTGCTGCTCTTGCAGGCTACTTGGGCCAAGGGCAATGTCCCGATCGATGTTGAAAATGGCGAATCGGCGCTGCCATTGGTGACGTTACGTCGGCCGGCACGCGGAAGCGGGCACGCAGCCTCTGCAGACGCACCTGCACCCGCCACTACTCCATTTCGATGTCTTCTAACCTGATCCCACGTCCCGCCCGCAGGCTCTTGCGCGCCTGTTCGATCCGACGCAAAAAACGCGGGTCATTTTCAAGCCGATAATCGAACCAGTCGTCCTCTGATTCGAAACCGATCAGCACTCCCGCCGGCTTGCCGTGACGCGTGATGACGATTTCCTGCGTCTCGGCCTCACGAAGATATCGGGACAGATCGTCCTTGATTTCGGAGAGCGGAACTTCCTTCACTCCGGATTTGCGAACTGTGCGAGCCATGACTCAACCTCCGATTTGGCCACGATCGCCAAAACCTCGACGGTCGTACCGGAAACATCATAGAACACCCGAACCTCGCCTGCGCGAAGCCGGTATTGCGGACGACGCAGGCCCTTCAACCGTTTGATGCGGCTACGACTCGTTTTCTCTGGCTCGTGCGTCAAATGCGTTTCGAGCGCCGCTCTCCGCGGCCCGAGTATTGGCCGTCAACCTCCTGAGGTCTTCGATGGCTTCGGGGGCCAGGATAATCGCGAAAGGCATTCTGGCCAGATTATAGCCAGATCGATACGTTCGTCAATCTGAGGTCCGATTGTCCTCCTTGCGGAGAGCTCGCGGGGCTGCAAACGCCGATTGCTGTTGCGGCCAATTTCCCGAATCAGCATTACGGAGTAAGAGGGGGTGGCGGTTACTGTGTCGCTGCACGAATCCGCGGCGACGACCGGCTATCGAAATTTGGAGGTTACAATGGTCGCCGCCGTTGCGCTTCGGAAAGAAAATTCCTTCGAGAATCAAGCGGCCACGCCAAGCCGTGGCGACGTGCTCGCGCGCTATCGCCACATGCGCGAAATCAGTAAGCGGCACCATTCCAATGTGATGGATTTCCTGTCCAAGGATGCGATCATGCACCACGCGCGCCGCTTGGTCTGGCAGACGGCAAGACGCTCGTCCTCGACAGCATGGACGAACTGACACCGGCCTTCGATCTTGCGATCCACACAGCTGCCCCCGGCCGCTCCCTGTAACCAGATGGATGAACGGCTGAAGTTCATCGCCCGGCTGCTGGACGGGGATTCCCCTTGCCCCTCCGGCGCGCATCAACTCTTGGCCACCACCGCGATCGCGTTGATCTCGATCAGATACTCCGGCGACGTCATCTTGGTGACCTCGACCATGGTGGAAGCCGGCGCCGGCGCCTTGAAGTATTCGCGCCGGACCTTGTGGATCGCCTCGAAGTGCTCCATGTTGCGCACGTAGACGTCGACACGACAGATGTCGTCGAGCGTTCCGCCCGCCTCCTCGACCGCGGCTTTCAGGTTTTCGCACACCTGCCGCGTTTGCGCCTCGATGTCGCCGATGCCGGCGATCGATCCGTCGGCCCGCCGGCTCGTCATCCCCGAGATGAACACCAGCTTGCCGTCGGCTGCGACCGCGGTCGCGTGCGAAAAGTGCCCACTCGGCTGTCGGAGTTTTTTCGAGACGATTTGTTGTTTTGCCATGGCATCCTCTTTCATTGGGAAACGAATGCGGCCGGCGCCGCGACGGGGGCGGTGAGCTTGTTACCATTTGTGTGGACCGTACGGCTAATCGCATCTCCCCCGTTCGACGAACGCACGGCACGGCATCGGCGCGACTCGGCCCTTGACCGCGTAAGGGCGAACCGACCGCAATTCACTTGCTTGCTCGTCCGTATCGGCGATGCGCCACATCGTCGTTCGACCCTTCCACGCGGCGATCACGATCGCGTGGCGGCGAGAGGTAGTGTCATATCTCTCACATTTGAATCCCACGCACCGGTGTCATCGCCGGCTTGACCGGGCGATCGGGTATGCTCCAAAGTCGGTGCAAAGGGCATGAGTTTCCTCACCAGCAGAGCGGATATTTGACGCCCGCCTTCTCCGGGCATGACGCCGTACTTCAGGGCCAACAGACGCGGCGGGCGGCGCAAGAGGCACTGACGCCCCAGTCGTCCGACTGCTACTCTGAATAGCCGGGTGACCGCTCCGGCCTTCCGCGGGGCATGCGAGCGCCCCGGCGAGTATCGAGCTTGATCGGGATCGTCGAGAACCGCAGGGAGGATGCGCCATGATGTCGAACGTGATCGGCGGCGCCATGCTGCCGCATGCGCCGCAGTTCTTCACCATGCCGGAGACCGAGGACATGGCGACCGTCGAGCGGGTGAGAGCCGTGGCGGCCGAGATCGGCACCAAGCTGAAAGCGATGCGGCCGGATTTGTGGATCATCTTCTCCAACGATCATGCCGAACAGTTCTTCCATCATGCGGCGCCGCCCTTCACCGTCCACGTCGGCGGCCAAGCCACCGGCGAGTTCGCGGGGCGGATATTCCACTGGAAGATTCCGAGCGAGATCGGCTTCGAGCTGGTGCGCGAGCTCTACCGGCAGAATTTCGATCCGGCCTTCACCAGCACCGCGCGGATCGACTATGCGATCGGCATTCCGTTGACGCATCTCGGGGTCTGCGACCCGGTGCTGCCGATCTACGTGAACGCCTACCTGCCGCCGCAGCCGAGGATGGAGCG
>WNFT01004106.1_pt1 | contig 12719 bp, 9 predicted proteins | sample 5400191 | NCBI WGS metagenome assembly WNFT01 (sample SAMN13153359, study PRJNA577476) | soil metagenome | isolation source: 80 cm saprolite under Madrone tree | place: USA:California | collected 2016-06-14
CGATGGCGCAAATCAGCGCGACGCTCTTTCTGTGAACTTTAGGAAAGTATTTCATACGACACTCCATTGTCAGGTTTTCTCGAAATACCAGGCTGGCTTTTCCGCATCAGTCTCAACAGTCAGGATGAGAATGTCAAGATCAATCGCGCGTTTCTTGAGCGGCCCGCGCTTTCCCGTAACCAACCCCTTTGCGATGTCGTTGTTATATATGCAATTATTGGACAAAACCCCTGAGTTATTGAGCCTGAACAGCGCAGTCCGGAAGCTTTTGATTTGACTGCGAGGAGCAGCAGTGGCAACTGTTCGTGGTCACTCAAATGCGTGATGGAAGAACAAGTCTCAAGAGAATTTCCCAGCACCCCGGCCGGACATGCAGCATCGGCGGAACCGCTCGCCGAAGGCGGACCCCAAATTAAGCCGCAACGCCGCAGCAAAACTCGCGCGCGTATAGTGCAAATCGTCAGCGTGCTTGTGCTCGTGCTGGTATTGATTTTTCTGTGGCGTTTCCTGGGTGATAAGTCTTCGCAGAGGACCCCCGGCGGCCGCAACGAAGTCGTACCGGTAGAGATGGCCGCGGTCACGCAGCGGGACGTGCCGACGGTGTTGAAAGCAATCGGCAATGTAGAGCCACTCTCAACGATCGCCGTTCGATCCCAGGTTGAAGGGAGCCTGCAATCAGTAGCTTTCGTTCCGGGACAGGAGGTGAAAAAAGGCGCTCTGCTTTTTCAGATAGATCCGCGCCCGTTGCAGTCCGCGCTTAGTCAGGCCGAGGCGAATCTGTTAAAGGCGATGGCCCAAGTCAAACAAGGCCAGGACATCGTCGCTAAAGATGAAGCCACTGCTAATAATGATCGAGTAATTGCGAAGCGCGATGCAAATTTGCTGGAGGCGGGCGTTATTCCGCGCGAACAATACGACAACGACGAGGCGAAGTTGAAAGCTGACGAGGCCACGGTGCGTGCGGACCAATCAGCGGTAGCGAATCTGCAAGCGGCGCAGAAAGCCGAGCAGGCGGCTGTCGAGAACGCACGCGTTCAGCTCAGCTATACGACAATTCGTGCTCCGATCGCCGGCAAGACCGGCAATCTCGCGGTGACCGCCGGTAATCTGGTTCAGCCAAACGCCACAACGCCGATGGTGACGATTACCCAGTCGGCGCCGATCTATGTCACGTTCTCGATTCCGGAAAGGGATTTAATGCGTATCAGACAGAATTCGGGTGCGAATGCCCTTGTCGCCGAAGTTGAGATTCCTGGTGACGAGTCCAATCATGTTTTTGGAAAGCTGTCATTAGTCGATAACACAGTCGATGTGGCTACTGGAACTGTGCGCTTGAAAGCTACGTTTCAGAACGATGATCGGCGGCTTTATCCGGGACAGTTCGTTAACGTTGTGCTCACACTGGGAACCCAAAACCAGGCGGTAGTCGTCCCGTCGCAAGCCGTTCAGATCGGGCAGGACAAATCATTCGTATACGTCGTCAAGGCTGACATGACGGTCGAAACGCGTACCGTGAAGACTGGAACCACGATCGAAAATATGACCGTGATCGATGACGGATTGAAACCGGGCGAGCAGGTCGTGACTGACGGACAACTACGTTTAGTGCCGGGAGCAAAGGTGCAGGCGAGAGGTCAAGGCCAAGGTCAACAAGGCGGAGGTCCGGCCGGTGGTCCAGGGCAGGGTGGAAATCCCGGCGCGCAAAATGAACAAGGGCAACGTAGGCGAGGCGGCGGCGGGAATCAGAATCAGTGAATTAGATGAGAGGGTCACCTTCAGAACATGGAATTGCAAATTGAAAAATGAAAATTGCAAATTGATCTGGAGAAAATCATGACTCCAGACGAGATGGTTGAACGACTGATTAATTTTGCTGCCCGAGTCGGTAAAGTCGTTGATGCGTTACCAGATACTCGAATGGGACGGCATATCGGAAGCCAATTAGTGCGCAGCGGAACTTCTCCCGCACCTAACTACGAAGAAGCGTGTGCCGCTGAAAGTCGTGCGGACTTCGTTCATAAGCTTAGCATTTGTCTCAAGGAATTACGCGGGTCGCGCTCCTGGATTCGGTTAATTATCAAGACGGAAATGCTAACCGAACATCGAATGGCCGAACTCCTCGACGAATGCAATCAGCTTTGCAATATGATTGGCCAATCGATAGTCACAGCAAAAGAAGGTAAAGAGAAAAAGCGGTAAGACTGGAATGCTGTCGAGCAATTTGCATTTTTCAATTTTCAATGGTTTGGCGCAAGCAAGACCGAAATTCTCGTAATGACGCTATAGCAGTTTAATGTCGGAACTCTTCATTCAACGTCCCATCACGACCACGCTCATCATGGCGGGCATCGTGTTGTTCGGTCTTATTGGCTACCAATCGCTGCCGGTGAGCGATTTGCCAAACGTCGACTATCCCACGATTCAAGTTAGCGCGGGCCTTCCCGGAGCGAGCCCTGAAACGATGGCCTCGTCAGTGGCCACTCCGCTCGAGCGGCAGTTCTCGACGATCGCCGGATTAAATACGGTCAGCTCAACCAGCACGCTCGGCAATACTCAAATCACTTTGCAGTTCGACTTGAGCCGTAACATCGACGCGGCCGCGCAGGATGTGCAAACCGCGATTTCGGCTTCGGCGCGTCAACTGCCGCCGGGGATGCCGAACCAGCCGACTTTGAAGAAAGTAAATCCCGCCGATCAACCAATCGTCTATCTAATGGTCAGCTCGCCGACGCTGCCGCTCTCGAAAGTAAACGAATACGCGGATACTTCGCTGGCGCAGAGGCTTTCAACCATCAGCGGGGTCGCGCAGGTTTTGGTTACCGGCGAACAGAAATATGCCGTGCGCGCGCAGCTCGATCCTTCAGCATTGGCGAGCCGCGGCATCGGTATCGACGACGTGGCGACCGCTCTGCAGCGCGGCAACACCAATCTGCCGGTCGGCACGCTTTATGGAATCCATCAGAACCTCACCGTGCAGGCGAACGGCCAACTGATGGATGCTGAAAGCTATCGTCAGTTGATTATCGCTTACCGAAACGGCGCGCCGGTGCTGCTCAGAGATCTTGGTGATGTCATCGACAGCGTGGAGAACAATCGGCTGGCCAGCCGCTACAACGGTCAACAGGTTGTCACGCTAACGATCCAGCGCCAGCCGGGAACCAATACAGTTGCCGTCGTAGATGCGATTCGCAATTTATTGCCGGCATTTCGCCAGCAACTGCCGGCTTCGATCAAGCTCGACGTTTTGTACGATCGATCCGAATCTATTCGCGAATCAGTCAACGACGTGCAGTTCTCTCTGTTGCTCGCAATCGGACTAGTCGTGCTCGTCATTTTTCTGTTTCTGCGCAACGTAAGGGCTACGATCATTCCCACGCTGGCGCTGCCCACATCGATCGTCTTCACGTTTGCTGTGATGTACCTGCTCGGCTTCAGTCTCGACAATCTTTCGCTGATGGCGTTGACGTTGTCGGTAGGATTTGTTGTGGACGACGCCGTGGTAATGCTGGAGAACATCGTGCGGCGCATGGAAGATGGCGAAGGCGCGATGGAAGCGGCGTTGAAAGGCTCGCGCGAGATTGGCTTTACGATCGTGTCGATGACTGTGTCTTTGGTGGCGGTCTTTATTCCCGTGCTGTTTCTGGGCGGCATATTGGGACGGCTGTTTCGAGAATTCGCGGTCACTATTAGCGTCGCAATTCTGGTTTCGGGATTTGTCTCACTGAGTCTCACGCCGATGCTATGCAGTCGCATACTGAAGACGTTTAGCGGGCATCGCCACGATCACGGGCGCGAACCACTGTCGACGGGTGATGTCAGCAGCCCGACTGTAACGGAGGGCTCACGTGAGGATCGCATTGAACCACCGCAGGGTGCCTGGTGGCAGAAGACCGAGCACGCTTACGAATGGCTGGTCGGAGGTTATCGCTGGACGCTGCAACTCGCGCTGGAGCATCGGGCTCTCACGATCCTGATCTGCGGTGTTCTATTCGTCATTACGGTCTTCTTCTTTTATGTGATTCCCAAAGGTTTCATTCCCAACGACGATACGAGCCGCATCATTGGTTACACCGAGGCGGCGGAAGGCATTTCGTTTGACGAGATGTCGCGGCATCAGCAGCAGATCGTCGATATCGTGCGGGCCAACCCAAACGTCTCCGGTGTGTTGTCCACGGTTGGAGAGAGCGATATCAGCGCCGCCAGTAACACCGGCAACATTCTGATTATCTTGAAGCCGCTTTCTCAACGGCGTCAGGGTGTCGAGACGATCATTGAAGACTTGCGTCCAAAACTCGCAAACGTTCCCGGCATGCGAATCTATTTGCAGAATCCGCCGCTGGTCCAGGTCGGCGGCCAGGTGACGAAGAGTCCCTATCAGCTAACTCTCCAGGGGCCGGATCGAAATGAACTCTATCGGAATGCCGAAGTATTGGAACAAAAGATCGCAGCCTTGCCGCAGTTGTTGGACGTGGCGAGCGATATTCAGATCAAGAACCCACAACTCAACGTCGATATCGATCGCGATAAAGCCTCGACACTCGGTATCACCGCGCAGCAGATCGAAGACGCGCTGAACAGCGCCTATGGCACACGCCAGATTTCGACGATCTACGCCACATCCAATGAATATCAGGTCATTCTGGAGGTGAAGCCGGAATATCAACAGGATCCGGACGCTTTGGGGCGGCTATACATTCACGCCACTCCGAGCGCGGCTGGCTCGAGTCCCACGCTTGCGCAGACAGTTGTGGCCCAACCTGGCTCAGCTCTGGCGCAATCGTCGTCCATAACCGCCACGTCCACACAAGCATTAACGGGTGTCACGACAGCGACGACTCAAGCAACCGGAACCTCGACTCAGACTCGTTTGGTGCCACTGAGCACGGTGGCGACCCTTTCGCGCAGCGTTGGTCCTTTGCTGGTCAATCACCTCGGGCAACTGGCATCGGCAACCATTTCATTCAATTTGCGTCCGGGCGTTTCGTTGAGCGATGCGACGGACAAAGTCCAGGAGTTGGCAAAGCAGACTTTGCCGGGATCGATCACAACCAGCCTTCAGGGAACGGCGCAAATCTTTCAATCGTCTTTGCAGAACCTGACCTTGTTGCTGCTGGTTGCGGTGATGGTGATCTATCTCGTTCTGGGAATTCTCTACGAGAGTTTCATTCACCCGTTCACGATTCTATCGGGCCTGCCCTCAGCGGGACTCGGAGCGTTGTTGACGCTTTTGATTTTTGGACGCGAGCTGGACGTCTACGCTTTCGTAGGCCTGATCATGCTGATTGGCATCGTCGAAAAGAACGCCATCATGATGATTGACTTCGCGTTGACGGCGCAGCGCGAAGAAGGGAAGCCGGCGGAAGAAGCTATCTTTCAAGCCTGCCTGATCAGGTTCCGTCCCATCATGATGACCACGATGGCTGCGCTGATGGGAACCTTGCCGATTGCCCTTGGCTGGGGCGCCGGCGCCGCCTCGCGACGTGGATTGGGTCTGGCCGTCGTGGGCGGCTTGTGCGTGTCGCAGGTGGTGACATTGTATTTGACGCCGGTTGTGTATCTGTATTTCGAACGAATGCAGGATTGGTTCAGACGACGACGTGAGGAGCGAGACGAAGGAACCAGCACTGTTCCAGCGTAAATAAGGAGTCTCAAGCACGTTGCGCATTGCTGCGCCGTTTGGCGGGCGTTATGATCATCGAGGATTTTATGATTAGGAGCAACAATGATGAGCACTACAATCACCATTCCTACCGACCTTGAAGAAAGAATTGCCGCTCGAGCTGGGAGCCGGGGCCAGAACGTTGAGGAGTTCGCACTGGAGACATTGGCCAAAGCCACCGAGGCACCGTCCCTGCGAGAGTTGTTTGCCGATGTGCAGCAGCAAGTAGCAGAGAGTGGCTTATCGGACGAAGAGATCGATAAGAAGATTGAGAGCGCTGTGAGCGAGGTTAGAAGGCAGCGTCGTGCCTAAGCCCCTGGTTGTTTTTGATTGCGTGATTTTCGTGCAAGCCCTTATTAAGAAGAGCGGACCGGCGGCGCGATGTTTGGAACTCTTCGAGCGGGAAAGCCTGTTTTCTTTGGCTGTTAGCCGAGAAACCTTGAGCGAGTTGCGAAATGTACTGTCACGCTCAGAGTTACGTCAAGAGTTCTCGCTGATAACAGACGAAAAGGTGAGCCAATTGATCGACTTGCTACTGTTCAAAGGGAATCTGTTTCGCAATGTACCGAGGCGAATCAGATTTCCGCGCGACGCAGCCGATGAGGCGTACCTGAATCTCGCGATCTCTACCGGCGCAACCTTTCTGGTAAGGCGTGATACTGATTTGCTGGACTTGATGAGGTGGGACACGGAAGAGAGTCGCGATTTCCAGCGACGGTTTCGACATCTCAAGATACTCGATCCGACTTCATTTCTAAGAGAGATCACCCCCAGCGCGTAATGATCTGTAGGTCAACGTGAAAGATAGAAAGAACCAATCCGATTCCTTACGCAACGCAGAGCCGCCTACCAGACACGGCATCTCGGAACTCTTCATCAATCGGCCGATCACCACGACGTTGGTGATGGTAGCGTTTGTGCTGTTCGGCCTGCTTGGTTATCGCGCGCTTCCGGTGAGCGATCTGCCGACTGTTGACTATCCAACGATCAGTGTCAATGCCAGTCTTCCGGGCGCTAATCCCGAGACCATGGCGGCCTCTGTGGCTACGCCGCTGGAACGACAATTCTCGGGCATAGCCGGAATCGATTCCATCAACTCGAGTAACTCTCAGGGGTCGACTTCGGTAACTCTTCAATTCAATCTGAGCCGGAATATCGACGCGGCCGCGCAGGATGTGCAGACCGCGATCTCCGCAGCGCTGCCCCAGCTTCCGCCGGATATGCCGACGCCTCCGAGCCTGCGAAAAGTAAATCCTGCCGACAGCCCGATCCTTTTCCTTTCGCTGAATTCAGACGTCTTGTCATTGCCGCAGGTTGACGAATACGCCGAGACGTTGATCGCGCAACGCATCTCGATGGTCGAAGGCGTATCGCAGGTACAGGTCTACGGCGCGATGAAATATGCGGTGCGGGTGCAGATGGATCCCCAGGCACTTGCCGATCGCGGCATCGGAGTCGATCAGGTAGCCTCGGCGATCGCGAACGGAAATCCAAATACGCCCACCGGTTCTCTCTACGGCAAATACACGAACCTGACGCTGCAGACGAATGGACAACTCATGAATGCGGCTGAATTCCGGCCTTTGATCGTGGCCTATCGCAACGGCGCCCCGGTGCGTCTGGAGCAGGTCGCGAACGTAATCGACAGCGTCGAAAACAATAAAGTAGCGAGCTGGTTCAATGGCCGGCGCAGCGTAACTATGGCGATCCAACGACAACCCGGAAGCAACACAGTGGCCGTCGTCGATGCCGTGCGAGCGCTCATGCCCCAGTTTCGCCAGCAGCTGCCGGCCTCGGTCAATCTCGACGTGCTCAACGATCGTTCGATCTCGATTCGTAACTCAGTTAATGACGTCCAGTTTTCGCTCTTGCTGGCGATGGCCCTGGTGGTCATGGTTATTTTCCTGTTCCTGAGAAATATCCGCGCCACGATTATTCCGACGCTGGCATTGCCCACCTCGATCGTCGGGACATTTGCCGTGATGTACCTGCTGAAATTCAGCCTGGACAATCTCTCGTTGATGGCGTTGACGTTGTGCGTTGGTTTCGTGGTTGATGATGCGGTCGTCATGCTGGAGAACATTGTACGGCGCATCGAGATGGGCGAAGAGGTAATGGAAGCGTCGCTCAAGGGCTCGCGCGAGATCGGCTTTACGATTGTGTCGATGACTGTATCGCTGGTCGCTGTTTTCATTCCGGTCCTCTTCATGGGAGGAATCCTGGGCCGGCTGTTTCGCGAGTTTGCCATCACGATCAGCGTGGCGATTCTCGTCTCCGGATTGGTTTCACTGACCCTCACGCCGATGCTTGCCAGTCGCCTGCTCAAGGCCGGAATGATTCGCAAGAGCACGTTGCACGAAGAGGCCGGGCACGCGCCACGACGCGGTTGGTCGGGATTCACCGAAGGCATCTACAACCGCGTCCTGCACGCTTACGAATGGACGCTGCAACGCGTGCTGGCGCATTCGTTTCTGACCATCCTCGTGATGGCGGTGTTGGCCGGAGTCACCGTCTATCTCTTCACGATTGTGCCCAAAGGATTCATTCCGAGCGGTGATAGCAGCCTGCTGATCGGCAGCACTGAAGGCGTGCAAGGCATATCTCTCGACGACATGATCGCGCACCAGAATGTTATTGCTGAAATTATTCGCAAGGATCCGAACGTGCAGGCATTCGCCTCGACCGTGGGCTCGGGCGGCAGAAACGCGAGCGGCAATAACGGCACAATTTTCATCGGGCTTAAACCCATAAATCAGCGCAAACTCAGCGCCGATGAGATCGCTGAAGAACTGCGGCCCAAGCTTTCGCACGAGCCGGGCCTTCGTGTCTACATTCAGAATCCGCCCTCGATTAGCATCGGCGGCTTTGGCGGTCGAGCGCTTTACAACGTCACTCTACAGGGCATGAATACGAGTGATCTCTATGAAGCTGCGCCGATTCTGGAAAGAAGAATGCGTGAGATGCCAATTCTTCAGGATGTCAACAGCAACTTGCAGCTCAACACGCCGCAGATGAACGTTGATATAGATCGCAAGCAGGCCTCGGCATACGGCATTACCATCGCGCAAATTCAAACGGCGCTCGGAAGCGCCTTCGGCTCTCGGCAGCTCTCACAAATCTATACCGCCACCAATGAGTACCAGGTAATCCTGGAGGTTAAGCCTGAGTTTCAGCAGGATCCAACCGCGCTCGCTCGACTCTACATCACCTCATCAAACGGCCGGTTGGTTCCGCTGAGCGCGGTCGCCAGGTTTTCCCGGACCGTCGGCGCGATGCAGGTCAATCATTTCGGCGAGCTGCCGGCCACGACGATCTCGTTTAACTTGAAGCCCGGCATTTCTTTGAGCCAGGCCACCGCGGAAATACAGGCGCTCGGAAAGCAGGCACTGCCGGGCACGGTTACCACCACGTTTCAAGGCACCGCGCAGGTATTTCAATCGTCTTTGCAAAACCTGACCTTGCTGCTGGGCATTGCCGTTCTGGTCATCTATCTGGTGCTGGGAATTCTCTACGAGAGTTTTATTCATCCACTTACAATTCTTTCGGGTTTGCCAGCCGCAGGATTGGGGGCGCTCTTGACGCTCTTAATCTTTCAGCGCGAGTTGGACATCTACGCCTTCGTCGGATTGATCATGCTGATCGGCATCGTTAAGAAGAACGCGATCATGATGATCGACTTCGCGCTGGAAGAGCAACGGAGCCGAGGACGGGAAGCTCGCGAAGCGATTTATCAGGCTTGCGTCGTGCGCTTTCGTCCCATCATGATGACGACCATGGCCGCCTTGATGGGCACAATGCCGATCGCTCTCGGCTGGGGCGCGGGAGCATCCGCGCGCAGAGGATTAGGTCTGGCAGTCGTAGGCGGATTGATCGTCTCGCAGGTGCTGACCTTGTATCTGACGCCGGTAGTTTATCTTTACTTTGAAAGATTTCAGGAATGGTTCGGTCGTACTCGCGGAGCTCACAAAGAACCGTCGAGAACTCCCGCATCAATCTCGCAAGCCTGAGATGGCTGGCTCGCGCCCGAATTCAAGAGCTACACCCAACCACGAGCATCCGCGAACCATCATCTCCATCAGAGCACTCTTTATCCCATCTGACAGTTCCGACTTGAATCATTCGCATCGATCCCTGGCACCAACCTTATGAATATGGAGGAAATCGAAACGGCTTCACCCTGCGCTCATCTGGTTCTGACGGCAAGTCGCATACTGCTTTACAATATCATTCTGCCCGGCGGGTCGCGTTGAGGGTGAATTGCACTTTATGTAACCTTGCAAATCGAAGTGCAACAAAACCGTTGACATAATCCTGCTGAGTGATAACAGAGCGGGTTCGCCACCCGTGGCAGTAGACGATATTTTCGCGGTGCATGGTGATACTCAGCTCGGCGATCTGTTGTTGAACGACTCCGATCCTGACGGCAATCCGATCTATCTCGAGGGCTACGGAAAGTTTGCCCCAGCATGGCCGTCTCATTGACGGCCCAACCGCGTCAACGCCATTCCGCCTCGACTTTCTTAGCTCTCTTTCAGAAAAAGTAGTTGACAACGTGAAGACGTTTACGCGAATCTGATGTTGGGCTTCTTCCCAAGAGCCTTCCCCCCAGAAAGTTGTTATCATGAATAAACCTTCAGTTCTTCTTCTGATTGCGCTGTTTCCCTTCTCAGTTGCCGTTGTCCAAGCTCAATCGCCTGAATCGGCTCAATCGATAAACCTAATCGGACGCCCGCGCGTTGTCGCTGGCACAAATCTCAAACGCATTGCGAAGTCTAAATTCCAGGAACCCTCGCAAACGCCCGCGCGTCCCGTAGCAGTCCCGGCAAAGCCCGTTGAAGAATCGCCTAGACAGCAATCGGAAGAATCGAAGTCTTCAGCAAGGCAGGATGAAGCGGTCGCTGTTCCTCATCGTCTTTCGCCGGTGCGCATTCGTATGCGCATTGAAGAAGCCGAACGCTTGATGAAAGTCCGCGTGTTGCCCACCGCTATGCCCGTGCCGTCGATTGATTACGTCACGCTCGCCGCCCTGTTGCCGGAAACTTCGCACATTCATTTAATCCGGATCGCCAAACAGACGTTCCTGACACGAGGCGCAGAGTTTTCGGCCACAACCTCGTTGGGTTTGCCTGTGCAGGTTCGCATCGCGCGCGCGAATGGCGTTAATACTGCCGTGTCAGTCTTTGATGAGAAGAACCGATTGTTGGTACCGTTGGTCGTGGAATTCCCGATCGAGCGGCGCGGCCAGTTTCGCGAGATGGCTTATTATACTTCCGCACATCCGGCGCTGCTTTCGCCGGAGGTATTGAAGGCGGGCCAGACTTACGTCAATTCGATGATTGATCTGGCGGCGAAGCGCTTGCGCGAAAGAGGCGTGCCTATTGCTTCAAATCTAATCGACGTGGCTAAGCACCTTTGCGTCGTCGAACACGTAGATCACGATCGTTTCCGCAACGAAAATCGCATCGCGCTCTTCGAAGAAATCTATTCACTCTACGCGCTGAACCAACTCGACACCTATCGCTACTCAGTCAGCTCGGCCGGCGCCGGGGGCATGGTTCAGATGATTCCCTGGGCTTACCAGCTCGAGCGCCAACGCCATCCAGGCGTGGGACTGAATCCTGATTTCGTGCTCGGCATGCGCAATCACGGCAATGCGCTCGAAGCGATGCTGCTTTATATGAAGGACACCTGGGACGATCTGCTCGCGAATGAAGATGTGCAAGCGGCGATTACGGCGAAACAAGCCACGCCTCCTGAATTGATGGCCGCCGCCTACAATTCAAACGCCGCGAAGCTGCCGGGTTACATTCGGCGCGCCGGCGCGGGTTGGCGCACCTTGATTCCCCGCGAGACGCAGATCTATTTGCAGATTTATCAATCGCTGGACAGCTTGATGAAGACAAAAGCTAACCACGCGCGCGAGTTACAGAACCGCGAGCGGTAGCGACCGGCCCCACCGCGCGGCAAATAGAAACTTAGGTCTAATCGAAACGAAACCTGAATAGTGGATCCGGTCGCTACCGCTCGCGGTACTGACAAGACAAACGCCCGGCTTAATCCCGGGCGTTTTGCTTTGCGCTTTTGAAACCATTCATCTATCTTGGCGTTCACGTTCTGAGCCACAATTCCTTTTGGAGGCAGCCAGTAGTTCCTATGAAGCAAACAATCCTAAAACTTACAGTGCTTAGTCTGTTGATAGGTGCGTCGCTAACAATTCTTATCGATCGCTCCGCCGCGCGTGGGGCGCGCAACCGAAACTCGAACTCGCCAAGTTCTGCACCGCCTCAGGAGAAAACCGTCGAGCAAACGCGAAAGAACATCAAGGTGCTCACTGGCCTGCCTGATTCGCAGTTGATTCCCGTAATGAATTATTTTGCGGCTTCGATGGGACGGCGCTGCAATTTTTGTCACGTCAATAATCAGGGTCAGTGGGATTACGCTTCCGATGCGAAGACAGAGAAGAATACCGCCCGCGAAATGATCAAGCTGGTGCTGGACACCAATAAGACGTTGGATCGTCTTAAACTGGATCCAGTCGCTTGCTATACCTGTCATCGCGGACGCAACACGCCGCAATCGCTTCCGCCGCTGCCGTTGCCAGTTCCTTCACCGCCGCCGGGAAATCAGAGTGGAGCGGGCGGCCCGGGAGCAGCCACGCCTGGCGCTCTGCCCCAGACCTCGCCGAGTCCGCGCCCATCACCGCCGGTTCCCGATGCTTTGATCAGCAAGTACATTGATGCGATCGGCGGCCAGGCTGCAATCGACAAGATTAAGAGCCGCACAGCCACGGGAACAGTCGTAGCCGCCAACGGCATGACCGGAACTTACGAGATCGATCAAGTCGCGCCAGACAAGGCTTACGAGAAATTTGTGACGCCGCGCTTCACGATAGAGCATGCCGTGAACTCGACCGGCGGCTGGGAAAAGAATGCGCAGGGCGTGCGCGAGATAGGTGGCCAGGAGTTGGCGAACGCCAAAGGGTCCATGCAGTTCTTCAGAAACCTGAAGCTCAAGGAACAATATGCAAGCCTGCGTTTTGGTGGGCGCGACAAGATTGGCG
>WNFT01004108.1_pt1 | contig 12718 bp, 8 predicted proteins | sample 5400191 | NCBI WGS metagenome assembly WNFT01 (sample SAMN13153359, study PRJNA577476) | soil metagenome | isolation source: 80 cm saprolite under Madrone tree | place: USA:California | collected 2016-06-14
GGAACCAGCCGCGGATTACGCGTAATCCGCGGCTGGTTCCCCGTCTTCGTGCCAGAACCGCCTGCCGTTTGACAAACTTCTTGGTGTGATATCTACTCTCGTCGATCGTGGGTCAAAAGGGGGGCACTATGCGCAGAATCATTCTGATAGCCGTCGGGACCGGCGTATTTGGCGTTGTTCTGTTCTCCATCGTCCCGACAAACTCGCCGAGGAGTTCCGTGACCATCTCGCCGCGGCTGGTCTCGGTTCACACCATCCCGGAAAATGAAATGTGCGCATCCGATGATGCAGCGGGTATTGCGGGCGCTCTCCCGCCGGAGAGTCTCCTGCGCGCGTTCGGCAGTTCATCCGCATATGCGGCGTCGCAGACCGCTGGAGAGATTGCGGATATTACCCGTCCTCCGGTCCGCACGATCCGGGATACGTATCCCACATACAGCTTCGTCGCGGTCGATAACCAACACGACGAGGTTGTGCTTCAAGACAACAACCTTTGGTCGATCCGAGTATTCAACCGGTTGGAGAACACGCCTGCAGGCGCGCCTCCCAGCGTGCCCAAGCGCATCATTCAAGGTCCCAAGACGGACATTCAGTTCAATAACGGGATGTATATCGATCCGAAGAATGGCGACATTTATTCGGTCGAGACCGATACCGGCGACAAGGTTGTCGTGTTCGATAGAACGAAACAGGGAGATGTCGAGCCCAACCGCATCCTGCGGGTGCCCCACCGCGGATTCTCTTTAGCGGTAGATGAAGACAAGCAGGAACTCTATGTCGGTGTTCAGTACCCTCCACAGGTTCCGGTATACCGTAAGACCGCCTCCGGAGATGAAAAACCGCTGCGCAGTCTTCAAGGGGAAAGCACCAGGTTATCCGATACGCACGGCGTTGCTCTGGATGCCAGGAAGAAGTTGATGTTCGTCAACAATTGGGGCCACGTCAGCGATTACCTGACGGCCGGGACAGGCAGATTCGAGGATGCATCGATCACGATTTATTCACTCGACGCTACCGGTGACGCGCCGCCTTTGCGCGCGATCCAGGGTCCCAAAACACAATTGAACTGGCCCGCGGCGATGTCTTTGGATCCCGATACCGGTGATCTGTACGTCGCCAATGACGTCGGACAGTCCATCGTCGTCTTCAAGGAAACAGACAAGGGAAACGCCGCGCCGAGCCGCGTGATCAAAGGAAGCAAGACGCGCCTGAGCTATCCGACAGGCGTTTTTGTCGACGCAAAGAACAAAGAGGTCTGGGTAGCCAACTTCGGCAATGCGACAGCGACTGTGTATCCGCTAAATGCTAATGGAGACGTGGCGCCGCTACGTATCATCCGCAGCGCGCCCGAGGGTTACGAAGGATTGAGATTTGGCAAGGTCGAGGCGGTTGCCTACGACAGCAAGCGAGAACAATATCTTGTCCCGAACTGAGTGACCCATCCGCAGATTGCGGCCTTTGCCAGGCTGGCAAAGGAGAATACGGCGCCGGTCAGAACGCTCATCGGACAGAAGACGCTGATCAGCAGGACCATGCATGCTTTCGACTATGATGCGCTGCACGATGAAATTGTCGTCAACAGTCCCCTGGCTCAAGCGATCCTCATATTCCGCGGAGGCGCGAATGGTGAAGAAGCGCCGGTTCGTTATATCCAGGGTACTCATACGCAGATCATCGGCACCGGTTATGGGGCGCTCGACGCGGTTACGGTCGATGGTGTCAACAACGAGATCTTCCTTCCCGTCGCCTCGGATTCCGTTCTCGTGTTCGATCGCACCGCCAGCGGAGATGTGGCGCCGAAACGAGTTCTCCATGGGCCCGACACGCGGATTCAGTTTCCGAAAGCGAATGAACGAGGAGGTTTGCCGGCCGTAGGTGTTGATCCAATGCACAATCTGCTCATTGTTCCGAGCCGCGCCAGCTTGCTCATCTTTGATCGCAACGCCAGTGGAAATGCGAAGCCGCTACGTGTCATCTCAGGTCCGAAGTCGGAACTGGGAGGAGGCAAACCACACATTTATGCGCCGAAAGGTCTGATTGTGGCATCGGCTGCGCGCGGAGGTATCGGCGTTTGGAGTATCAACGATAACGGAGACGTCCCTCCGCGTTGGAGAATCCCGGTGACAAAAATCACGGGAATGAACGTGAACGGAGTCGAGATCGATCCGGTTCACAAAGAGATTATGGTGCCGACGGGTAATGGAAACACCGTTTTCACATTCTCTGTTCCGGAAATATTCGACTGACGGTTTTAAAGCTTGGTGTCAACGTCCATTTAGCGCCACCTCACGGTGGAGGAAGAAGAAGTATGCAGCCTCTAACTCCGGCAAAACTGCTCATCGGGTTGTTAGTGTTGTCGTTCGGTGTCATGACGTCCTGGGGACAATCAACCGCGCAGATCAGCGGAACGGTCAAGGATCAAACCGGCGCGGTATTACCTGGCGTACAAGTAACGGCGACGCAAACTGCCACCGGCCTCGCACGTAGTGTACTGACTGATGAAACAGGGTCATATATCTTACCAAACTTGCCAGTCGGACCTTACAAATTGGAAGCAGCTCTCTCGGGATTCCGTACTTTTACGCAAACGGGGATCGTGTTGCAGGTCAGCAGCAACCCGGTAATCAATGTTGCCATGGAAGTGGGCCAGGTAAGCGAGAACGTCCAGGTTCAGGCGGACGCCGCGTTGGTGGAAACCCGATCCACGGGTGTGGGTCAGGTGATCGATAACACGCGGGTGCTGGAACTGCCGCTCAACGGGCGCAACGTGCAGCAGTTGATCATTCTTTCAGGGACTGCGGTCGGGGGAGGCATCCTAAGTAGTCCCCGGAATTATCCGACGGATGCTATTTCCGTTGGCGGCGGCCTGGACAACGGCCTCACATACGTGTTGGATGGAGGGACGCACAACGATCCGTACGGCAATCAGAATCTGCCGCTGCCTTTCCCCGACGCGCTCCAGGAGTTCAAGGTTGAAACCAGTTCCGTACCGGCTCAGTACGGGCAACACTCCGCAGGCGCCGTCAACGCAGTGACCAAATCGGGTACGAACGAGCTTCACGGCAGCGCCTTTGAATTCGTACGAAATCGGGTGTTCAATGCCCGCAATTCTTTCGCACCGCAGAGGGACGGGCTGAAACGCAATCAGTTCGGCGGAGTGCTGGGTGGACCGATTGTGCAGAACAAACTATTTTTCTTCGGCGGCGTCCAGGCGACGCCCGTGCGTTCCGCCCCAAACACCACCATTGAGTTCGTTCCAACGCCACAGATGCTTACCGGTGACTTTACGACCATCGCTTCTCCGACGTGCAACAGCGGCCGGCAGATCACCTTGAAGGCCCCGTTCACCAACAACCGGGTTGATCCGGCTTTGTTGTCCAAGGCCGCGCAGAACCTCATGAAGCATTTTCCTACGCCGACTGATCCCTGCGGCCAGGTCCAGTTTGGCCGCAGGAACAACTCTGACGAGCAAATCATCGTGGGGAGAATGGACTACCAACAGAGCCAGAAAAATTCGCTCTTTGGCCGTTATGAGCTCGCGCGTCTGGATACGCCAAGTGATTATGATGGCCAGAATCTGCTTTCCATAAGCGCTCCGGACTATGGGCGCCGAGTCCATTCCTTTGTTCTGGGCGATACCTATCTGATTGGCGCCGGCCTCGTCAGTTCCTCTCGTGCGACGGTGCTTCGCACAAGCAACGTGAAAAGCCTCGCGAAGTCGAACCTTTTCACATGGAGCGACTTAGGAGTCAATGGTCTTTACTTCCCGCCCGGACAGGAGAAGATGGTGCTCATTCAGAACGTGTCGGGCGCCTTCAACATCATCAGGGGAACGGCGACTCCCGGTTTGACGAACTCGACCGCCATTCAACTTGCCGAAGATCTGAGCTGGGTGCGTGGCGCGCACCAGATCGGATTCGGGGTGAACTATGTCCACGGGATGACGAACTGGTTGGCCGGCAGATACTATCCCGGTGCATTCACCTTCAGCGCCAATAACACCGGATTGGCGCTGGGTGATTTCCTGCTTGGAAAGCCTTCCATTTTCGCCCAGGGCCAACAGATTGGTTACTACCTCCGCCGGAATAATGAAGGACTCTACTTGCAAGACACCTGGAAGGCGAGTCCCCACTTCACTATGAATGGCGGTGTGCGATGGGAGCCCTACCTGGCGCCTTACGATGAGGCTGGCCAATCGGGAACTTTCAAGAAGGCGTGGTTTGATCAGGGTCTGCACAGTACCGTATTCAAGAACGCTCCCGCAGGACTGCTGTTTCCTGGCGACCCTGGTGTTCTAAACAGCAAATCAGTGACGTCGAACTCGTGGGCGCGGTTCGCACCCCGGTTGGGTCTGGCCTGGGATCCAAAGGGCGATGGCCTCATGGTGATCCGGTCCGCATACGGCCTCTTCTATGACTATCCCCAGTTCGACTGGTATGGTGACTTGATGAACACCTCACCTCTCGGGAGCGAGATTAGTGTCGCAAATCCACCGGGCGGTCTTGATAACCCGTGGCTCGGCTATCCGGGAGGCAATCCTTTCCCAGTCACGCGCAATCCGAACATGACATTCCCGGCGACAGCCTCTTACAGCATCTTTCCGCAGGATTTTAAAAAGACATCCATCCACCAGTGGAACCTCAGCATCCAAAGGCAAATTGGGACGGACTGGCTTGCGACGGGAAGCTATCTTGGCAACAGCGTGATTCACGGAGCTTTGGGATATGAGGCCAATCCTGCCGTTTATCTACCAGGCGCCAGTTGCGTCATCAACGGAGCGACCTATAGCCCCTGCTCTTCGACCTCCAATACCAATCAGCGGCGCGCGCTAAACCTTCAAAATCCTGATCAAGGCCAGTACTACGGCAATGTCCTTGTGGCGGATGATGGCGGCACGCGCAGCTATAACGCAATGGCCCTTTCGCTTCAGCGCCGGAGGAGCCACGGTGTAACCGTGCTGGCGAACTACACCTGGTCCCACTGCATCGATGACGGTTTACAGTATGCGATTGCCGGCGGCAGGATCGCCGAACGGCGAAGAGCAAATCGCGGAAACTGCGAATTGGATCGCCGTCATAACTTCAACATGTCCACGGTCTATGAGACACCGCGGTTTTCCAACGCTCCGCTGCGCGCTTTGATCACAGGCTGGCAGATTTCGGGAATTGCCCGTATCGTATCGGGCCCATACCTGACGGTGTCATCGGGCTTCGACAATGCACTGTCGGGAACGTCCGACCAACGGCCAGATCAAGTACTTCCCTCCCCTTACGCTCCCGATAAGGGCATCAAACTCTGGCTCAATCCGGCCGCCTTTACACAACCGGCCCTGGGCACTTATGGGAATCTCGCTCCGAGAAATATTTTGGGCCCGGGACTGATTCAGATCGACATGGGCTTGACGCGAATATTTCGAATCCGGGAGAAGCAGTCGATTATGTTTCGGGCCGAAGCTTTCAACGCGCCAAACCACGTCAACCCATGCGCCCCACCCGTTAACGGCCAGGCACCTCTCATTGCATGTCCGGACGTCACTCTGACCGACTCTAACTTTGGCCGGATCTTGTCCTCCGGCGATCCGAGAATCATGCAAATAGCGTTGAAGTATGTGTTCTAAGGCGCGGCGTATGTCGGGAAAGCGACTGCACCCGCACGGATGTGGTCGCTATCTTCGGCTATTCCCCTCCGTTTCAAGGAGGGGAATTTTCTTTTTCATATAGTCTCCGGTATTTGGCTTCAGCTTTCCGGGCTGAAATTAGCCAAATGGTCCTGTCTTGCAGTTCAGTGCAGGCAACAAAGAGAAGGCGCCGTGATGAGAATGTGTCCGGCGGGTGCGGCGCCCGAACAGCAGACCTGGCACGCGACACCGTTTTTAGATGCACATTCGTTCGACCGAGGTAGTCCAGTCGGAGAAGCCCAGTTGCCCGAACGCGCGCGCCTGGAACGTGTATATGCTTCCCGGGCTGAGGTTGTTGATCGGGACCGGCGGCTTCGTGCTGGCGACCGTAACCTTTATCCAACTCATAGTGGCTTCGACCGCCTGAAACCTGGCGTACCGGAGTTCGTAAGTTCGGGCCTTCGCGACAGGTTCAATCCTCACGAGGAGTTGACCGCTATTGCCCTGATCGATCCGAATAGCGGACGGTGCTGAGAGCGGCTGTGGAATTTGGTGCGCCGTCGAAGCCGGCACGAAACCACTGGAGAGAAACGTCGCCATGTCGTTCTTGCAGGCGCCCTCGACGTAGTGCGCGAGGAGGCGCAGCATGATGATCACCTCTGCGCGGCATTTGTCGCGCTCCGCAGTAGCAGACTTGCCTCCATCGAGAGTGGCTGCGACCGCAGCCGTATAGGCATCGAGGGCGGCCTTGAAGTCGCGCATGCTGACAGGTGGGCTGGGATACGCCGTATTGTCCACCATGCCGTCGTGCACGGCGTTGGTACGCGACAGGAGATCGCCGTCCGATAGTCGGACCAATCCGAGTGATGGCTGGATGATGTTCAGTTTTGTTTTTGACATTGGTTTACTTTCGTTAAGGTTAGTGACATAAGCGGCCGCGCGAAAAAACACGGGTCGACACGAGCGGCTGCGCTGGAGATCCGCTCTTCGTTGGCCGGTCCGATTCTTGCCCCATACTTACGACAACGCGCGAGAACGGAAAGTGGGAAATTGAAAAGTCACGTTATCCGGTCAGAAAGAGATGTTCCGCTCAATAAAACCAACATGTTGGGGAAGAGAAACTTTTTTTATTCGACTGAGCGCGTCGGGAACAAACAAGACTTTGGCGTTGCCGAGCGTGGCGAGCGGGGAAGAAACAAGACTTTGGCGTTGCCGAGCATGGCGAGCGAGGAAGAAAGAAGACTTTGACGTTGCCGAGCGTGGAGTGAGCGGCGCTGAGCATGGTGCGCGCGTCAGAGACAAGACTTTCACGTTGCCGAGCGTGGCCAATCGCGTGTTCACCTCGCCGGCCGGAAGGTTTCTGAACACAAGTATTCCGGAGGCAGGTGGGAGGGTCGTGCGGTATCAGCTGAAGCTGATTTTTTGAAGGGCCGATTATCCGCCGCCGGCGTGCCACCGGCGGCGTTTGCCCCTCTGACGTTCTGTTACTTCGGTGGCTCCATGTTCTCGAGCGGACGAACCTCGCATTCGCCTTCGAACGCAGGCCAATGGATGCGGTGCAGGTCCATGAATCGCGTGGCCAGGGCAAGGGCTTCATCGTTGGACTTCGCCTCGACAAGGGCATAACCGCCAATCACCTCTTTCGTTTCGGCGAATGGACCGTCGATCACGCTCAGCTTACCGCCTTTCAAACGGACCCGCTTTCCTTTTGCCGTGGGCTGCAACCCCGCCGTGTCGATCATCGAGCCGTTTTTCATCGCCTCGCCGACAAATTCCCCCATCGCATCGAATAGAGACTGCGGGACTTCCTCCATTCTGTAGTCTTCTGTGTGCTTGATAAACATCATGTACCGCATCGTGTCGCCTCCTAAGATGAAAAAGTTCAGAATCCACCAACATATCGAATGGGGGATAGCGGAATCGACAAATGTGCAGCGTTGTAACGTGAAAATCTTCAGAACTGCACTCGTAGCGAAAGCTGGATCAATCGTGGACCGCCGACCGGACCGCAGGTCGTGCCAATGGAGGTTGAGACGGCCGAGCCGCGCGTCTGCGTGATCTTGCCGAAGTTCGCATTGCTCATATCGGCAATCGGATTGGCGAAGTTCGTCTGATTCAACTGAATGGAAAATTGGGAATCGGCCTCAGGAGCTCGGTAACATCTTATAGGATCGAGGCGATTTCCTGTAAGAAGTCGGCGTCTCCTTATAAGAAGTCTCTTCGACCTCAGGCGGACGTTGGCGGTAGTGTGGATGCGAAGTGGAGCGAAGTTTTTCATGGACATAAAAATTGACGACTTATCGGGCCCGGAAATAGCGGAACTTTTGCGCGAACATTTGGAGAACATGGCCGAAAACTCTCCGCCAGAGAGCAGGCACGCATTAAACCTCGAACAATTACGCCAGCCTGGTATTACCTTCTGGAGCGCATGGAGCGATGGTGAATTACTGGGTTGTGGTGCTCTGAAAGAATTAGACGCGCAACATGGCGAAATCAAATCCATGCGTACTGCGGCCCCACATCGCCGCAAAGGAGTAGCCGCCAGGCTGCTGGAACACATATTAGAAGAGGCAAAAAGGCGAAATTACAAAAGCGTGAGCCTGGAGACTGGATCAATGGGTGCCTTCGCTCCAGCGCACAATTTATATACCAAATTTGGCTTCAAAAAGTGCGGGCCGTTTGCAGACTATGTTGAAGATCCAAACAGCCTGTTTATGAGAAAAGAATTATGAAAAAGTTCGCCCACCCGTCCTCGATCAAAAGATTAACTTCAATCCGGCCTGAATCTGCCGAGACGTTGTTGCCGTACCCACCAACCGCGTATTACTCGGAACGATTTGCCCTTGCGCGGTGAAGGGCGTAAAGGGCTGGCCGCCGTTAGTGAAGTTCGTGTGGTTGAACAGATTGAACGTTTCCACTCGGAACTGGACCTTCAATCTATCCGTGAATAAATTATTGTTCTTGAAGAGTGAGAAATCGAAGTCGCTCTGGTTCGGAGCGCGGAACGTGTTGCGGCCGAGATTGCCGAGCGTACCGGCGAGCGGAAAGGAGAAGCACTCCATCCGGATGTAGTTATCGGGATTGCCGGAATTGACCGCCCCCGTAGTGCAACCGGAGCCGCCATTCGGGTTGAAGTCAGGTCTCTGTCCGCCGCCGTTGCGGCCAACCTGGTTGGATCCGGTTCCCGCCTGATCGTTGGGAACTCGAATGCTGAATGGCCGTCCATTCTGGAGCGAGAAAATTCCGCTCAGTTCCCAGCCGCCAAGCAGGAATCGAGGCACAGCATTGCTGAATTTTGGCGAGGGCGCGTCCCAAACAAAATTCACGCCCAGGTGCTGCGGAATGTTGAAATCGGAAACAGCCTTTTGAAGATTGGTTTCGAACCACCACGGATTATCCATCTGGCCGGCGATCTCAACGTTGCTGTATTCGATGCCGCCGTTGTCGATGCTCCTGGAAAACGCATAAACGGCCTGGAACGTAAACCCGCGATTCAATCGCTCGACCAGATTCAATTGGAGACCGTGATACATGGAATAACCGTCCCAACGAGTCGTCTGAATCTGAGAGTAATTCGGATTGATCCGCTGCACTGTTTTGGGGAACACGTAATGCCCGTCTGCAGATCTTGTGACCAATTGTGGAGGCGTCATGTCTCCATCATCGGAACCATCGGGAAGGTGCACTCCCTTGGCTCCCACGTACGCGGCAGTGATCGCCATGTTGGCGGTGAGTTGCCGCTGGACGTTCAGATTCCATTGCATCTTGTAGGCCCGGGGCGGAGTGGGCTCCACGTAGTAAGCGCGTACAGCAGTCGGTCCGAGTAATCCGAACGCGCCTGTCGGAAAGATCGACGCCGGCGGATTCACTAAATTGCCCGACAGGAAGAAAGGCGCCGACCGCAGAGCGCGCAGGTGGAACAGGTTCACCAGTATCGGCACGTCGAACAGTCCGAACCCGGAGCGAATCGATGTCTTGCCATCGCCGAATGGATCCCACGCAAGGCCGACGCGGGGAGAAAAGTTCCGCAACGTCGGATTCTTGTAGAAGCCGTTGCCGATGCGCGGCTGTGCGGCATCCATCGTCGGAAGGATGGCGACTTGATTGTGCACTTCCTTGATCGTTGTCGTCGGCTCGTAACGGACGCCGAGATTGAACGTCAGGTTTGGCCGGGCTCGGAAATCATCCTGAACATACATGCCGAAAATCTTCTCGCGGAATCCTCGGTAAAGATTGGTGCCAGGGTAGTCGGCGGAGAACTGGACGGCGTTATTGCCCGTCAGAAAGTCCGCGACCGAACTGAACTGCCAGACACCGTTCGGAGCGCTGGGCGAATACGGGTTATGACGGATGGCTTCCAGGCTGAATCCGACCCGAACATTGTGCCGGCCCTTCACCCATGCCAGGTCGTCACCAAACTGGGGTGATGTGTACCAGTACTTATCGCCCGCGCTGGCCCCGAAGCCGGAAGGACTATTCAAGCCGTTCACCGTAAAGCTTCCCATGGTTTTGCCGGGCACAAAACCGAGCGAGAGGTCACTCATGATGGGACTGGCCGGATTGGAATCCTGGCCGCTGATTTCCACGGAGCGCATCAGTCCCATGCGGACGGTGTTGAGGACCGCAGGAGTGAACGAGTGTTGCAAGCTGACAATGACTCGATTGTTGCGCGTGTGGGTTCCCGTGAGCTTCAGCACAAAAGCATCCGGTGTGGTTTTATCCGCGTTATCGAACGTGTAACTTCCAAACAAACTTGTGTTGGCGCCGAGCTGGTAATCCATCCGGCCGGTAACATAGTCCTCGTTTCCGTCCTGTCCGCCTCCTTTAAGGAATTGCCCGGCGTCTCCCTGGATCGGGCCGTTAGGTTCGGGCCACAACGGCAGATACGCCTTCAGCGACGGATTGATCACGATCTGTCTCGTCGTGGTGCAGGACGGAGGATTCGCGCAGATGATGCCCTGCCTGGCGTTCGGCGAGAGCGTCTGGGCAACGATCGAGCGGCTGAGGAACTGGCGAAGTCCTTCATAGTTGGCGAAGAAGAACAGCTTGTCCCGTTTTATCGGTCCGCCGATGGAACCTCCATATTGATTTCTGCGGAAGGGAGGAACCTGTGCCAGGTCAAAGAAATTTCTCGCGTCCAGTGCGCTGTTTCGAAGGAACTCGAACGCAGTTCCATGATATGCATTGCTGCCTGACTTGCTGATGGCGTTGACGACGCCTCCCGCGCTCCTTCCGTATTCCGCTGAGTACGCATTCGTCAGCACGGAAAATTCACGAATCGCATCAACACCCATGTTCACACCCAGGGCGCTGCCCGGACTGTCGTTGCCCTGATCGTTCACCACGAGTCCGTCCACGCGAAACACATTCTGGGTCGGACGGCCACCGGATATCGACATCTTCATGCCCAGGCCCGTGCCCGGACTGGAAGATTGGTTGGTCGTGACCACGGTCAAGACGCCCGCCTGCAGTACTGCCAATTGCAGCCAGTCGCGTCCATTGAGCGGCAGGTCGCGGATGACCGAGTCACTGACGAGACCTGAGATGGTGGAAGAGGTGGTGTCTACCTGAGCGCTCTGCGCAGTGACATCGACGGTGTCTGTTATCGCTCCGACGTTCAGCGAAAGATCGACGCGCAGTGACGCTCCAACGGTGAGGGTCACGTTTCTTCGAACTGCTTGGAATCCGGGCGCCGATACCGTGACTTCGTATGAGCCGGCTGGAAGACTCAGGATATTAAAAACACCCGTCCCGTCCGTCACTGACGATCGCTCGGCTCCTGTTTCCTGACTCTTTGTGGAAACGGAAGCATTGGGAATTACCGCTCCCGCCTGATCGCGAACGGTACCAATGATGCTTCCGTTGACGGTTTGGCCAACCAGTTGTTGCGCGGATGTGAACACGATCACAAACATGAGGAAAAGAATACCGAGTTTCACGATGCCTCTCCTTCAGCCATGGAACCGACTGGGACTGGTATTTCTGCTTTTTTGAACCCCTGATAAGTGTGCAGAAGCTATCGTACAACTGGTGTGAAACCAAGATTATTTCTTGTTTATCCGGCGCTTAGATGGAATGGGAGGCGAATTTACGGATGAATGCAAAAAATGGTGGAACGGCATGGCCGCGGCCACATACATCCGTCTTCCACCTGTACAATACGGACACTTGAATCGACGCGGCCAGTTGACGGCGAAGCGCAAGGAGCGACGCAGCGTCCTTATTTCCAATGCAGTCGCTTTTTTCATTTCATTGACCTTCGGGGGTATGATTTACCGCGAAATTCGAGGACAGGCGGGTAATCATCGCGGACCGTCTCCACTTGCGATCCCCTAAGAGAGTGGCCCCGAAACCAGCGAAAGAACCTTCAAGTGCCTATAACTCATGGCTCGCAAGTGACGACAGATTCACATCTTAGGTTCTCGGCAGCCGTCCCGGTTATCGGCGTTGCGCCGAGGCTGCAGTTCACGCGCATTCGGACCGAACGCTACCGTGCGGTCCCTGTTTTCTACCCGACTGGAAAGTCTTCGACCAACGAGTACCTTTTTGTACCTGACTGGAGAATCTTTCGACCAGGCGGTACCTCTATTCTCCCCGAGGGGAAAATCTTTCAACCGAGCGGTCGATCTTTTGTACCCGACTGGAAAGTCTTTCGACCAAGCGGTAGATCTTTTGTACCTGACTGGAAAGTCTTTCGACCAGGCGGTAGATCTTTTGTACCTGACTGGAAAGTCTTTCGACCAGGCGGTACCTCTTTTGTACCCGACGGGAGAATCTTTCGACCGACCAGTCGGGTTTTTGGAGAGGGTGTTTGGTAGTCCGCGATTTTGTGGAAGCTCTTTGCGTTTGCATAACCATTCCATAAGGATTGGGATCAAACGTGGATCCGATTTGGGTCCAAAATCTCCCATCCGGCCATCCGTCGGAAAATGCCGCGGTATCGACATGAAAGCCGTGTGAAGGCGCCGACGTGAACGACGACCCGTTTTCAGCGCGGACAGCAGGGAACCCGTGAGAGGTGTTTGTCACAGCCATGTCTTTTAACTGTCATTCCTTCGTCTTTGGCCATACGCCGGTTGTCGCGGAATTGTCTTCTCCCTG
>WNFT01004933.1_pt1 | contig 12718 bp, 13 predicted proteins | sample 5400191 | NCBI WGS metagenome assembly WNFT01 (sample SAMN13153359, study PRJNA577476) | soil metagenome | isolation source: 80 cm saprolite under Madrone tree | place: USA:California | collected 2016-06-14
CTCAACCAGTATCACGTCGTTCTGGAAGCCGATCCGCAATTTCAGCAGGCTCCCGACTCGCTGAAAAATATCTACGTCCATTCTTCCAACGGCACGCAAGTTCCGCTCAGCGCCTTCACTTCCGTCACCACGGCGCCTTCCGCTCTCGCGCTCAATCATCAAGGCCAATTTCCCGTCGTCACGCTTTCCTTTAACCTGGCTCCCGGCGCTTCGCTCGGCGACGCCGTCAACGCCATCAATAGCACCAAATCCGACCTCGGTATGCCGCCTAGCATCCAGGCAACGTTTCAAGGAACCGCTGCTGCGTTCCTGCGTTCCCTCGGCAATGAACCGATCCTCATTCTCGCCGCTCTCGTCACCGTCTACATCGTCCTTGGCGTCCTGTACGAAAGCTTCATTCATCCCATCACCATTCTCTCCACCCTGCCTTCCGCCGGCGTTGGAGCAATTCTCGCTCTCTTATTGTGCAAAACGGAATTCAGCATCATCGCGCTGATCGGCATTATTCTCCTCATCGGCATCGTCAAGAAAAACGCCATCATGATGATTGACTTCGCCCTCGACGCAGAGCGCAACGAAGGCAAGTCTCCTCTCGATTCCATCTACGAGGCCTGCTTGCTCCGCTTCCGTCCCATCATGATGACCACCATGGCCGCGCTCCTCGCCGGACTTCCCCTCGCCCTTGGCACCGGAGTCGGTTCTGAACTTCGTCGCCCTCTCGGCATCACCATCGTCGGCGGCCTCATCCTCAGTCAGATTCTTACCCTCTACACTACGCCCGTCGTCTATCTCGCTTTCGATTGGCTCTCCCGCCGCTTTTCATTTGGCTTTGGCAATCCGATCGACGATCCTGCCATCGAGCACTCCGGAGACTAGGGCGTGAATTTTTCCTCCAATTTCTCCGCTCCCTTTATCAAACGTCCCGTCGCCACCACGCTGATCACCATGGCCATCTTTCTTTCTGGCGTAGTCGCTTTCCGTTTTCTTCCGGTCGCGCCGCTTCCGTCAATTGATTTTCCGACCATCGCCGTAGGCGCAGGCCTTCCCGGCGCCAGTCCGGAAACCATGGCCTCTTCCGTGGCCACTCCGCTCGAACGCCAATTCGGTCGCATCGCCGGCGTCACGCAGATGACTTCTTCCAGTAGCTTTGGCAACACCGGCATCGTTCTGCAATTTGATTTGAATCGCGACATCAACGCCGCCGCACGCGACGTTCAAGCCGCCATCAACGCGGCCCGCAGCCAGCTTCCCGCTGACCTTCCCGGCCAGCCCGGCTATCGCAAAGTAAATCCCGCCGACGCGCCAATCATGCTGCTCTCGCTGACTTCAACGAACATCCCGCCGCCACAAATTTTCGACGCTGCCGATTCCATCCTGGCGCAAAAACTTGCCCAAGTAGAAGGCGTCGGACAGGTTTTCAGTTGGGGCAGCTCGCGTCCCGCGGTCCGTGTCGCTGTAAATCCAAATCTCGTCAACAGTTACGGCATCAGCCTTGAGCAGGTGCGCAAAGGCCTGCAATCAGCCAACGCTAATCTCGCCAAAGGCGCCGTCGCCGATCCGACGCACGCCTGGACCATCACCGACACCGATCAACTCTTCAAAGCCTACGAATACCAGCCGCTAATCGTTGCCGGCCACGCAGGCGCTCCTGTTCGCGTCCGCGACATTGCCGATGTCACTGACTCGGTCGAAGATATCCGCAATCTCGGCTTGTCCAATGGCGAACCTTCCGTACTCTTAGCCATATTCCGGCAACCCGGCGCGAATATGATCGAAACCGCCGACCGCATCAAGGCCATCATTCCCCAGTTGCGCGCCTCGATTTCTCCGTCGTTGCATCTCAACATCGCCATCGACCGCACCACCACCATTCGCGCTTCCATTCACGACGTCGAAGTCAGCCTGCTGATCTCCATCACCTTGGTCATCCTCGTAGTCTTCGTTTTCCTGCGCAACGTCTGGGCCACTATCATTCCTAGCATCGCCGTGCCTCTCTCCCTGGTCGGCACTTTCGGCGTAATGTATCTCTTCGGCTACAGCCTGGACAACCTTTCGTTAATGGCGCTCACCATCTCCACCGGCTTTGTCGTCGACGACGCCATCGTGGTCATTGAAAATATTGCCCGCCACATGGAAGGCGGCATGAAGCCCTTCGCCGCCACGATGCTAGGCGCAAAAGAAATCGGCTTCACCGTTCTTTCCATGAGCGCTTCGCTCATCGCCGTCTTCATCCCCATTTTATTTTTTCCCACCATCATCGGCCGCTTGCTGCGCGAATTCGCTGTCACCCTCAGCGTAGCCATCATCGTCTCGCTGTTCGTTTCTCTCACCGCCACGCCCATGCTCTGCGCGCATTTTCTGCGTATCGACCGTAACCGCCGCCACGGCCCCGCCTACCGCCTGGCGGAAAATATTTTCAATTCGCTTGTGCGCGTCTACGACCGCTCACTTCGCGTCGTTCTGCGCCATCAGTTCGCGATTCTTCTGCTCACCATCGGAACAGTCGTTCTCACCGGATATCTTTATTACGCGGCTCCTATGAGCCTCTTTCCTCAACAGGACACCGGCCGCATCAACGGCTACATTCAGGGCGATCAGGACATTTCCTTCGCTGCCATGTCCGAAAAGCTCAAGCAATTTAACGCTATCGTCATGGCCGATCCTGCCGTAGACACCGTCACCGCCTTCACCGGCGGCGGCAACGGCACCAGCACCTCCCGCATGTTCGCGCAGCTCAAGCCGCTCGAAGAGCGCAAAATCAGTGCCGACCAGGTCATCGCCCGCCTGCGCGGAAAAACCGCCAGCATTCCTGGCGCTCAACTGTTCCTGCAATCCGTTCAAGACCTCAGCATCGGCGGACGTTTCGGCGGGGCGCAGTATCAGTACACGCTTCAAGCCGAAAGCGTGGCCGAACTCAACCACTGGGCGCCCATTCTCATGCAGCGTTTTCAGAAAATTCCCGGCGTCTACGACGTCAACACCGATCAGCAGGTTCGCGGCCTGCAAAGTTCCCTGGTCGTTGACCGCGACACCGCCTCTCGCCTCGGTGTAAACATGACCGACGTAGACAACACCCTTGGCGATGCCTTCGGCCAGCGCCAGGTCTCCAATATCTACAAAGGTCTCAACCAATATCACGTAGTCCTAGAAGTTTCCGAGAATTACACGCAAGGCCCCGAAGCGCTCAGTCACGTTTACGTGCCTTCCAGCACCGGCAAAGTAGTCCCGCTCAGTTCCTTCGCTCACTACGAGCCTTCGAACACGTCGCTCACCGTCAATCACCAGGGGCTTTATCCTTCCATCACGCTTTCTTTCAACATCGCGCCCGGCATGGCCCTCAGCACGGCCGTCGGTGAAATCGAAGCAGCGCAACGCGAGCTTCGCGTGCCGCCCACCGTTCACGGCGGCTTCCAAGGAACTGCTCAAGCCTTCAAGGAATCCATCGCGAATTACCTGATTCTCCTGCTCACCGCTCTCGGCGCCGTCTACATCGTTCTCGGAATCCTCTACGAGAGCTACATCCACCCCATCACCATTCTTTCCACGATTCCTTCCGCCGGCATCGGCGCTCTGCTCGCTCTACGACTCACCGGCACCGAACTTTCCATGATCGCCATCATCGGCATCATTCTTCTCATCGGCATCGTTAAAAAGAACGCCATCCTCATGATCGATTTCGCCGTCCAGGCCGAAATGCAGGAAGGGAAGTCCCCCGAAGCCGCCATTTATCAGGCCTGCCTGCTTCGCTTCCGCCCCATTTTAATGACCACCATGGCCGCCCTTTTGGGCGCCCTCCCGCTGGCTCTCGGCCACGGCGTCGGCTCCGAACTCCGCCGCCCACTCGGCATCGCTATCGTCGGTGGCCTGATCGTCAGCCAGCTTCTAACTCTCTTCACCACTCCCGTCGTTTACCTCTATCTTGACCGCTTCCAGTCCCGCATCCGCCACGCCGCTCTCCCGCGTCGCTCCCAATACCCAGCTCCCGCCCACTCCGACTAGAATCCCGATTAGAATCAATGGCCAGTTCTCGATCGGGAGGCTCTCAATGCATCGCCTATTCCTTCTTGCCCTCGGACTTCTGTTGGCATCAACCATCACTGTCGGACAAACCGCCTCAACAGACTCGCAAACTCTCCAGGCGCTGCTCGGTGAAGTGCGCCAGCTCCGGAAGGATCTGCAGGCCACCACCGTTGCCTCGCAGAGAGTTCAGATTCTTGTCTATCGCGCGCAGCTTCAGGAGTCGGTCGTCGCTGGCGCGCAGCAGCGCTTGGATGCAGTTCATTCCAAGCTTGCCGAAGTTCGGTCGGGTGTTGCGCACTCTACCTCTGAGGTCGAACGTGCTGAAGCCGAATTGAACGATTCCCAGAACTCCGCCGAACGCAAACAGTTGGAAGTGGTGCTCGCCGCCTCGAAGCGGCAGTTGGAGTCGCAAAAAGCCGCTGAACAAGAATGGGAAACGAAAGAAGCGGAGACAATTCAGGAACTCAGGTCTGAGCAGGCAAGACTCGCCGGGCTCCAGGACCAGTTGGATCAGCTGGACAAAATCCTGGAACAAGCCAGCCGGCAGCCCGCTATCCAGCACCAGTAAGGCTCCTGTATTCGACAAGCAGTCCTTGTACGGTCCGTGCCTCGTGTTCAGTTTGCCGCCATTCTGAATGAAGCGAGCCGATTCTTTCTTCCCGTCCCGCTCGTGCGGGTCGGTCGGCTTGCGCAGTGAAGACCGCTGCCTCTCCGAGCCTCTTATGCGAGGAGAAGCTCTCTTCATCCTTCACAGCTTACCTCGCTCCACCAATTGCCACCGCTCCTCAGATTCTCCTCAAAAAATCCCTTGACATATTCCTATATGGGTATATATTGTTCCCATGCCTCGCGCTTCCACCACCTCCGACGCCTTCAACGCTGTTGCAGAACCGCGTCGTCGCGCTATCCTCTCCTTCCTGGCCCCGCAGGAGCGCCCCGTGGGCGACATCGTCACCGCGCTCGGCTTCGAACAACCTAGCGTCTCCAAACACCTCCGCGTCCTCAAGGACGTTGGCCTGGTCACCGCCCGCCGAGACGGCCGCAACATGCTCTACCGCACCGAAGCCGAAGCCCTCCGCCCGCTGCACGAATGGACCGAAACATTCGCGCGTTTCTGGCGTCATCAATTGCAGCGCATCAAAGAGCGCGCCGAAGCCAAGACAATTCCCAATTCCGATCCAACTCAAAAGGAGAAATCATGACCGCAACCGCTTCTGCTTCCATCCTCGACGATCTGACTCTGTCCATCACCCAGGAGATCCGCGTTAATGCGCCGATCGACGTCACCTATACGGTCCTCATCGAGCATCTCGGCCCTTACAGCGAAAAGCCGGACGGCACTCCCATGTCCATGGTGCTCGAACCGTGGCCCGGTGGTCGCTGGTACCGCGATCTGGGCGAAGGCAATGGCCATTTCTGGGCCAACGTTCAAGCCATCAAGAGGCCCACGCTCCTCGAACTCGCCGGCCCGCTGATGATGTCTTACCCGGTCGCCAACAACGTCCAGTACCGCCTCAGCGAAGAGAACGGCGTGACCGTCATCAAGTTCCGTCACTGCGGCTTCGGCCTCATTCAGGAGGAACACAGGAAGGGCGTTGTCACTGGCTGGTCTTACATCCATGAAGGCCTTCGCAAGCGCGCCGAATCTGGCCGCTCCAAGTCCGCCGTGCAGTAGGGCCACTTTATATCGTGCTCCTCCGTGTAGGAGCGCAGCATTGCTGCGCCCTTCGTGACCAACAACCACAAGATTTCCTCGAAGTTCAGTTCATTCAAGAAGGAGAAATGAAATGTCGATCGCACAATCACTGCTTGCTGAATTCGAACTCCAGGCGCCGATTACCCGCCGGTTTCTGGAGCGTCTGCCGGAAGACAAGCTCACCTGGAAACCGCACGAAAAATCCATGTCCGCCGGCCAGCTCGCCTACCACCTGGCCTTCGTCCCCGGCGGCGTGATTCGTTTAGTAAACGCCAACCCCACTCCTGAACCCAGCTTCAACTTCCCGTCACCCGCTAGCCGCGACGAAATCCTCAAGACCTTTGCGGAGAGCATCGCCACCGTTCGTGAGTGCCTCTCGAAAGCGGACGACGCCAGCATGAACGAAACCTGGCGACTGACCATCGGCGGACGCGAGGTCCTCGCTCAACCGCGCGGCCAGTTCCTGCGTGACGTCATGCTCAGTCACTGGTATCAGCATCGCGGCCAGTTCAGCGTGTACCTGCGCATCCTCGGTGTTCCCGTCCCCGCCAGTTGGGGTCCCAGCGCCGACGAGCCGCCCCTCTTCGTTCAAAAAGCCCAGGCCGCCTGATTGTACGTTGTAGGGGCGCAGTACTGCTGCGCCCTTTCTTCCGGCTCAACGATTGGAGGTCGCAAATGTGCCCTGAATGTTTCGCCATCGTCGCGTTGCTCGTGACCGGCGCGATTTCCGCCGGCGGCGCGACGGCCGCAACCGTACGGTTTCTTCGTTACAAGAACGCCCTAATACGAATTTCCAGAGCGAGTGATCTAAAGGAGAAAGGGAAATGAGCACTGCACGGCCTGCCGCATCACCAAAACACAAAGTCGTTTCGCAGCAGGAATGGCTCGCCGCCCGCAAAGAACTCCTCGCCGCAGAAAAGGAGTTCACTCGCCAGCGCGATGCCCTCAGCGCAAAACGCCGCGAAATGCCCTGGGTAAAAGTCGAAAAGAATTACCTCTTCGACGGTCCCAACGGCAAAGTATCGCTATCCGATCTATTTCGCGACAAGTCTCAACTCATCGTCTATCACTTCATGTTCGGCCCCGGCTGGGAACAGGGCTGCCCAGGTTGCTCCTTCGTCAGCGATCACGTGGACGGCGCGCTCGCCCATCTTAACGCCCGCGACGCCGCCTACACCGCCGTTTCCCGCGCCACCCTGCCCGAAATCACCGCTTTCAAAAACCGCATGGGTTGGCGTTTCCCGTGGGTCTCATCCAATCAAAACGATTTCAACTTCGACTACCACGTTTCCTTCCCCAAAGACAAAAACGCCAAGAGCAAAGGCGAATACAACTATGTCCAACGCGAGTCCTTGAGCGAAGAAAATCCCGGCCTCAGCGTTTTCTACAAAAACGAAACCGGCGGAATCTTCCACACCTACTCCACCTACGCCCGCGGCCTGGACATGCTCCTCGGCACCTACAACTTCCTCGACCTCACGCCCAAAGGCCGCGACGAATCCAGCTTTCCTCAGCCCATGGCCTGGGTCCGCCACCACGACCGCTACGAAACCGCAACCAGCTAGACCATTACAAACACATTCCCGACGGGCGCATCCTGCCTGCCGAGCCAGGCTGCGCCCGAGCTTGCCCAGTCTTACGATTAAGCCGACCCCGTCGCCAATCGATCACCGAACACAAGGCCGTGGCCTTATGCCGCCCGATGTACATTCGTTCGTCATTGTTCAACTTCCGTGGCGGCCCTGCAGAACTTCGATCTCGGGCACATTCTTCCTGCAACCGGGGTCTAATAATTTGTCGTGCGGTCAGACACGGGTGTGCCCAGAGCCGTTAGAGATCACGAGCCGTGGGGATCACGAAGCTGTGGAGAATTGATGCTTGAGGCCCGACAACTCACAAAATTCTACGGCTCAGTTCCCGCTGTACAAGACATCACTTTCCAAATCGCTCCAGGCAGCGTCCTTGGCTACCTCGGTCCAAATGGCTCCGGCAAAAGCACCACCGTTAAAATGCTGATCGGCTTACTCCACCCAACTCACGGAGAAGTCCTCTTTGCTGGTTGCAACATCCAGCACGATCTCGTCGCGTATCGCAGGCACTTGGGTTACGTGCCGGAAGAACCGAATCTCTATCCGCACCTTACCGGTTGGGAATACCTCGAAATGGTTGGAACGCTCCGCGAAATGTCCGATGCTTCTCTCTCAACAAAAGCTGACCAGCTTCTCGACTTACTCGCGCTAAGCGCCTACAAGCACGTCCAGATGAGTGCCTATTCCAAGGGCATGCGGCAAAGAATTCTTTTGATCGCCGCGCTGATGGATAATCCGGACGTCTTGGTTCTGGACGAGCCGCTCTCCGGCCTCGATGTCACTTCCGCAATGGTCGTTAAAAATCTCATTCAAATTCTAAGAACCAGGGGCAAATTTATCTTTTACTGCTCGCACGTCCTGGAAGTTGTTGAAAAAGTCTGCACCCAGCTCATCGTCATTCGCAAAGGCCACATGATTGCCTGTGGCTCCACTGATGAAGTTCGCCGCCAGATCGGTCAATCCACACTAGAGCAAGCTTTCGTCCAGTTAGTGGAAGACAAAGACGCCAGCCAAATCGCCAGCGATATCGTGAGCGTAATGGTGGCGCCTCGTTGAACGATCGCCTCGATTCTCGCCCTGCTACTGGCATTGCCTCTTCAAAAAGGTCATTCCGGCGCCTTCTCGGTCTTTTCGTCGGAAAAATGTTCCAAGGCGGTGGCGAACTAGGCGCCGACGACCTCGACCTCGGAATTGGCATCACCGCAATTCTCCTGGCACTCCCCGGCCTTTTCGTCTCCCTCCTGCTCTTTGAAAAATATGGTTCGCTGATTCGCTTCTTGCGCGGTGATGGGTCATTCGATCCATTCGAAGCCACCATACCCGACGAATATTTTTTCATCGTTCTCTCGATGGCTATCACTGGAATCGCTACCTTATGGAAGTGGACCGCCATTTTTCCCGATCGCCGTGATTTCGCGAATCTCGTTCACCTTCCGATCTCGCTCCGCAACATCTTTGTCGCCAACTTTGCGGCCATCGCCGCGCTCGCTTCTCTTTACGCCATCGTGGTCAACGCTGCTTCCATCATCCTATTTCCTATTGTCGTGGTCGGTTCGCAGGGCAGTCTCGCGGTCTTCATGCGCTTTTTTCTTGGTCACTCTCTCACCGTAATCGCCGCCGGCTTTTTTTCTTTCTGCCTGGTCTTTGCGCTAACCGGCATCCTGTTGGCGCTTTTTCCTTATGGCATTTCGCGGCGGATTTCAACCGTCGTGCGCTTCGTCGTGATCGTCTTTCTCCTTGCTCTTGTAGCCAGCAGTCTTTCGGTCCCGGACTTTCTCTCTAATGGGGTGGAACGAACGCAGCGCTTCATTAGCGTCCTGCCGCCGGTCTGGTTCCTTGGATTGTGTCAAAAGCTTTGGGGCCGCGGCGCCGATCCCTTCTTTTCTCACATGGCTTTCCGCGCGGTCGCCGCTCTGGTAGCAACTCCCGCCATCGCCACGTTTACCTACATCGCAGGTTTCCGCAGATCATTCCAGAAAATTCCAGAATCCGCCGATCTTCCTCTGATCCCAAAACTTGGCAAATTTCGCTGGGCGAGTCTCAGCAGAATCTTCTATCGATCGGTATTCAAAACTCCAACTCAACGGACACTTGGGCGTTTTATTCTTCCGACTCTTTGGCGCAGCGAAATCCACCAACAGGTGTTGCTATTTTCTCTGGCCATCGGCCTCGTAGCTTCGGCAGGAATGTTGGCTGGCGTCCCTATCCATTTCCAACCCGGCTCTCATCGCTTCTACCAGACGAACGCCTCGCCTTTATCTGCCGACGCGCTTTCCATCCCGTTGATCCTCGCGTTTTGCGTCATCGTCGGCATGCGCTTCTGCTTCGAAATCCCCCTGAATCTTCAAGCCAATTGGATCTTCCGTTTCTGGATTGATCCTGCGGTCGTCGAGACCCGCTCCACCGCTCGCAGGCTTCTCCTCGCTTTATCGCTCTCTTGGCTTGCCCCGCTCACTTTCTTCTCGACGCTCTACCTCTGGGGACTTTTTATCGCGGTCCTGCACACTTCCGTGCTCATTGTGTGTTCAATCCTCATCGTTGAAATTGCCATTCTCAGGCTTCGCAAGATTCCTTTCACCTGTAGCTACCCGCCCTTCCAGAGCCACTCTCCTCTAATTGTCCTGGCCTATTTTTTTGCAGCCATCATCCTCGCCACATACATCCCGGAATACGAAACGCAAGTAGCCGCCACGCCTGCGGCCACGCCCCTGCTCTTCGTACCATTCGCACTCATTCTTCTTGGGTTGCATCACTACCGCAAAAACATGCTCCCAATGGACAAAGAACTAATCTTCGAAGAACCCCAAAACAACTGGACCTAACTTATTTGTCCTGTCGTTCTCTCTTATTCCCTGGTAGCCGCAGATACTGCGCCCTAGCTTGCCCGGCCTTCCGATTCAAACTCGCTTGGTCTTCCTTCCGCTTCTAGCTTTTTCCCCACGCGAACCGGCATTCCTGCCACAGCCACACTCTCCGCTTGCGCCTTGTACTCTTGTACCTTTGCACTCTTTTCCTCACGAACTCCCAATCAATATCCCTGTCAGAAACACGAGCACTCCGCCCACCACCACCTGAAACGCCGCCTGCAAAAATGGCGTGTCCATGTATTTGTGACGGATCCAGCTGATAGTTCCCAGTTCCACCGCCACCACAAAAACCGCCACGGTAATCGCCACGTGAAACGTATGAATCAGGAAGGGAAGCGTATGGCCAAGTCCGCCCGCCGTGGTCATCGCTCCGGTAACGCCTCCGCGAATCCAGGGTGAACCTCTGCCCGTCAGTGAACCGTCATCCGAAAGCGCTTCCGCGAATCCCATCGAAATTCCTGCACCCAACGAGGCTGCCATCCCTACCAGGAAGGCTTCCCACGTTTTGTGCGAAGCGTATGCCGCCGCAAAGAGCGGTGCCAGCGTGGAGACCGATCCGTCCATCAACCCCGCAAGGCCCGGCTGTATCACTTGCAACAGAAACAATTTCTTGTGCGATTCGTCTTCCGCCGCTCGCGCGTGTTCTGTAAGGTGCTTTTCTTCCAGATTCCCGGCAGTCTCCGTATGCTTTCGTTCCTCATCGGCCAGCTTATTCAGTAGTTCTCTTGTCCCTGCGTGCGTTACTCGCCCGGCCGCCCGCTGGTAAAAACGCACTGCCTCCATCTCCATCACTTGCGCGTGTTTCCGGGCGGCATTCACGCCCAATGGGCGGACCAACCACAACGGTCGTCGCTGTAGAAATCCCTTTACGTCTTCGCGGCGTATCGGCGGAATCTGCTCGCCAAATCGTCCCCGAAACTCTTCGAACAAACGGTCCCGGTGCCCCGCCTCCTCCTTCCGCATCTCTTCGAACATATCCGCCGTCGCCGGATAGCTTTCTCGCAACGCATCCGCAAATTCCCCGTAAATTCTCCCATCTTCTTCTTCGTTCTGAATCGCCAACGCCAAAATTTCGCGTTCCGTTAATTCCTTAAATCGCTTCTGCATCCAGCTCCATCCTTTGCCTCGTTTCGAACCAACTTGATGCAAGAGAATCGCACATTTCGACAAAAGTACCAATTCCCACTGGTACTTCCGTAACGCCAAATTCCAAAACGCATTTCCCTTATTTTAGGTACTTCTCATCTATAGGAACACACCATCCGCCTCCGTACACTTCACGTAGTAAAAGCTGTAGAGTGAAAGGGCGGTCCTTGATGGCCACGCAAGACATTATGACCAAGACAACTGGCAACTCACCGGTTCCCCGCAGTTCATCCCAGGCGGAACGCCGCGGCAGCCGCCGTTGCAAAATTAATCAGCTGATGCGCATTCGCCCGTCCGACCCAGAAAAAGAGCACTTCGAAGATCTGCGCGGATGGAGGTGGTGCGCGTTGACGCGCTGCCCAACGGCCTCAACGGCATCGGAATCAAGCTGCTGATGGAAATGGGCATGCAGCATTCCTACTCTTTCGCGCCGCCTACGCAGCGCAAGTGACCGCGGGGAAGTTGTAGTTCCACGCGCATCATCCCGAGCATAGCGAGGGATCTCTTTTAGATTGCAAAGTTTGCTTTCCAAATTGCAAAGCGAAAAAAGGCGCCAGGATTTCTCCCGAGCGCCCTTTTTCGTGTTGGGGGGGTGGAAAGTCTTTTTATGAATTTCCGAACATTCCCAATGTCCGGTGACGCAGCCGCCCGATTTGCCGGTTCAGCGGATGCCTGCGCGACAAGAACGAAAACACCGGCGGCCGGCGCTCCACCAAACGATTGATCGCCAGATTCAGCCGCACGTCCCGGCGCGCATATTTCAATCCGGCTTGCAATGTTTCCACCGCATCGTCCTTGCGGCCCGCCGTCGCGTACACTTCCGCCAGGTTCAAATAAAGTTGCGCTTGATTGCGCTTCAGGCGCACCGCGTTATCGCAGAGCTTTTCCGCTTCCGCCCACTTTTCTTCGGAGCGCGCCAGCACCACTCCCAGGTAGGACATGTAATATGGATTATTCTTTTCCAGCTGCGCCGCTTTCTGCATGTGCGTCAGCGCTTTGTCCGCGAAGTTATCGCGCAGTAGCGCCAGTCCCTGCTTGAATTCCTTGAACGCCTCTGTCTCTGTCATGTCCACCTCGTCCGCCTGCTCGGGCGGAGTTAGTTGCCGGCGTTGAAGAAGTGCATGCGCGCGGCCCCGGTCATATTGTGTATTTCCACCACCTGAAAGTTAGGCAGGAAGTACGCCGGAAGCTCTACCGGCACCCCGCTGAAGAACCATCTGATGCCTGTTTTTCCCAGAAGCACTGCGAGAAGTTTTGTCATCGCCGACATGACTCACGATAGGCGAAGGTCGCTCTAAAATCTACTGAACGGATGGACAGTCTTGGGACAGCCGGACAGTAGTGCAGCCCGCATCGCTCGAACGGACAATCAATTCTCGCCGTGCCGTTCCTTCCACGCT
>WNFT01015074.1_pt1 | contig 12718 bp, 13 predicted proteins | sample 5400191 | NCBI WGS metagenome assembly WNFT01 (sample SAMN13153359, study PRJNA577476) | soil metagenome | isolation source: 80 cm saprolite under Madrone tree | place: USA:California | collected 2016-06-14
GCCTGCATGATGCGCCACTCTTCGTCGCTCAAGCCGCCTTGTTTGTTCAGCACCTCGAGCGGCACGCGCGACTTGCCCACGTCGTGGAACAGGGCCGCCATGCCCAGGTCATAGAGCTGCAGCTTGGTGAGGCCGAGCTTGCGGCCCAGGGCGACCGAGAAGATGCAGACGTTGACCGAGTGGGTGAACGTGTACTCGTCGTAGTCCCGCAGCGTGGTGAGGCCCATGAGCGAGGCCTCGTTGTTCAGCACCTGATCCACGATCGCCTGCACGGCCCGCTTCACCTTCTTCACGTTGGCCGTCCGGCCCATGCGGATCGAGTTGATGACCTCTTTCGTCACGGCCACCGAGCGCGCGTACGTGCGCTTCGCCGCCTCTTTTTGCCGCTCCTCGTCCTCGGCGTCTTCGTCGGTCTCGAGGGGGGGCTCCACGCCGATGTGCGTCACCCCGGCGTCCGACAGCTTCTGCGCGAGCTCGAAGAGCTTGGTCGCGGTCACGTCTTTCGCCGCGTACGACAACAGCAGCGAGACGAAGATCTGCAGCTGCTTGCGCTCCACGCCCTCATCGATCCGGACCGCGCCGATGCCGCTTTGCCGCAGCACGCCGAGGATGTGGGAGAAGGACGCGTAGTTGTCGAGATCGAGCCGGAGGCGCGTGGAATTGACGAAAATGAATTCGCCCTGCATCCGCAGCTCGATCTCCTTCTCCACGTCCAGCAGATGCTTCGTCGTGGCGGTCAGATCGTCCAGCGCCTTCTGCACCTGGGCGTTCTCGATCGGGTAGAGCTTGAGGGAGCGGACCGCCGTGTACAGCACGACCAGAAACTCCCGTCCGGCGTGGCGCAGGAATCCGTCCGTGGTCTGGACGGTCTCGGCGATCGAGCCACGGGGGGGCTGGCCGCCGGCGGTCACGTACCGACCTCACGCAGCGCCCGGGTGACCGCGTTGCGCACCAGCGGCTCTTTATCCTGGGCGGCGCGCTCGAGCACGGCCCGAGCCTCCGGCGTGCGCACTTTGCCGAGCGCCATCGCCGCGCAGGCGCGGGTCTCGGGATCTTCCTTTCTTCCGAGCAGTCCTTTGGCGGCGAGCATTTTCTCGAGGGCCGGAATCCCCTTGGCTCCCACGATGGCCCCGAACGCCTCGAAAAACGTCATCTTCTCGGTGAGGTCGGCGTTCCGGAGCTTGGAGCCCGTGACCATCGATTCGATGCGCCCGGCCGCGTTACGGTAGCCGCGGGAGCCGAGAAACCGGACGGCGGCGATGCGCACGTCGCGGTCGGCATCGTCGATCGCTTTCTCGAGCAGCCGCATGGCCGAGGGGCTCGAGATGGCCGTGAGCGCCTCGATCACGGCGAGCTTGAGCCCCCGATCCTCCGAGCCGAGCAGCCGCTCCATGCCTTCCGGCGCTCCCGGGAGCTTCAAGCGCCCGGCGAGCTTCACCATCTCGAGTTGGGCGGCGCCGTCCTCGCTGGCGAGCGCCTTGAGCACCTCAGCGGGGTTGGCCTGCGCCAGCTGGGCCGCCGCCCCCTGGACGAGGTCGCGCACGTAAGCGTCATGCAGCTTCGCGACCCACACCATCAGCGTCGAGAGCGCTTCGGGTCGGAGCTCCTGGAACAGCTCCGACAGGTCCTCTTCGGTGGGGTGGACCGCCGATTCGTCGAGCGCCTGCAGGAGCTGTGACAGCGAATCGCTCTGGGACAGCCGGGTCGGGAGGTTCTCCAGGGCCTGGCGGTGCTCGGGGATGAGCTCGCGCGCGCGCTGCAGAATGGCGCGCGTCTCCCGCAGAATCATGGCAACCGAGCGAAAGTCGGCGGCTCCGAGCAGATAGGGAATGAAGTTTTCGACGATGGAGATGAGTTCGGCCCGGACGGTGCCGTAGGTCTGCAGCTCGAGCAAATCGAAGAGCATCGCGAGCACGTTGCGGCGCAGGTCCTGCGCGTACTCCCGCTCGACGTCCTTCTTGAGGTACTCGACCTCGGTGTCTTCCAGGAAGTAGAGCGTGGTGTCGAAGTCGTCGATCGACACCAGTCCCTCGCGCTTGGGCGGCGCCTCTTCCTCCACCGCGTGGCGCACGTCGGTCGGCGGCGCCGATGTGATCGTATCGCCCGCCTCGATCGGCACCGCGTTCTCGCTGGCGAGCTCCCGGAACGTGTAGTTGACGAACTGAAAATCCTGCGCCCAGAGCAGCGTCAGCAGGTCGTCGGCGGCATCGGCCTGGAGGCTGCGCGCCCGCTGCAGCACGCCCAGGAAGCTGACGATCTCCGCCTCCTCGACGCCCGGCTTGAACGCGAGCGAACGGACGCCGTCCTTGTAGAGCGTCCAGGCGATGCTCTCGCCGCGCTGCTCCTGGTTGTAGACGACGTGGTCTTCCCACCGCAGCTCGGTCTCGCCGACGTCGAACACGAGATCGTCGGTCGCCTGCCAGATCTGGCGAAACGACGCCCGGATATTGTCGACGGCGCGCTGATACACCGGATTGTTCGGCAGGTAGAGCTGGGTCGCCCGGATCCCCTTCGACAGGATCTGCAGCAGCTCTTCGACCTGCTGCGGCGGCAACGCCAGCTCGGGTACGGGCGCGTTTGTCAGGTGGCGGCTCCCGTCAGTTCCGCGACCATGGCGACGTCCTTATCGCCGCGGCCGCTCAGGTTCAGCAACACGACGTCGCCGGCGCGCCACTCCCCGCGGTGCGCAAGCACCCAGGCAACAGCGTGGGCGCTCTCCACCGCCGGCAGGATCCCCTCGAGGCGCGATAGGGAGGCGAACGCATCGAGCGCCTGCCGGTCGGTCACTGCCTCATACAATACGCGTCCGCTGTCCTTCAAGAAAGCGTGTTCGGGCCCGACACCCGGGTAGTCGAGGCCCGCCGACACGCTGTGCGCCGGTTGGACCTGACCGTCGGCGTTCTGGAGCAGGTAGCTCAGGCTGCCGTGAAACACGCCCGGCCGTCCGCGGCCCAGTGACGCCGCGTGACGACCGCTCTCGAGCCCTTCTCCGGCCGCCTCCACGCCGACCAACGCCACGTCACGATCGTCGAGAAAGGCGGAAAAAATGCCGATCGCATTGGAGCCGCCGCCGACGCACGCCACCACGGTGCGCGGCAGCTTGCCCCACCGCTCCAGCGCTTGGGCCCGCGCCTCGCGGCCGATCACCGCCTGGAAATCGCGCACGACGCGCGGGAACGGATCGGGACCCACCACCGAGCCGATGATGTAATGCGTGGTGGTGACGTTGGTGACCCAGTCGCGCAGCGCCTCGTTGGTGGCGTCTTTGAGCGTGCGGGTGCCGGACGTCACCGGCACGACCCGGGCTCCCATCAGCTCCATGCGGTACACGTTCAAACGCTGGCGCCGCATGTCTGCTTCGCCCATGTAGACCACGCATTCGAGCCCGAAGCGCGCGCACACCGTGGCCGTGGCCACCCCGTGCTGCCCCGCCCCCGTTTCGGCGATGATGCGGCGCTTCCCCATCCGCCGCGCCAGCAACGCCTGCCCGAGCGTGTTGTTGATCTTGTGCGCCCCCGTGTGGTTCAGGTCTTCGCGCTTGAGGGCGACCACGACGCCGCTGCCCACCTGCGCCGCGAGGCGTGGCGCCTCGGTCAACGGCGTAGGCCGGCCGACGTAGTCCTTCAGGAGAGCGTCGAGCTCCGCCCAGAATTTGGGATCGCGCTTCGCGGCTTCATGCACGCGCTCGAGCTCCTCCAATGCCGCCATCAGGGTCTCGGGGACGTAGCGGCCGCCGTAGGGGCCGAAGCGACCGGTGTGGCGCGTGCCGGCCTCAGATGCCAAGCGAACCTCCGATGCGCGAGCCAACCCAGTTCCGCGTTTTCATCACTGTCCCCTCCCCTGTCGCCGCACGCCCGTCAGCTCTCGCACAGCTCGCTCTGGATCGGCATTCGCCGCCACCGACGTTCCGACCAGCACGAGGTCCGCCCCGGCGGCCGCCATGCGCTCCACGTCGGCGCGGGTCGAGATCCCGCTCTCGGCGATCACGGGCACACCGGCCGGGACGAGCGTCACCAGCCGCTCGGCGCCACCGAGATCGACGGCGAACGTGGCAAGGTCGCGGCTGTTCACACCGACGGCCGTCGGGTCCACGCCGAGCGCCAGCTCCAGCTCGCCCGCCGAATGCACCTCCACCAACACGCCGAGTCCCTGGTCGCGCGCGGCGCGCGCCAGTACACGCAGGCCATCGGGCGCGAGCGCCCGGACGATAAGGAGAATGGCACTCGCCCCTGCCGCCCGCGCTTCGTACAGCTGCAGCTCGTCCAGGATGAAGTCCTTGCGCAGCACAGGCACCGGCACCGCGCTCGCCACCCGGGCCAGGTCGTCGAGCGAGCCGCCGAAGTGTAGCTCGTCGGTCAGGACCGAGATCGCGACGGCACCACCCTGCGTGTAGGCCCGCGCATGCGCCACCGGGTCCAAGTCCTCACGGATCGCCCCCGCCGACGGTGAGCGGCGCTTGACTTCGGCGATCACGCCGACCTCGCGACCCTCCAGGGCGCGCCCGAACGGGCGGGGCGCGGGCGCCGCGCGCGCCTGGCGCTCGAGCTCGCGCGCCCGGGCCCGCAGGCCCGCCACGCGATCGCGCGTGGCGGTGAGAATCGCGTCAAGCTTGGTTTCCGGCATGCTTGCGTTCGGTCGATTTTCGGGTAGATTTGCCTTCGGTTTCCGTTCGGGAGAGAATGTGCCGCTCACACGCCGACAGCGCGAGATCCTGGACTTCATCTCTTCCCAGATCAGCGCCCAGGGCTACGCACCGAGTTTTGAGGAGATCGCGGAACGGTTCTCGTTCCGCTCTCTGGCCACGGTCCACGAGCATCTCACCAATCTCGAGCGCAAGGGGTACATCCGGCGCGCTCACAACGAGAGTCGCGGCATCGAGGTCGTGCCGCCGCGCGGCCAGACCGGCGCCACCGATCTGCCGCTGCACGGCCTGGTGGCCGCCGGCGCGCCCATCGAAGCGGTCAGCGGCACGGACACGATCGCGGTGCCCGACGAGCTGATCCCCCGCCGTGGTCGGAGCTACGTACTGAAGGTCCGCGGTCAGTCGATGATCGACGAGCACATCAAGGACGGCGACTTCATCGTGGTCCACGAGCGCAACCAGGCCGACAACGGCCAGACGGTGGTCGCGCTGGTGCAGGGCTCGAGTGCTACGGTCAAGCGGTTCTATCGGGAGCCGGGCGGGTGGATCCGGCTCGAGCCCGCCAACCCAACCATGACGGCGCTGCGTGTCAACGAGCGCGATGTCGTGGTGCAAGGCGTAGTGGTGGGCGTCATCCGGAAGTACTAGTCGCGCGGCGCAATCGCTCGAGGGCCTCTCTGCCCTTGCCCGCACGGACGATCTCCCGCGCGCGCGCCACGCCGTCCGCATACGAACCGACCAACCCTGCCACGTAGATCGCCGCACCAGCGTTGAGGAGCAGGGCGGACAGGCCCCCCGGATCCTCGCGCCCGTCACCCAGCAGGTGCTCGATGCGCGCGGCATTCGCCGCGGGCGCGGCGCCCGCGAGCCCGGCCACATCGGCGATCGCGAGGCCGTGGTCGGCGGGATCGATCTCCCACACGTTCACGCGGCCAGTTCGCACTTCCCACACATCCGTGATACCCTGCGGCGCGATCTCGTCCATGCCCACGCGGCCATGGACCACGAGCGCATGCTCGGCCCCGAGCCGCGCCAGCGCCCCGGCCATGAGCGGGCCGCGATGGGCGTCCGCCACGCCCACCACCTGGCGGCGCACGCCCGCGGGGTTGGCGAGCGGCCCCAGCAGGTTCATCACGGACGCTACTCCGAGCTCACGCCGCACCGGCCCGGCGTACTTCATGGCGGGATGAAAATTGGGCGCGAACAGAAACGTGACGCACGCTTCGCGCAGCACGCGGGCCGCGTCGGCGGCGTCGAGGCTGATGCGCACACCCAGCGCCTCGAGCACGTCGGCAGAGCCGCACTGCGACGTAAACGATCGGTTGCCGTGCTTCGCCACGACCGCTCCGGCGCCCGCGGCGACGAAGGCGGCGGCGGTGGAGATATTGAAGGTGGAGACCGCTCCCCCGCCGGTCCCGCAGGTGTCGACGAGGTGCAGGCCATTCGCCTCCACGCGCACCATCGCGTCGCGCAGCGCACGGGCGGCGCCCGCCACCTCCTCCGGGGTCTCGCCCTTGACGCGCAATCCCATTAGCAGGGCCGCGATCTGGGCCGGCGTGGCCTCGCCGCGCATGACGGCCCCGAACACCTCGGTAGTTTGGGGCTCAGTCAGGGGCCGGCGGTCGGCGAGGGCGGCGATCGCTTGGTGCAGCGGGGAGGGCGTGGGGCGGGACGACGCGGGCACAGGGTTCGGGGTTTCGGGCCTGCCAAAGCTATCCCGAAAAATCGCGTTTTGTCAAATGCCACAACGGGTTGCGTGCCTTGATTGACCCCCCGTTTCAACCTATCTTTCGCCCGTGACGAGCCGGCCCTACCTCGCCGTGGTACAGTACGACGGGGCAGAGTTCGCGGGCTGGCAGCGGCAACCGGACGGGCGCACGGTGCAGGCGGAATTCGAGGCCGTGCTGGAGCGCCTGATGGGCCGCCGGACGGCGGCGACTGGTGCCGGACGCACCGACACGGGCGTACACGCTCTGGGCCAGGGCGTCGGGTTTCTGGCGGACGGGCGTTGGGGGGACGACGTCTCCGGGCTGTACCGGGCCCTCAATGCCCTGTTGCCCCGGGACATCTGGGTTGAGCGCGTCAGCCCGATGCGGCCGGGGTTTCACGCCCGCAACAGCGCGCTGGCACGCCGCTACCGCTACGTGATCGGGACCGACGACGCGGCCCGCTCGCCGTTCCGGCGGCGGTACGAATGGGCCTTGGGACGCCCGCTCGATGTCGCGGTGCTCCGGCCCGCGGCGGATGTGCTCTTGGGGGAGCACGACTTCCGCGGCCTCGCCGCGACCGGCGCGGGCTCGGGACGGCCCCACTATCGCAGCCGCGTGGCGCTCGCCCAGTGGGCGCCGCGGACTGACGGAGCGGGGGTGACGTTCACGATCGAGGCCGACCGAAACCAGGCGGCCAGCCCGCCGGCCCCGCCACAGGGACTCTATCTCGTGGCGGTGCGCTATCCCGCTGACCTCTACGGCGAGGCTGATCCATGAAGTTCTTTCTCGATACCGCGAGCCTCAAGGACATCAGCTGGGCGGCCCAGGCCGGGTTGATCGATGGGATCACCACCAACCCGTCGCTGTTGGCGAAGCAAGCGGGCGACTTGGATCCCCGCGACGTCCTCAAGGAGATCTGCTCTCTGGTCGAGGGCCCCGTGTCCGCGGAGGTCGTCGCCGTGGACGCCGACGGCATGGTGCGCGAGGGCAAAGAGCTCGCCAAGATCGCGGACAACATCGTCGTGAAGGTTCCGATGCTCGAGGCGGGGATGGTCGCGGTTCGGCGCCTCGCCGAGGCCGGCATCAAGACCAATGTCACGCTGTGCTTCTCGAGCGTGCAGTGCCTCATCGCCGCGAAGGCCGGCGCCGCGTACGTGAGCCCGTTCATCGGGCGCCTGGACGACGTCGGTCAGGAAGGGATGGACGTCATCCGGGAGGCACGCGTGATCTTCGACAACTATCAGATCGCCACCGAGATCCTCGCCGCCTCGATCCGGCATCCGCGCCACGTAGTGGAGGCGGCGATGATCGGCGCCGACGTGGCCACTCTGCCCCCCGACGTCCTCAAGAAGCTGTTGCTGCACCCGCTCACCGATCGCGGGCTGGAGCAGTTCCTGGCGGACTGGAACAAGCTCGCGGCGCGCGCGAAGGCCGCGGTTTGACGTACAGCTCGCCCCTCTCCCAGCGCTACGCCTCCCCGGCCATGCAGGCCTTGTGGGGCGACCGGCGCCGCATCGGACTGTGGCGGCGCCTGTGGCTTGCCCTCATGGAGGTCGAGCGGGAGCTGGGCCTCGACATCCCCGAGCGGGCGCTCGCGGAGCTGCGCGCCCACCTGGACGATGCCGACCTCGAGCGCGCGGCGGAGCACGAGAAACGGATCCGCCACGACGTGATGGCGCACATCCACCATCTGGGTGAGCAGGCGCCCACGGCGCGGCCGTTCATCCACCTCGGCGCGACGAGCGCCTACGTCACGGACAACGCCGACCTCATCCTGATGCGCGAGGGGCTGCAGCTTCTCCTGGGCCGGGTGGCGGCCGTGCTGGTCGCGCTCGCCAAGCCCGCCCGGCGCTACCGCGACGTGCCGTGCCTCGCGTACACGCACTTCCAGCCGGCCCAGCTCACTACCGTCGGCAAGCGGATCACCCTGTGGATGCAGGAGTTCTTGCTGGACGCGGAGGAGATTCTCCATCGGCTCGACACGCTGCAGTTCCGCGGCGTGAAGGGGACTACCGGTACGCAGGCCAGCTTCCTCGAGTTGTTCGACGGAAACGATGAAAAGGTGCGGGAGCTGGACGCCCGGGTCGGCCGGCGGATGGGCTTCACCCGGGTGTTCCCGATCACCGGCCAGACCTACACCCGGAAGCTCGACGCCCAGGTGCTCACGGCGCTGTCGGGGGTCGCTCAGTCGGCGGCCAAGTTCGCCACCGATGTGCGGCTGCTGCAGCACGAGGGCGAGATGCTGGAGCCGTTCGAGAGCGATCAGGTGGGATCATCGGCGATGGCGTACAAGCGGAATCCAATGCGCGCCGAGCGGATGACGGGGCTCGCGCGCTTCGTCATCGAGTTGGAGGGCAACGCCTGGCACACGGCGGCGGAGCAATGGCTCGAGCGCACGCTGGACGACAGCGCCAATCGCCGGCTGGTCCTTCCCGAGGCGTTCCTGGCGGCCGACGCGATCCTGGTGCTGGCAACCAACGTGGCTGCAGGGCTCGAGGTGCGCGAGCCGGTGATGGCGCGCCACGTAGCGGCGCAGCTGCCCTTCCTCGCCACGGAGCGCCTGCTGATGCGTGGGGTGAAGGCGGGCGGCGACCGCCAGCGACTGCACGAGGTCATCCGCACCCACAGTCTCGCCGTAGCCCAGGCCGTGGCGGAGCAGGGAGCGCCCAACGATCTACTCGAGCGATTGGCCAGGGATCCGGCGTTCAGGGCCTTGAGGATCTCCGTCCGCCCGGAGGAGCTCGAGCCGGCGGCCTACGTTGGTCGCGCGCCGCGCCAGGTGGACGAGTTCCTCGAGCACGTCCTCCCCGACCTGCTGCACCGCGTCGAGGCGGTGGCGCCGGCCGCGGCGGCTGCCGAGGTCACCGTATGACGCTGCCTCTCGTCGCCAGCGCCCTGCCCCTCCCCCTGCTGCGCCGCGGCAAGGTTCGCGAGGTGTATGAGGTGGATCCCGAGACCCTGCTGCTGGTGGCGAGCGATCGGGTGAGTGCCTTCGACGTGGTGCTGCGGGAGCCCGTGCCCCACAAGGGCGCGGTGCTGACGCAACTGAGCGCGTTCTGGTTCGAGCGCCTCGCGGGTGTGATCTCGAGCCACTTTCTCTCGGGCGACGCGGACGAGATTGTGGCGCGGATTCCCGCGCTCGCCGATCACAGCGCGGCCCTGGCAGGGCGGGCCATGCTGGTGCGCCGCACGACCCCCGTGCCATTCGAGTGCGTGGTGCGCGGCTACATCGCCGGCTCGGCTTGGGCCGAGTACAAGAAGGCCGGCACGCTCGCCGGCGAGCCGCTGCCACCCGGACTGGTCGAGAGCGCGCGGATCGACCCGCCGATCTTCTCGCCCGCGACCAAGGCCGACGTGGGCCACGACGAGAACGTGACGTTCACGCACGTCGTCAAGGCGCTGGGCCGGCCGCTCGCCGAGCAACTCAAGCGAGCGAGCCTGAGCCTGTACGAGGCCGGCCGCGCCTACGCGGCGCCGCGCGGTATCATCATCGCCGACACGAAGTTCGAGTTCGGCACCACGCCCGACGGCCGGCTGCTCGTGATCGACGAGATTCTCACGCCCGACTCCTCCCGGTTCTGGCCCGCCGACCGGTACACGCCCAGCAGGAAGGCCAGTGGGACGGGAACGCCCCACCGCCGCCGCTGCCGCGGGAGGTGGTGCAGGCGACGAGCGAGCGGTACCTAAAGGCTCATCAACTAATCACGGGGAAGCCGCTGGGGATTGCGTGACTAACCCAATGCGGAATGCGGAATGCGGAATGCGGAGTGTCAATGGGAGCGTCGTTAAGCGAGCGACCTTCCACTGCAATTCCGCACTCCACATTCCGCATTCCGCATTCGGTGAGGGGGGGCGGTGAGGGTCGCTCCCGAGGGATGGCCGTTCATCCTCGCCGGTTGGGCGCTGGTGGCGCTGGGCGCGTGGGGTGTCGCGGCGTGGGGCCGCGTCATGTGGGTGGTAGAAGTCCCGCTGCTGCTGCTCGCCGTGTGGCTGGTCGCCTTTTTCCGAGACCCGTCTCGCACAGGCCCGCGCGGCGATCAGTACGTGATCGCACCGGCGGACGGCAGGATCGTGGACGTGCGGGTGGTGGATGAGCCGATGTATCTCAAGAGCCAGGCGACGCGGATCTCGATCTTCATGAGCGTGTTCGACGTGCACGTTAACCGCTATCCGGCGACCGGGACGGTAGAGCTGGTGCGGTACAATCCCGGTCGGTTCCTGCACGCCGCCTCCGACAAGGCGAGTCTCGACAACGAGCAGGCGTCGGTGGGGCTGCGCGCGGCGCGTGCGCCGCTGCTCGTGCGTCAGATCGCGGGCCTCATCGCCCGTCGCATTGTCACCGACGGCGCGGCCGGTGACCGGGCGATGCAGGGAGAGCGGATGGGGATCATTCGGTTCGGCTCGCGGGTGGATGTGTTCGTCCCCCTCGCCGCGCGGTCGGCGGTGCGGGTGGCAGTCGGCGATCGGGTGCAGGCCGGCGCGACCGTGTTGGCGGAGTATACGCCGTGAAGCCGTTCCCCCGCCCCAGCATGCGGCGCGTCGTGATCGTCGTGCCGAGCCTGTTCACCCTGTTCAATTTGTTCTTCGGCATCTGGTCCATGGTGCTGGCGTCGCGCGGGGAGTTCTATCGCGCGGGCTGGTACATCTTCTTCGCCGGCGTGCTCGACGCGCTCGATGGCCGGGTGGCGCGGCTGTCGCGCACCGGCACCCGGTTCGGCGCCGAGCTCGACAGCCTGGTTGACGTGGTGAGCTTCGGCGTCGCCCCGGCCTTTCTCATCTACCAGCTCGAGTTCGCGACCGGCGGCCAGGCGGAGTGGATTTTCTGCTACTTCTACGTCATGGCGGCCGCCATCCGGCTGGCCCGCTTCAACATCACTCAGGCCGGACGCGCGAAGCGCTATTTCATCGGCCTGCCGTCGCCGGCCGCCGGCATGACGCTCGCGACGTTCTTTCCGTTCACGACCACGGAGCTGTATCAGCACGTGTTCCGGTTCTTGCCGCGTCACCACCTGATGCAGCTACTGATGATCCTCCTCACCATTCTCATGGTGAGCAACGTGCGGTATGCGACGTTCCCGCGCGCCGGCGTGCGCACCGTGAAGGGGCTCTTGGGGCTCGCGACCCTCCTGTTTATGGTCATCTTCGGCATTCTCGAGCACGACGCGTTCTTCTTCCCCCTGGGGATCACCTACATGGTCTACGGGATCCTGCGCGCGACGCTGCTGGGCTTCTTCTTCGAGGAGGACGACGAGGAAACCGACATCGCGGGCCCGATCGTGATCGCCGACAACGGAGCCGTGGCCGAGGTGTTCGGCCCGCCGCCACGCGTGATGGCCCCGCGGGAGCGTGAGGGGGGAGGTCAGGGATGAGCGCGTTCCGGATCGAAGTGCGCGTCATGCCGCGCGCCGCCCTGCTCGATCCTCAGGGCCAGGCGGTGGAGCATGCCCTGCACGCCCTGGGCTTTGGCGAGGTTGCCCGGGTGCGGATGGGCAAGCACCTGGTACTCGAGGTGAAGGCGGCGTCGCGCGACGAAGCCCTGGCCCGCGCGCGGGTGATGTGCGACCGGCTGCTCGCGAACCCCGTCACCGAGGACTACGACCTGGCCGTGGACGGAGGGGCCGCGCGATGAAACGCGTCGCGGTGATCGTGTTTCCCGGGTCCAACTGCGACGCGGAAACGCTGGCGGCGGCGCGCGCGGCGGGGTCCGATGCCTACTTCGTGTGGCATCGCGACACCGATCTGCGGCAGGCCGACGTGGTGATCCTCCCGGGCGGGTTCAGCTACGGCGACTACCTGCGCTCCGGCGCGATCGCCCGCTTCTCGAACATCATGCGCGCCGTGACCGAGCACGCGCGCGCCGGCGGCGCGGTGCTCGGCATCTGCAACGGCTTCCAGATCCTGTGCGAGGCGGGGCTGCTACCTGGTGGCTTGATGCGTAATGCCCGGCTGCGCTTCCTCTCCCGGCCGGTGTGGGTGCGGGTGGAGCAGACCGACACCCCGTTCACCTGTCTGTACGAAAAGGGTGAGGTGCTCGAGATCCCGGTGGCGCACGGCGACGGGCGGTACGTGGTGGATGCCCGGACGGCCGCCGAGCTCGAGGCGACGGACGGTGTGGTATGGCGTTACGTGCGGGACAACCCGAACGGTTCGGTCAACGAAATCGCCGGCGTGACGAACGCCGGCCGGAACGTGGTGGGGATCATGCCGCACCCGGAGCGCCGCGACGCGCCGGCCTTGGGCGGCCAGGACGGAGCCCGTGTCTTTCACTCGATGGAGGCTCGACATGCGACGCAGCACGCTGCTGATGTGCGCGCTGTTGACGATCGCCACCTCAGGGTGTAAGCAGATCAACGAGCAGGTGCAGAAG
>WNFT01004109.1_pt1 | contig 12716 bp, 10 predicted proteins | sample 5400191 | NCBI WGS metagenome assembly WNFT01 (sample SAMN13153359, study PRJNA577476) | soil metagenome | isolation source: 80 cm saprolite under Madrone tree | place: USA:California | collected 2016-06-14
GCAACTGCCTGGCCGAGACTGGCAACGACGAAGCGGCCGTCAAGGCATTTACCGCCGCGCTGCCGCGGCACGACTCCCCCGACGCCGTACAGTTCGCCCTCGAGCGCGCAGAGCGCCGCCTGCGGCGGGGCAGCCCCGTGAATCCGCACAACACGGCGGCCGTGTGGGATCGCGGATACGCGCAAGGCCGCACCTCGCAGCACTGAGCTGGACGCTTCCAGTATCGTTCGCTGAGACGCCGCCGGGCTGCATGGCCCTGCGCCGCCACGCAGAAAGCGAGCCCGCCGGCGAGGCACTGTACGTGAAGCGAGAGACACGGGGCGGCGCATTCTGCGCGTCGTGTGCTTTCTGATGCGTCGGCGCGAGGGCCACGCACCCCGACGGCTATCTGCGCGCGTCTCACTGAGTCGACACACCGCACACCGCGCCCCGCATTGATCGACTGAGTGAGGGAAGCAACAGACACGGACCACAAACGCTCTCGCGCGACACTCGATCGCACCCCCGGGTCGTGTCGCGCGCGGAGCCGGCGGCGCGCGGTTTTTTGCATGTCCGCAGCCGCAGCCCCACCTGCGCGCCGGCGGTGTCAGCGCGCCGCAAACAGGAGGAGAGGGAGACTACTTGACGCTGGGGTTGGTGGCCGCGGTGGTTGGGGACTTGAGCTCGGTGACGATGCGTTTGGCGGAGTAGATGTGGTCGAGGGCTTCGAGGAGGGCGGAGCTGTGGACGGAGATGGTGCGGTTCACGGTGGGATCGAAGCCGTAGTCGCCGCCCAAGGATTGGATGTTGCCGTCGAAGACCAGACCGACGATCTGGAGGTCCTTGTCGAAGACCGGAGAGCCGGAGTTGCCGCCGATGATGTCGTTGGTGGTGCACATGTTGAAGGGCGTGGACGGATTCAGCTGGCGGTTGTCGTTGGCGCGGATCCAGCTTTCAGGAAGCTTGAAGGGATCGCGGCCGGTGGCCCTCTCGAAAGCGCCGCCGATGACGGTGAACGGGCCCACCGGGCGGCCGTTCTCCTCGTAACCCTTCACCGTGCCGTAGGAGAGGCGGAGCGTGAAGGTGGCGTCCGGGTAGGTGCTCTTGCCCTCGATGTCGAACTTTGCCGCGGCTAGGCGCTCCGCGCCGCTGACCTCGAGCGTCTCGATCTCCTCGTCGTGCCAGATCCGGATCGGCCGCGCATCGGCGTCCACCAGCCGGGCGAACTGAATCATGGGATCGTTCGAGGCCAGCACGGCCTCGCGCCCCGCCTGCCAGAGCTGCTCGCGCAGCTTGAGGTCATGGAGCTTCGTCTTGACCAGCTCTTGCGCGAGCTCTTGCGGGCTCTTCTTGCCCAGCACCTTCTTCACGAACGGATGGTCCGCGCCCAGCTCTTCGCGCAGCTTGGTGAGTCCGTACGACAGCTTGAACAGCTCGAAGTCCTCGTAGATCGGGGCCTTCGAGAAGAGCCTCTGCTTCAGCTGCGGGAGCTTGCCGTCCGTGTACTCGCGGAGGCGCTGCTCGTTCGGCTTCTGCAGCTCCTCCGTCCCGCGCACCAGGTCCCGGGCAATCCGGTACAGCGGCGAAGCGAAGCCCGCGCCCTGCTCGATGTACTTGAACTCCTTGCGGCGCGGCTGGAACATCGCGATGGCCTTGGCCACGTCGTCCCATGCGCTTCCATACTTCTTGCGCAGCCTGGAGCGGTCGTTCACTTTCGCTCGCAGCGCCCTCTCGCGCGCGACTTTCTGGTTCCAGAGCGTGGGCGTGATCAGCGCCTGATAGCGGCCCTTGACGGCCTTGTAGCTGTTCTCGATCCCGAAGAGCTGCGTCTCGCCGATGCGGTAGTGCTCAGGCGACGTCTGCGTGAACATGGTCAGGGCGCCGCGGTATTCGGCCAGATCGAAGAGGCGCTCGGGCAACGCGACGTCGCGCTGGTATTGCAGCTGCGCCATCGTCAGCTCGCGGTCGGTGCCGCCGGGATGGCCGGAGACGAAGGTGAGATCCCCCTCCTTGGCCCCTGCGGGAGACCACTTGAAGTAATGCTCGGTCCGCGCCGGCTTGCCGTCCTCGTATGCGCGGACGAACGAGACATCGAGATCGTAGCGGGGGAAGTTGAAGTTGTCGGGATCGCCGCCGAAGAACGCGATGGCCATCTCCGGCGCGAACACCAGGCGCACGTCCTGGAACCGCTTGTACCGGTACAGGCTGTACTGGCCGCCGTGATACAGCTCGACCACGTCGCAGCGGAGCTTCTCGTTCCCGGCCGCGCAGTCCTTCTCGACAGAGGCCATCGCCGCCTTGCGCTTGTCGTTGAACTCCTTGCCCGGCTTGAGGCCCTTCGTCGCGCCCTGGATCTGCGCGGTGACGTCGGTGATCTGGACGAGCTGGTTGAGCTCGATCTCCGGGCACCTCACTTCGTTCTCCTGCGCCTGCGCGTAGAAGCCTTGCGCGACGAAGTCCTTCTCCTTCGTCGAGAGCTGCTCGATGCAGGAGTGGGCGCAATGGTGGTTCGTCATCACCAGCCCCTCCGGCGAGACGAAGCTCCCGGAGCAACCGCCCGCGAGCCGCACCGACGAGAGCTGCGCTTCCTGCAGCCACCGCGCGTCCGGCGCGAAACCATGCTTCTGCTGCACCTTCTTCGAGGGGAAGTTGTCGAAGGTCCACATCCCCTCGTCGGCGCGCGCAGCCAACGCCAGAGCGAGGGTAGACAGAACGACAAGTCGCTTCATCGTTTGATCTCCTGGAAACGCGGCGCTGCTATGTGCTTCAGCGGCGTCCGCCCGTCAAGCCGGGTTTTGGCGCGCGGCAGGGCGAGCGCGGCTGCGCTCGGCCGGCGCCGGCAAGCTGTCCGCTGGAGAAGTCGCCTCGGCCGTCATCGCGTCGGAGGCGCCTTTCTCCGCGTCCTCGACGGTCGCTTCTGATCAGGGGGCGGCCACTCCCGCGAGCACCTCGCCCAGGCGCGCCATCTCCAGCGCCAGCTCCTGCTCATGGAGCCAATCCGCCGGAAAGTGCCGCTGGCCTCTCAGATACGCGTCGAGCTGCGCATCGCGCCCGTACAGGGCCGAGGCCACCTTCACGGCGTCCGCCAGCTCGCGCCGGGACACCTCCGGCATCCCGAGGTTGAACTGCGCCGCTTCCAGGTGGCGGCCCGCCCGGGCGAGCAGGGCGCGGTCGTGCAAGCGCAGGTTCTCGCGGCGGGAGACCACAGACATCGAATCGAGGAAGCGGGCCAGGTTCTCCACCGCTTGCCGGATCTCGCGAGACGCGGGCGGCGCTCCCTTGGACAGGCGGTAGAGCGTCGCGCGCGTCTCCAGAAAGATGCGCTTGTCGCTGGTGCGCAGCGCCGGAAGCGCCCGGGTCCGCGAGAAGGAATGCACGTCCCTGAGCGCGTCCTGCAGCACGGCAAGGATGCGATTGTCCCCTGCCATCGCGACCCGCTTTGCGTGCCCGCGGAAGAGGAACGCCAGGTTGTTGGTCGCCTGCCTGACCAGGAGGCTTCCTTCCAGCTCCCCCACGTACCCCGGCACGACGTCCTTCCGCTCCACTTCGGAGACGAAGCTGCACACCTGGTAGATGAGCTCGCCCAGGGCCGCGCGGACCCTGCCGCGGAATTCGAGCAGATCCTGGATGAGCATCCAGGGGTCGCTCATCACCGTAGGGTTCCGCAGGCGGTCGCCCAGCCGGGTGACGTCCCGGCGCATGCCGGAGCACACCGCCGCAACCAGGGCCGCGATGTCTTCCTCGGTGCTGCGCGGCTGGTCCGTGGCCTGCGGGGCGTCTGAGGCGGGGCCGAACGCTGCGTCGAGGTCGTCCTCGCTGCTGGTCTCGGGAGGAGGAGGGAACTGCGCCGTCGCGCCCGCCACGACTTCATTGACGTGCTGGACGGTGCTGCCCGTCACGGGCGCCATCTCCTCCCAGAGCGCCAGCGTGTGCCCACCCTGCTCTTCGTCCGCCTCGTAGCGGACGAAATCGACCTCGCCGAGCTTCACGATGGCCTCGGCGGAAGCCAGGAGCAGCATCGTCACACGGTCGCGCAAGGTCTCGCCGAACCGCTGGGCGACTTCCACCAGGCGCCTCTCGACGGCGAGCGCCACCTGATCGTCGACTGGCGGAAACACTTCCGGTGCGACGGGCATCAATGCTCCTGCTAGCACGTAACCGACCCCGGCCCTATTTCGCTGACACCGCGGCGGCAGTGAAGGAGGACACGATGGAGCACCGGCAGTTTGGAAGGAGCGGGTTGCGCGTCACCGCCCTGAGCCTCGGCGCGATGACCTTCGGGGAGACCAGGGGCTTCATGAAGGGCGTCAATTCTGACGATGCCGAAGCGAGGCGCGTCTTCGATGCCGCCCTGGACGCCGGGATCGACACCATCGACACCGCCAACGTCTACAGCGAGGGCCGCAGCGAGGAGCTCCTCGGGGAGTGGATGAAGGGCAAGCGCGAGAGGATCACCCTCGCCACCAAGTGCAGGTTTCCGACGGAGGGCGACACCGCCTCGGTCCACCCGAACCGGTCCGGCCTCTCCCGCGAGAGCATCCTCTGGAACTGCGAGCAGTCTCTGCGCCGCCTGCGGACGGACTACCTCGACCTGTACCAGGTGCACATGCAGGACCGGACGGCTCCGATCGAGGAGACGCTGCGGGCGCTCGACGATCTGGTCCGGTCGGGAAAGGTGCGGTACGTCGGCTGCTCCAACTACACGGCGTACCGGCTGACCGAGTCGCTGTGGGCGGCCGACAGGCGCCAGCTCGAGCGCTACGAGGGAATCCAGCTGCTGTGGAACCTTGTCACCCGCGACGCCGAGCGCGAGCTGATCCCGGCGGCGCGCGCGTTTTCGCTGGGCGTGATGGTCTGGAGCCCCCTGGCGCGAGGGTTCCTCTCGGGAAAATACCGCAAGGGTCAGCCGCCTCCGCCGGGAACCCGCCTGGAGGCGTGGAAGGACTCCTGGGCGACGACCGCCACCGACCAGAACTGGCGGACGCTGGACGCCGTGGAAGCGGTGGCGAGGCGCCGCGAGACGACGCCCGCGGCGGTGGCGCTGGCCTGGCTGCTCGCCAGGCCGGAAGTGAGCACGGTGATCATCGGCGCCCGCACCGTCCAGCAACTCCAGGACAACCTGCGTGCGCTCTCGGTGAAGCTGACCGCCGAGGACGTGAAACAGCTCGACGAGGTCAGCCAGCCCGCCTGGGGCTATCCCTACGGCTTCATCGGGCGCCGGGAGCCTTGGTGAAGTCCAATTCGCCCCGCCACCGCACCGTGACCGGTTTCCCGTCGCGGAGGGCGGGCGCGTAGACGCAGCCCGCGATGAAGCGCTGGATGGCCTTGAGCGCCGCTGGGGACGCCCTCCCGGTGACGGTCACGTCGGTGACCTTGCCGTCAGGGCCGACCAGGTAGGCGGCGCGGACGATGCCGTTCACCGTCTCGCCTTCCGGGATGCGAGGGCCATGCCCCTTGCACGACTTGCGCACCGGGTCTGACTGGTTCTCGCCGGCCTCGGCGCGGACCGGCGTGTCGCGCGTCGCCACTTCGGTCTCGCCACCGGCGGGCGCGTGCGCGCAGGCCATCAGCCCCGCCACGATCAGCGAGGTCAGCGGAGGAGGTTGAGCTCGATTTGCCAGCGAGAGAGCCAGGAAGCGCCGCATGAGCCGGCGAGGCTACTCCGGCCGGAGGGGTAGCAAGAAGAAAACGAGAAAGGCGCCATCCCTGCCGGGATGTGCGCCCTTCGTCGTCGCGTCTGCTCCCTCGGCCTTATGCCGCCTCGTCGAACTCCGAGAGGTAGCGGCTGAGGAAGTTGCGCGTGCTCTTCTCCACCTGCCGGACGCGCTCGCGCGAGAGGCCCCACTGCTTGCCCAGGTCCTCCAGCGTGCGCGGATCGTCCTGCGTCAGGCGGTCGCTCAAGATGTCCCAGGCCAGCTCGCCCATCCGCTTGCGAACGCGGCCCAGCGCATTGCGCACGTCCTCGTTCTGCTCAGCGCGCAGGAGTTGGGCATCCGGCCCCGGTCCTTCGTCCGCCAGCCGATCGAGGTGCGTGGCATCGCTGTCGCCGTCGGTCCCCAGCGTTTCCTCGAGCGAGATGTCCCGCGGAGGCAAGCCGCCGTTCGGCATGGTCCGGCGGACTGCCGAAGGCCCATCCTTCAGGCAGCGCGTGATGTAGGCGCGGATCCACCACACCGCGTAGGTCGAGAAGCGGTTGCCCTTCTCCGGGTCGAAATGCTCGATGGCCTTGAGGAGGCCGTAGTTGCCTTCCTGCACCAGGTCCTCGAGTCGGACGCCGCGACCCATGAACTTGCGGGCGACCGAGATGACGAGGCTCAGGTTGTGCACCACGAGCTTTTCCTGTGCGCGCTTGTCGCCCTTCCTCGCCTTCCGCGTCACCACGAGCTCAGTCTCGCGGTCGAACGGCGGGTGGGCGCGGATCAGCTTGATCAGCGGCGCCAGATCGTCGAATTCACTGCGGTCGCGCGGCATCGTCCTTCCTTCCTCTCATCCCCTTGAAAACGCTCTTCTTCGCCTTTAGATCTGACTGCTGAACGTTCCAGCCGTTCACACATTCCTTGGATGCACAACGCCTTCTGGTGTTGCGCATTTCTTTTTGCGTCGTTATGACGCAGGATCCTTCTCCTCTCGGGACCGGTTTCAGATGCCTGGGGAGCGGATTCGTTGCTGAAATCAGCCGCTTTCCATGCCCCCGTCCAGCGGTGGTTCGAGGCGTCGTTTCCGGCCCCCACGCGCGCGCAAGCCCTTGGCTGGCCGCCTGTTCTCGCTGGGGAATCCACCCTTCTGCTCGCGCCAACGGGGTCCGGCAAGACCCTTGCCGCCTTTTTGACGGCGATCGACCGCTTGATGTTCCACCCCCCGCCAGCAAAAAAGGCGCGATGTCGGGTTCTCTACGTTTCGCCCCTCAAAGCCCTGGCGGTGGACGTCGAGCGGAACCTCCGGGCCCCGCTCGAGGGGATCGCGGCACAGGGGGGCATCCTGCACGTGCCTTCGGTGGGCATCCGCACGGGCGACACCCCAGCGACCGAGCGGGCGCAGATGCTCCGGACCCCTCCGGACATCCTGATCACCACGCCCGAGTCGCTGTATCTCATGTTGACCTCGCGGGCCCGGGAGATCCTGCGGTCGGTAGAGACCGTCATCGTCGACGAGATCCACTCGCTGGTCGCAACAAAGCGCGGCGCGCACCTCTTCCTCTCCTTGGAGCGGCTTCAGCAATCGGCCGGGCGCGAGCTGCAGCGCATCGGCCTCTCGGCCACCCAGCGGCCGTTGGACGAAGTGGCGCGGCTTCTCGGTGGCGGCGAGGTCAGCGGGAAGCGATGGCGCCCGCGGCCGGTCACCATCGTCGACGCCGGCTCGAAGAAGCAGCTCGAGGTCCGGGTGGAAGTCCCGGTGGACGATCTGTCGAAGCTCGGCGAGCTGGAAGAGCTGCCGTCCGGTCCTGCGTCCGGGGGACCGGCCCGGAGAAGCATCTGGCCTTCCATCCATCCCAGGCTCCTCGACCTGATCCGCGAGCACCGTTCGACGATGATCTTCGTCAACTCGCGGCGCCTGGCGGAGCGGATGGCGGGCGCGCTGAACGACCTGGCCGGGACCGAGATGGCGCTCGCGCACCACGGCTCGGTCGCGCGCGACAAGCGGCAGGAGATGGAGGACCGGCTCAAGCGCGGCGCCCTGCCCGCCATCGTCGCCACCTCCTCCCTGGAGCTCGGGATCGACATGGGATCTGTCGATCTGGTGGTGCAGATCGAGGCGCCGCCGTCGATCGCGTCGGGCCTGCAGCGGATCGGGCGCGCTTCGCACCAGGTCGGAGGCGTTCCGAAGGGCGTGATGTTCCCCAAGCACCGGGGCGACCTGCTCTGCAGCGCCGCTGCGGCGTGGGGAATGGCGGCCGGCCAGGTGGAGGAGACGTTCTACCCGCGCAACCCGCTCGACGTGCTCGCTCAGCAGATCGTGGCGCACACCGCCGACGGCGTGCACAAGGTCGACGAGGTCTATGCGCTGGTCCGCCGCGCGGCCCCCTTCGCCGACTTGCCCCGCAGCTCGTTCGAGGGCGTCCTCGACATGCTCTCCGGCCGCTACCCGTCCGATGAGTTCGCCGAGCTGCGTCCGCGCCTGACCTGGGACCGGATCGCAGGCACGCTGCGGGCCCGAGAAGGGGCCGGGCGGGTCGCCATCGCCAACGCGGGCACCATCCCCGATCGCGGCCTGTACGGCGTCTTCCTCGCCGGCGGGGACGGGACGCAGCGCCGGGTCGGCGAGCTCGACGAGGAGATGGTGTTCGAGTCCCGCGAAGGCGACGTCTTCGTCCTCGGCGCCTCCTCCTGGCGCATCGAGGAGATCACCCAGGACAAGGTGATGGTGACCCCGGCCCCGGGAGAGCCGGGAAAGATGCCTTTCTGGCACGGCGATCGGCCGGGGCGGCCGCTGGAGTTCGGCATGCACGTCGGGCGGCTCTCGCGGGAGCTGGCCCGCGCCCCCAAGGCGAAAGCGCTGGGGCGGCTGAAGGCGGAAGGGCTGGAGGATCGCGCGGCCAGCAACCTCGTCCAGTACCTGCACGACCAGGCGGACGCGACAGGCGAGGTGCCGAGCGACGAGACCATCGTGGTCGAGCGGTACCTGGACGAAGTCGGCGACTGGCGCGTCTGCGTCCTGACGCCCTTCGGTGCCCGGGTGCACGCTCCCTGGACCACGGCGGTGGTGCGCCGGCTCGAGCAAGATCGGGGCCTCGCGGTCGAGACGATGTGGACGGACGACGGCATGGTCTTCCGCGTGCCCGAGTCCGACGCTCCGCCCGAACCGGAGCTGTTCTTCCCCCGTCCGGACGAAGTCGAGGACCTGGTGGTCCAGGCGCTCGGCACCACTTCCCTCTTCGCCGCACGATTTCGCGAGAACGCGGCGCGGGCGCTGCTCTTGCCGCGCCGCCACCCAGGCCGGCGCAGCCCGCTCTGGGCGCAGCGCAAGCGCGCCCGCGACCTCCTCCAGGTGGCTTCGCGCTACGGGAGCTTCCCTCTGCTGCTCGAGACCTACCGGGAGTGCCTGCGCGACGTGTTCGATCTTCCCGGCCTCCAGGAGGTCCTGCGGCGGGTCCAGGACCGGCGCCTGCGGGTGCTCCCGGTCGAAACGCGCACTCCCTCGCCTTTCGCAGCTTCGCTGCTCTTCAGCTACGTCGCGAACTTCATCTACGACGGGGACGCGCCGTTGGCCGAGAGGCGCGCGCAAGCGCTTTCGGTCGATCAGGCGCAGCTCCGGGAGCTGCTCGGCGAGGCGGAGATGCGCGAGCTGCTCGATGCGCGCTCGATCGAGGAGCACGAGCAAACGGCTCAGAGGCTGGGCCGGCCGGCGCACGGCGCGGACGGGCTGCACGACCTGCTGCTCGCTCTCGGCGATCTCTCGGAGGCGGAGATCCGCCGGCGGTTCGAAGGCGATCCGCCCCTCCAGCAGCTCTTCGACGAGCGCCGCGCCTTTCCCGTGAACCTCGCCGGGGAGGAGCGTTGGGCCGCGGCCGAGGACGCCGCCCGCGTGCGGGACGCGCTCGGCGTGCCGCTACCGCCCGGGCTGCCCCGCGAGCTCCTGGAGCCGGTGAAGGATCCGCTGGAAGACCTGGTCTCGCGCTGGGCGCGAACGCACGGTCCCTTTCGCGCCGAGGACCTCGCGGCGCGGTGGGGAGCGGGGGTGGCGGTGGTGCGCGGCGCCCTCGAGCGGCTGGCAGCGCAGGAGCGCGTGCTGGAAGGCGAGTTCCTCCCCGGCGGCCGGGGACGGGAGTGGATCGACGCGGAAGTGCTCAAGGCGCTGAAGCGGCGCTCGCTGGCGAAGCTGCGCAAGCAGGTCGAGCCGGTGGAGCCGGCCGCGCTGGCCCGCTTCCTCACCGATTGGCAGGGCATCGCCCGCCCCCGCCGCGGTCTCAATGCGCTCCTCGGCGCGGTCGAGCAGCTCCAGGGCGCGCCGCTGGTGGCGAGCTCGCTCGAGCGCGAGATCCTCGCTGCGCGGATCCAGCCGCTGCGTCCCTCCGACCTGGACGTCCTCTTCTCGGCGGGAGAGCTGATCTGGCGCGGCGTCGAGCCGGTGGGCAGCCGCGACGGGCGCATCGCGCTGTACTTGACCGACCACTACCGGCTGCTCGCGCCGCCGGCGAAGAAGGCGGCCGGAGAGCTCGCGGAGCGCCTTCGGGTGCAGCTGCGCAAACGGGGGGCCTCGTTCTTCGCCGATCTCCAGGCTGCGACGGGCGCGTTCCCGACCGATCTCCTCAAGGCCCTCTGGGACCTGGTCTGGGCCGGCGAAGTCACCAACGACACGCTGGCGCCGCTGCGGTCGTACCTGCGCGGCGCGCCGAAGGACGATCGGCGCATCCCGCGCATGGGCCAGCCTTTCCGGTCGCGCCGCATCGGGCCCTCGGGGAGCGAGGGCCGCTGGTCGCTGCTGCCGGAGGCGTCCGGCACGCCGACCGAGCGCGCTACCGCCCTGGCGCAAGCCCTGCTCGCGCGGCATGGCGTGGTCACCCGCGAGGCGGTGCATGCGGAGGACATCGCCGGTGGGTTCGCGGCCGTGTACCCGGTCCTCAAGGCCATGGAGGAAGCGGGACGCGCACGCCGAGGCTACTTCGTCGAGGGCCTGGGCGGGGCCCAGTTCGCCGTGCCCGGCGCCGAGGAGCGGCTGCGCGCTTTCCGCGAGACGTCCGGCGAGCCGCTCACGCTGGTGCTCGCGGCTACGGACCCGGCCAATCCGTACGGCGCGACCCTGCCCTGGCCGCGCATGGACGGAGAAGGCCGGGCGCAGCGCGCCGCGGGCGCCCAGGTGGTGCTGTACGACGGCGAGCTGGCCGGGTGGCTCGGCCGCGGCGAGCAACATCTGCAGACCTTCCTCCCGGACGAGGAACCGGCGAGATCCCGGGCTGGGCGCGCGCTCGCGCACGCCCTGGCTGCCCAGGTGGACGAAGGCCGGCGCAAGGCGCTCCTGATCGCCCGCGTCGATGGCGAAGACGTGAACTCGTCTCCGCTCGCCCCGGCGCTGAAGGAAGCGGGGTTCACCCCCGGGATGAAGGGATACCTGAAGCGCGCGCCGCTGGGCCGCGACGCCCCGCTGCCGGAGCCGGCGGAGGCCCTGGAAGAGGAAGATGCCTGAGGGCGATACCGTCTTGCGCGCGGCCGCCGCGCTCCACGAGGCGCCGGCGGGTCCGGCTCTCGCGGTACTTGCATCCGAGGTGGAGGTGTCCACGTTGCGGAGCATGGACCTCGGCCTGAGCGGCGAAGGCCTGAGCGCCTTGGGCGCGACATGAGCTCCGACGCCGGCAAGCTGCTGGTGGGCGTCGGCCTCGCCATCGCCGCCATCGGCCTGCTCCTCTGGCTTGCTCCGGGAAGCCTGCGATGGATGGGGCGGCTGCCCGGCGACATCCGCGGCGAGCACTTCGCGTTTCCGATCGTCACCTGCCTGCTGATCTCCGTGGTGCTGACGATCGTCGTAAACCTGGTGGCGCGGCTGATGCGCTAGAGCTGCCGCCGCAGCTCCAACTCGGCGAACTGCAGGCGGTCATTGCCCCAGAAGCTGCGCTCGCCGACGAAGATCGTCGGCACGCCGAAGACGCCGCGCGCGAGCGCGAGATCGGTGTTCTTGCGCAGGCCGTCCTTGATCTCCTGATCCTGCGTCGCGCTCACCAGCGCCTTGCCGTCCAGATCCGCCGCGGTGAGCGCGCGCTCGATCACCGAGGAATCCGAGATGTCCTCGCCTTCCGCCCAGTAGGCGCGAAAGAGCGCGTGCATGGCCTGCTTCCCCTTCCCGCTCCGTTCCGAGGCGACGCAGGCGCGCAGGGCCTGGATGGTGCTGGCCGGGAAGGCCCTGGGGATCTGCATCTTCACGCCGTACTGTTGCGCCCAGCGCGCGGTGTCCTCGCTCATGTACTTGAGCTGCTGCGGAGGAGGCAAGTGATGCCCGGTCGCCTTGCGCAAGCCGCCCAGCGTGATGGGAAGCAGGCGGGCGCGAGACCCGGTGCGCTGCTCGATGCCGGCGAGCTGCGTCGAGGCCAGATAGCTGTAGGGCGAGCCCAGGTCGTAGAAGAAATCGAAGTCGATCGGCATGGCGGCGATCTAGCATAGGGGCCGTGCTGAAGATCTGCCCCATCTGCCGGAGGACGTGGTCGGGCGGCCGCGACTGCCCCCGCTGCGGCGAAGGTCACCCGCTGATCGACGTGGCGGAGCCCCAGGGCCGCAAGACGTTCCTGCGCGATCGCGAGCTGGCCTCCGCCATCCGCGGATACTACGGAGCGCGGACCGGCATGCTGATCGCGTTCTGGGGAATCCTGCTCGGCCTGGTGGTGGCCCTGTTCCTCTGGCGCAAGGCCGTGCTGGTGCCCGGACCCCAGAAGGCCGCGCTGCTGGCGGCGGCCCTGGTGTGCGCGATCGTGCCGTTCCTGGTGGCGGTCTTCTTCGCCAACCGCGTGGTGCGGAGGTTCAGCCGCGGATGCATCGGGCGCGCCCCGGGTCCTTCGGACATCCGCATCGCACGGCCCGACGGATCCCGGAAGGACCTGCTCGGCTTCGGACAGCGGGGCTGACTAGAGCGCATTTCATAACCTTGCTCGCGAATGACCGCGGTCATTCGGCAGTTCCGCTCAAGAGACGCGTTCTACCGCAAGCCGGCGTCGAGCTCGACCGAGAGCGAGGCGAGGACCTCCTGGGCCGCGGAGACCTTTTGCGGATCTTTCAGCAGCACGCGCCGGACGGCCTGCTCCACCGTTCCCGTCC
>WNFT01007970.1_pt1 | contig 12714 bp, 7 predicted proteins | sample 5400191 | NCBI WGS metagenome assembly WNFT01 (sample SAMN13153359, study PRJNA577476) | soil metagenome | isolation source: 80 cm saprolite under Madrone tree | place: USA:California | collected 2016-06-14
CGGCGCCGCTTTGCCGCGGCCGATCGTGGCCCTGGTGTTGGCATACCAGGCGCGCGCGAGGTAGGGCTGCCCGATGGCGCCCTCCTTGATGGCCTGTACGACCTCGATCGAGCGCGGCGCGGAGCGCTGCTGCGTCCCCATCTGCACCACGCGCTGGTGCTTGCGTTGTGCCTCGACGAGCAGCTCGCCTTCGCGCGCGTTGTGCCCGCACGGCTTCTCCACGTAGACGTGCTTCCCCGCCTGCATGGCGAGCAGCGCGGCCGGTGTGTGCCAGTGGTCGGGCGCCGCGATCACGAGCGCGTCCACCTCCTTGTCCTCGAGCGCCTTGCGGAAGTCGCCCAGCCCTTTGGGAGACTTGCTCTGCACGCCTGCGACGGCGGAGACGCCCTTGGCGAGCACCAGGGAATCGACGTCGCACACGTAGGCGACTTCGGCGTGGGCCGCCCGGGCGAAACCGCGTGCGAGCACCGTGCCGCGGCCGTTCAAGCCCATGACCGCGACCACGACCTTGTCACTGGGAGAGCGGGCGAGGCCGAAGAGCGGTGACGGCGCGGCCGCGAAGCCGAACCCGGCTGCCGAGGCGGTTTTCAAGAATTGGCGGCGTTTCATAGGTCCCGAACCTTGATGTTGCGGAAATAGACTTCGTCCCCGTGATCCTGAAGGACAATGTGCGCCTTGCGGCGCGTAGCGAACCCCGGGATCGAGCGGAACTTGCTGGCCGCGAGGGCAGCATCCATCCGTGCCGTGCCGAGGTCGAATTCCACGATCCGCTCGCCGTTCAACCAGTGTTCGCCGTGATTCCCGCGGAAGATCACCGTGGAGCGGTTCCACTCGCCGACGGGGTGCAGGTGCTTCTTGTCGTTCGGGGGGATCAGGTCGTACAACGCTCCGGCGCGGTGGCTCGGGAGCTTTCCATCGGCGTGGCGATCGTCGTCCAGGATCTGATACTCGAATCCCAGCGCGGCGTGGTTCGGCGCTTCCTTGACGGAGAGCTCCTCGGAGACGTTGTACTTGACGCCGCTGTTCGCGCCGGGCGTCACCTTCCACTCCCAGGTCAGCTCGAAGTCACCGAACGTGTCAACGGTCATCAAGTCGCCGCCGTTCAGCGGCTGTCCGTCCGGCAGCTTCGGGACGTTGCCGCTGGCGATCTTCTTGATCGTCCCGGCGTCGACCTGCCAGTGCGCCGTGGGCACGCTATCGTAGCCCAGCCCGCGCCACCCCGCGAGGGTGCGGCCATCGAACAAGAGGCGCCAGCCGGCGGCCCGCTCGGCGGTGGTGAGCTCGTTCGGCCGCGCGCCCGTCGGCGCCGACGCGGTGACGGGTCGCGTCTGGGCGCCGAGCGCAGAGGCGCAGGCCGCGAGCGCGAGGAGCCACCATCGATTTCTGATCATATCCACTCCGCAGAGGCTCACAGGTTGCCGCGCTTCAGCTCGCCCAGGGCGTAGTCGCAGGCGCGCGCCGTGAGCGCCATGTAGGTAATCGACGGGTTCACGCAGGACGAGCTGGTCATGCACGCGCCGTCGGTCACGAACAGATTGGGGACGTCGTGCGCCTGGTTGTGTGCGTTGAGGACCGATGTCCGAGGGTCGCGTCCCATGCGGGCGGTGCCCATCTCGTGGATCCCGAGACCGGGCTCCGCCCCGAGCTCGCCTTCCTTATGCGCATCACGGGTGCGGACCTCCTTGCACCCGGCGGCCTCGAGCATCTCGGCCGCCGAGGCGGCCATGTCCTTCCGCATCGCCAGCTCGTTCTCGCCCCAGGTGCAGTGGATCCGCAGCAGCGGAATGCCGAACTCGTCGGTCTGGTCGGCGAGCTGGACCTGGTTGTCGGCGCGCGGCAGACACTCGCCGAATCCGGTCAGGCCCATCGTCCAGCGCCCCGGATCGTGCAGTTTGCGCTTCAGCTCCACGCCGAAGCCGGCCTCGCTCCCGCCGCGTGCCCATCCCTCGCGGCTCGCGCCACCCTGATAGCCGAACCCGCGCACGTAGTCGCCGCGGCGCGACGCATCGTCACCGAGGTTGCGAAACCGGGGGATGTAGATGCCGTTCGGACGGTTCCCCTGATAGTACCGATCCAGCAGCCCCTCGATGGCACCGCTCGCGCCCACCACGAAGTGATGGTCCATCAGGTAGCGGCCGAGCACCCCGCTGGAGTTGGCGAGGCCGTCGGGGAACCGCGCCGACTTGGAGTTGAGCAAGACGCGTGTCGTGGCGAGCGTCGAGGCGCAGAGGAAGACCAGACGGCTGGAGTACTCACGTGTCTCGTTCGTGGTCGTGTCCACGACGCGGACGCCGGTGACCCGGTTCTTGGCCGCGTCGTAGAGGAGCGAGTGCACCACGCTGTTGGGGACGATGGTGAGCCGCCCCGTGACCCGTGCGGCCGGGAGCGTGGACGATTGGCTCGAGAAGTACGACCCCGTGGAGCAACCCCGCTCGCACGGCCCGCAGTAGTGGCACGGGAGCCGGCCGTTCAGCGCCTGGGTCAGGATCGCCACGCGGCCGATGGTGAGGCGTCGGTCGGGAAACGCCCGCTCCAAACCGGCTTTCACGAACTTCTCGCCCGCATTCATCTCCATGGGCGGCTGAAACTCGCCGTCCGGCAGCTGCGGGAGCCCCAGCCGCTCCCCGCTCACACCGATGAAGCGCTCCACGTAGCTGTACCACGGCGCGAGGTCGGCGTAGCGGATCGGCCAATCCACGCCGTGCGCGTCGCGCAGATTCGCCTCGAAATCCAGATCGCTCCATCGGTATACCTGCCGCCCCCAGATCAGCGACTTGCCGCCGACCTGGTCTCCCTGAATCCAGGTGAACGGCTTGTCCTCGATGTAGGGATTGCGGTGATCCTTGATGAAAAAGTGCTTGACCGATTCGTGGAACTGGCCCGTGCGCGCCTGGATCGGGTACTCCTGCGCGCCTTGCGTCCCCACCGCCAGTCGCGCGTTGCGCAGGGGAAATTGCCAGTTGGGCTTGTGCTCGGTGATGTAGTCCTTGCGATGCTCGACGTTGCGCCCGCGCTCGATCACGAGGGTCTCGAGTCCCTTTTCGGTGAGCTCCTTTGCGGCCCAGCCGCCCGTAATGCCGGACCCGATAACGATGGCGTCGTAGGTGATCATGACCAGGCCCGTCCGACGGAGGCGTAAGGGATGTCGCCGCGGTACGCCCCGAAGGGGCTCGTGTGCAGCTCCTGCATGGCGCCGATCTCGGATGTGTAATAGCCGACGACCGTGAGCTCTTTCAGGCGGCGGAAGAACCACCCGTCCTCCCCGCGGCTCGAAGCATACGCTCGTGCATCCATCTCCTTGAGCAGCACGATCCGCTGCTCGGGTGAGCACCGGGGGAAGGGTTGGCCGTGCGCGGACTGGGCGCGCGCATCCACGTCGGCGAGCCCGGCCAGGAACCGGTCGCGCTCTGTGGCCGCGTAGTGGTCGCTGAGCAGCGTGTCGACGAAGCGGTGCACGCCCGCCGCACGCGCCCCCGGCGTGTCCGTCTGGGGAATGATGTGCTCGGCCATGGTCGCGACGAGCTCCAGCTGGGCGGGGCTCAGCGTCCGCGGCGTCCACCCTGGCGACGCCGCCCAGGCGCGTCGCGTAGCCGTGCTCAGGACACCCGCCACGGTGGGAGCGGAGAGGGCGCCGCCCAAGAGCATCGCGGCCTGCTCGAGGGCCTGGCGGCGCGTGATCGACGCGCGGCTCACAGCGTCACTCCCTCCTTCCATATCGCGATCTCGCGGTATCCCTGGTTTTCGTTGCTCGCCAGCTTCCGCCCGGAGGCCACCTCGAGAATCAGCTCAAAAAGGTCCTCTGCAAGCTGGTCCAAAGTGGCGGTGCCGTCGAGCAGCGTCCCGGCATTGAGGTCGATCCAGTGCGGCTTCTTCTCGGCGATGTTCGTATTGGAAGAGATCTTGAGCGTCGGCGCGGGGAAACCGAGCGGCGTGCCGCGTCCGGTGGTGAACAGCAGCAACGTCGCCCCGCTCGCCACGAGCGCCGTGGACGACACGCCATCGTTGCCCGGCGCTTCGAGCAGCCACAGCCCCCCCGCTCTCCCTCCCGCGCAACGCGCCACCGGCTCACCGTACCGCAGCACACCCGTCACGGGGGCCTGGCCTCCCTTCTGAATCGCGCCCAACGATTTCTCTTCGAGGGTCGTCAAACCACCCGCGACATTGCCCGGCGAGGGATTCTCGTGGATCGGCTGTCCGTGCCGCAGAAAGTACGCTTTGAAGTCGTTCACCATGGCGACAATCTCTCGGAATATGGCCTCGTCGACTGCGCGGTTCATCAACAGTGGCTCGGCACCGAACATTTCGGGCACTTCGGTGAGAATCACCGCCCCGCCGAGCCTCGTCAGGCGGTCGGCGACACGCCCGACCAGCGGATTGGCCGTGATACCGCTCAAGCCGTCCGAGCCGCCGCACTTGTGACCGAGCACCAGGTCCGACGCCGGACACGCGACGCGCGCGTCGGGCTCCATGCGCGCGACGAGCGCCGCGACATGCTCCAAGCCCGCCTCGATCTCGTCGGGGACCTCTTGCGAATTGAAGAACCGCAGCCGCTCGGGGTCGACGTCTCCAGCCAGGTCCAGGAGACCATCCATCTGGTTGCTCTCGCAGCCAAGGCCGAGCACCAGCACGCCGCCTGCATTGGGATGCCGCATCAACCCGGCCAGGACACGGCGGGTGTTCCGGAGGTCGTCGCCGAGCTGGCTGCACCCGTAGGGGTGCGAGAAGGCGTATACGCCGTCGATCTTTCCCGCGAACCGCTCCGTCGCGAGCCGCGCGATCCGCTCAGCCGCGTGGTTCACACATCCGACGGTATTCAGGATCCACACCTCGTTGCGCGTCCCGACGCACCCGTTGCGCCGCCGGTAGCCGGCGAAGGTGGGCGTCACCCGTGAACGGGCGGGCGTTCCCGACGCGACTGCGTCTTTTTGTCGCGCAAGGAGCGCCCGCCGGTCCACAGGCTCGTATCGGTACTCGACCGTTCCCTCGAGGCACGTCTTCAAGTTGTGCGAGTGGACCCAGGCGCCGCGCGCGATCGGCGCGGTTACCGCTCCGATGGGGAAGCCGTATTTCACGACCGCCTCGCCGGGCTCGAGCGCGCGCAAAGCGATCTTGTGGCCCGCGGCCACGTTGTCGCGCAGGGCGACGCGATCGCCCTCGATCGCGATCTCGCAGCCCGCGGAAAGCGGCCGAACCGCCACCGCGACGTTGTCAGCCGGGTGGATTCTCACCGCCAGCACAGCCTCGCTCACCGGGTGAAGTCCCGGTAGTGCGTCTCGATCTGCTCTGGGGTCGCGAAGCCGGACAGGATCAGGATGCGGTACCGGAATGTCGCGGTCTCCTGCGGCGCGAGGCCGAAATTCAGCGACTCCTTGCCATTGGTGAACGCCTTCTGGCCGAGCGGGTTGGCGGCGAACAGGCCGTAGCCCCGGGCGTGCCAGTATGTCGGGAAGCCGGGGTTTTTCGGATGGTCCAGGATCGCCAGCGTGACCGGCTCGCCAGCCACGCTGCCGGACAACATCGTCCAGCGGCCCCGCGTGCCCCACACGGCGTCTCCCTCGAGGCCTTCCGAGCTCCGATAGTGGCCGGTGACGCCCTCGTTGTTGAGCACCGGGACGGTGGTCGCATGGCCATTCGCGTCAGTGAAAACCTCCGCCGTGGTGGACGGCTGCTCGAGAGCACGCGCCACCCGTATGCCCACCAGCCCCTCCTTATTGTCGACAAACGTCACGGGACGCCCGAGCGCGGTGAGGGTGGTGATCCGGTCGACGGACCGGAGGCCGTCCGCTGCCCGGAATACGAACCGCGTGTCCTCGCGCAGCAAGGGCGCCCCGGTGTAATCGACCCACTCGGCGGTGACGTCGAGCGTACCCGCGCCCGAACCGCTCTCTGTGTGGCGCACGGCGCGGTGCAGGATCGTGCCCATCTTCGCCGCGCGCGCCGCCGGGATTGCGTCCGAGTTGTTCCAGAAGTCGAGCCCGTTCACGTCCCCGTGATCGAACCACAGGCCGACCTGATGCGGATGGTCCACCCGCTCGCCCGGGCGCGGCTCGAGGGGCCAGCCGCGCGTCACTACGGTGCCCGACGCGGACCGCACCGGGTAGAGCGTCGGCTTCTTGAGCGTAGTGGGATAGATGTACGACGTGAAGGGCTTGCCGTCGACGAGGACGTCGACACGGCGCAGATCTTCGTGAGGCACGACGTCCACCCTCACCCCCTGACCCCCTCTCCACTGCGTGGAGAGGGGGAACGACAATGCCAGCCCCAGCCGCAGCCACGACGTGCGCATGTGTCAACCCATCACGATGTCGCGCTTGGCGTCGTCGAACATGACCTTCCGGCCGCTGTGCATCGCGGCGACCGTCATGCACAGCGCCACCGAGTGGTTGTAGCCGGCCTCGACGTCCGCGTTGGGCTGCTTGCGCGAGCGCACGCACTCCATCCAGTTGCGCACGTTGGCCGTGGTGGACGCGTCGCCGCCCGTGTTCGCCGCGGTCTCTGTCGGCGCCAGGTCCGACAGCTTCGCGGCGCCCAGCCGGTTGGGCTTCATCCCCATCTCGGCCGCCGCTTTCTCGTCGAGCCCACCCGTGGGCGTAATCTCGTTGGTGTCGAGGTTGAGCATGCCGGCGTTCGAGTAATAGAGCTCCTTCGTGCCACCGGCCGAGTTCGTCATGCGGGACGAGTAGACGACCTGGAAGCCCTTGGACGGATCGTCGAGCGGCCCGTACTCGAACACGATCGTGGCGGTATCCCAGTTCTGGCGACCGTCCTTCCAGAGATAGACGCCGCCGTTCGCGACCACCGAGCGCGGGTGCGCCAGACCGGTGAACCAGTGGACCGTGTCGATCTGATGCACCATCCACTGGTCGGGGATGCCCGACGAGTACGGCCAGAACAGGCGGTACTCGAGGTACTTGCGGGGATTCCAGGCTTCATACGGGAGGTAGGCGAGAAAGCGCTTCCAGTCCGTGTCCTGCTCCTTGATGGTCGCGACGAGCTCGGGCCGGCGCCAGCGGCCGGGCTGGTTCACGTTCCAGGTCATCTCGGCCATGACGATGTCGCCGAACTTCCCCGACCGGATGAACTCGTTGGCGATCTGGTAGTTCTTGGCGCTGCGCCGCTGGGTGCCGATCTGCACGATGCGGCTCGACTGCTTCACCGCGTCGCGGATCTCGACGGCCTTCTCCATCGTGTGCGCAAGCGGCTTCTCGATGTAGGCATCCTGCCCCGCCCGGATGGCGTCGACGCCGTGGTGGGCGTGCAGGAAGTCGGGGGTCGAGATCATCACCGCGTCCGTCACCTTGGCGTCGTACATCTCCTCGTTGTTGCGGAACGGCCGCGGCTTCGCCCCCATCACCTTCTCGATCCCCGCCACGCCCTCGTCGCGCCGCCGGTTCCAGATGTCCGAGACGGCGACGATCTCGAAGTTGAGCTCCTTGCCGACCTTGCCGAACGCGGGGAGGAGGGCCTGGCGAAAGCGATCGGAGAACCCGACGATCCCGACCCGCACGCGGTCGTTCGCGCCGAGGATCTTCGCGTAGCGCGCCGCGGGCAGCGCGGCCACGGTCGCGGCGGCGACTTTCACGAACTCGCGGCGCGGCATCTTCTTCCTGTGCGTGGACATCTCCCCTCCTGGCGTCAAGAATGTGGGCGGCGGCGGGCGGCGTCGAGCCCGGCGAGCGCGCCGCGCATGTAAGCGAAGGACTGTTTCATCCCCGGCAAGGGGTCGTCCTCGTCGATCTCGTACTCCAGGTTGACGTAGCCCTGATATCGGACGGCCTCGAGCTGCTCGAGGATCGCGGCGATGGGGATCGCGCCCTCGCCGACGATGCACTGACTCCCCTTGGCCGTCAAATCGCGCAGGTCCTTGGCGTGCATGTCGAGCAGTCGCGGGCCCGCATCGGCGATCGCGCGCACGACGTCGGTACCGGTGCGGACGGTATGCCCGATGTCGATGCACAGCCCCATCCGGCGATCCAGGTTGCGTACGTACTTGAGCGCGTCGTACGGAGAAGGGAACCGCTTGTCCTCCGGGCCGTGGTTGTGGATGGCGACCTTGATGTCATAGTGCTTAGCGAACCGCTCGAGCCGCGGCAGGATGCGCGCGTCGGCGTGCGCGGTGATGAGCGGCATGCCGGCGGCTTTGGCGTACGCGAAGTATTTCTCTACGTCCTCATCAATGTCCTGCTCGAAGGTGATCACACCGCCGCCTACGATCTCCAGACCCGCGCCCTCGATGTCGCGCCGCGCCCCGGCCAGCGCTTCCGGCGACAGCTCGTACGGAAGGTGCACGGACTTGAGGTTGATGAAGGGTGTGCCGAGCGCCTTCACCATCTCGATCGCCTTGTCGCGGGGGAACTTACGGAGCGAGTAGCTGGCGACGCCGAGCCTTAGGGTCCTCACCCCCGGTCCCCCTCTCCCGAAGGGAGAGGGGGACCTCTGGGCGGGCGGTGAGGACCCAAGCGCGGCTCCCGCCACGCCCGCGACGCTCGCGACTAGGAACGTCCGGCGTGGGACGCGACCGTCCGACATCCTCAGTAGCCCGGGTTCTGGGTGTAGCAGCAGGTCGTGCGCTGGAGCTGGGTGGACGGAATTGGCCGCAGCGCGTGATACGGCTGAACGTTCGGGGCGCCGTCGGGGTTGTAGGCCCTCACGCGCGACACCAGTGTGTGGGTGCGGACCAGGTCGAACCAGCGCATCGTCTCGCCCGCGAACTCCCGCGCGCGCTCGTTCAGGATCTCGTCGAGGGTGAGCTGGGCCAACGTCAGCTCCATTTCGGCCTCGTGCCCGGGGATGGCCGCCCGTCGCCGCACCGCGTTGATGTACGGGAGTGCTTCCGCCCCCCGGCCGTCGCGCAGCAATGCCTCGGCGGCGATCAAGTAGGTCTCGGCCAGCCGGAGCAAGAGGTAGTCCCGCGAGCCGCGCACCTCGTTGATGCTGAGCCGGAACCCGTCGTGGAACTTGTTGAGCGACGGAAAGATGTTGTCCGCGTACGTCCGTGGCGTGTAGAACCGGTACGGCTTGAGTTTTACCAGTACACTGTCCGAGTCCGTGGCCGAGACGTAGATGGCGGTGTCGCCGAGCTGGAACTTCGGCACCCCTGACGCATCCTTCGGAATGGTCGCCGTGTTGTTGGCGTACCAGACGCGCCGGAACTGTGCGTCGTAGCGCGAATCCTTGGTGCGGTCGTACAGGCCAAGCAGGAACGGCGTCGGCCGGAAGCGCTTGAACGGTCGCCCGTTGGCGATGTCCCGCTTCATGCCGGGCATGACATCGTATTCCATCAGGAAGAAGAGGTGCCCCTGGTTGCCGTTGCCGGTGGTCAGGGGGTCGGTGGTGAACTGCACCGACCAGATGACTTCCGCATTCCGCTCGTTATTGAAGTCGAACACATCCGCGAACCGCGGCAGCAGCTGGTAGACCGAGTCGACCGGTGCACGCGTGGTTCGTGTGCTCACGACATCGGTTTCTTGCAGCGTCAGGGTCACGGGCCCGTACATCTGCACCAGGACGAAGTAATAGAGTGCTCGCAGGAAGCGGGCTTCCGCGACGCGCTGTGCCTTGCGGCTCGAGTCCATGTCCACGACCGGCGCCCGCCCGACCACCGCGTTGGCGGTGTTGATCGCCCGGTAGAAGTCGTCCCAGGTGTCGCGGAAGAAGGACTCGTCGGCGTTGAGCTGGGTCGTGTAGTCGTTGATATACTTGTGGCTCCCGTCGGCGCCCTTAGTGAAGATGTCGGTGCCGAACTCCGTCACGGTGAAGCCCCGCTCCTGCGCCCAGAAGCTGCGCAGCGGCTCGTAGGTGGCGTTCACCAGCGCATCGAATACCTGGGGGCTGTTGTAGGGCTCGTTGGCCAGCCCGCTGACGAGATGCTCGTTCAAATCCACGCAGGCGGCGAGACCTGCCAGCAGCACGGCCGTCACCAGGGCGACCGGCCGGTTGCGCATGCCCGCTCCGGTGCTCATAGACCCACCGTGGCGCCCATCATCACCGTCCGATAGCTCGGTGTACGGGCGCTCCCGACCTCTCGGAAGTTGCGCGCCGACACGCTCCCCTCAGTCGTGCGCGCCTCGGGGTCGAGGCCGCGAAAGCGCGTGTACAGGAAGGGATTGAGCGCCGTGGCGTAGATGCGCAGGGAGCGACCGTGGAACGGCCCCAGCCGCGCACCGGACAGCGTGTACCCGAGGGTGATGCTGCGGACGCGGATGAACGATCCCTCTTCGTAGCCGCGGGCGTCCCCGTACGTCGGGTTTTCCTGGGCGGCATTGGGGCGCGGATCGGTGTTCGAAGGGTTGGTCGGCGTCCAGTAGTTCACGGCGATGTTGTTGTAACGGCCGGCCATGGTGCTGAAGTCCGTGCGGAACTGGTCTTTGACCATGAAACCCCAGCGCGCGACCGCCATGACCGAGAAATCGAACCGCCCCCAATCGAAGCGATTCGTCAAGCTCCCCGTCCAGGCAGGGAAGTAGCTACCGAGAATGACCTTGTCGTCCTGGTTGATCAGGCCGTCGCCGTTGACGTCCACGACCCGGATCTGGCCGGGGGCCTGCTTGTATTTCTTCGCCTCGAGAGAGTCCTGGAGCTGCCAGATGCCGGCGAATTTGTAGTCGTAGTAGACCTGGATGGGAGAACCGACGAACCACGCGTTGCCGGCGTCGGCCTGCAGGCCGCTCGACAGGCTCACGATCCGATTCCGGCTCCTGGCCCACGTGACCTGGGTGCTCCACCCGAGCCCGTGCCAATCCTTGAGGAGCGACGCGGAGAGGGCCACCTCGATGCCGCTGTTGTGCGTCGCCCCGACGTTCTGCAAGATGGACGCGTAGCCGGTCGTGGTCGGGATCTGCCGCAGCATCAACAGGTCCCTGGTGTGCGACTGATAGTAGTCCACGGTGCCCGCGATGCGGCCGCTGCGCGACGTGAATTCGAGTCCCACGTCGACCTGGCCGGTCTTCTCCCACTTGAGGTCGGGATTCGGCAGCGTGCTGCCGCGGTACCCGACCGCCGCCTTGTCGCCGAACGAGTATATCGTCCGATTGAGCGACCCCAGCGTCTGATATGGGGCGATCGCGGTGTTGCCAGTCCGCCCATAGCTCAGCCGGAGCTTCAAATCGGAAAACAGGTTGGTCCGCTGGATGAACCCCTCCTCGCTCAGACGCCAGGCGAGCGCTACGGAAGGGAAGACGCCGTATTTCTGCCCCTGGGCCAGTCGGGACGAGCCGTCCAGGCGGCTCGTCACCGTCAGGAGGTAGCGGTCCTTGAACGCATAGTTGACCCGGCCCATGACCGACTGCAGCGCCCATTCGCCCAGCGTGTCGGCCACGCCCGTGATGTTCACGGCCGACCCCAAGTCGTAGAACTGCTGCTCCTCGTAGGGGAGGCCCAGCACCGACGTGGTGTCTCCCTCGTAGCGCTCCTGCTGTATGCTGTACAGCAGCGTGGCATCCAGGCGGTGGTTCGTGCCGAGGGCGCTCCGATAGGTCAGGATGTTATCGAGCGTGTACGCGAAGGTGCGATTCTGCCACAGCCCAGCGTCGGCGCTGCTCCCTTGGTTCTGCTGCGTCTGGGCGCCGCGGAACTGGCCCCGGCGATAAAAGCTCAGGTCGGCTCCGAAGTTCACCCGCCAGTCGAGCGCGTCCGTCAGATGGTAATCCGCATACATGATGCCGAATACCCGGGTGCGCACCCGCTCGTCCGTCCAGTTCTGGATGTCTGAGAGGGGGTTGACGCGCTGTCCGTCTGGCGTGGGCTTGAAGAGGATCTGCCCGGCGCTGTCGTACGCCATTCCCAGGGGGTTGTCCTGAAGCGACTCGCTGTACAGGCCATCACCTCTGCCGAGGTTCTGTTCGGTCCGGATCACTGAGGTGGAGCTACCCACCATGAAACGCGGACTCGGCCGGTGCTCGAAGTTGAGCCGCATCGACCGGCGCTGGAAGTCCTGGCCCCGGAGGATGCCCTGCTGGTTCAGCAGGCCAGCGCTTAGCGAGAACCGCGTTTTCTCGTCGCCTCCCGTGATCCGTACCTCGTGGCTCATCTGCGGGGCCTCGTGCAGTATGAGGCCCTGCCAGTCGGTCCATCGCCCGGCTTGGAGCGCTCCAAGCGTGCCGTCGCGTCCGAACAACACCTGATCGGCGGAATCGCACACGGCCGCACCGTTGTTGCACTTGTACTGTCCACGGGCGCGGTTCGCTTCGCGCTTGAACTCCGCGAACTGTGGTCCGTTCATCACCGAGACGAGACGCACCGGCTCCTGCACCCCCGCGTACGTGTCGTAGGTGATCGTCGTCACCCCGGCCTTTCCCAGGCGCGTGGTGATCAACACCACACCGTTGGCGCCGCGCGAGCCGTAGATCGCCGTGGCCGACGCGTCCTTCAGGACTTCGACCGACTCGATGTCGTTGGGATTGATGTCCCCAATCCCTCCGGACATCGGGATCCCGTCGAGCACGTAGAGCGGATCGTTGGACGCTTGGAAGGAGCGGTCGCCGCGGACCCGGACGCGGAACCCGTCTCCCGGCTTGTTGCCGCTGATGGCGATGTCCACGCCCGCGACGCGGCCCTTCAGCGCGTCGACGGCGTTCACCGTTCCGGCGCGCTGCATGTCGGCGCTCGAGACCGAGGCGACCGATCCTGTCACGTCCCGCCGCGCCTGCGTCCCGTAACCCACGACAACAACCTGCTCGAGGGCCACGGGTAGGGGCTGTAGCTGCAGGTCGAGAG
>WNFT01004325.1_pt1 | contig 12712 bp, 8 predicted proteins | sample 5400191 | NCBI WGS metagenome assembly WNFT01 (sample SAMN13153359, study PRJNA577476) | soil metagenome | isolation source: 80 cm saprolite under Madrone tree | place: USA:California | collected 2016-06-14
TGCTCGCATTTGCCGGTCTCAACTTTCTGCTGTTCTCACCTTTCAACTTCCATCAATACTGGGTACCGATCGACATAGCATTGCTTTTCGTTTTGGGAGCTTACGCTTCCTCTCGGAGCAATGCGATTCGTCGCTGGTTGACACGAAAGAGTGTGCGCAAGAAATCAGTGCGCGAAGGCGCGGCCGCAATGTTTTATGAAGCCGGTATCGCGAACACTAAAGCTGAGATGGGCGTGCTCGTGTACCTTTCGTTGCTCGAGCGACAGCTCGAATTGATCGCGGACCGCGGAGTCTTAAAAGGCGTGCCGACGCTCGAATGGAATCAGGTGGTTTTTGAATTACATCAGGCCGGAAAGCAACCGCACCCTGAAACTTTATCAGCGGGCCTGGACAAACTGGGCGTTCTGTTAGCCCAACACATACCAGCCAGCGCTGAAAATCCAAACGAGTTTCGAATTGTGATGCGACTTACCAGCAGGACCAATCCAGCGATGCGGCTGCTGAGTCGCGCCTCGATGATCGGCGGCGCCTTGATTTTTTGCGTCGCAGTTGCCGGCGAAGTATTGGCGCGAGTTGGTGGCGGCGGTTCTTACGGTGGCGGCGGGCATGGAGGAGGAGGCGGCGGCGATGGTGGCGGGGCGGGAGCAATCATTTGGCTCATCATCCAGTTGTTTCGTGTGCTCATCTATCTGACGATTGAGTACCCAGTCGTTGGCATTCCACTCGACATCCTCGTCGCCTGTGCCATCGCGGCGTATTTCGTAAAGCGCGCGAGGCGGGTGGAATCAGCAACGCCTCTGGCATTGAACACGCAGCAAGCTGGTTCTGAAAATGTTCCTCGTCAGTTCGAGCAATTAAGGAAATTCGATCCCAACTTTTCCGAAATAGTGTTTACTGACTTTGCCTATGCACTTTACGGCAAGGCGCAGGACGCTCGCGGGCATGGCGCCGCGGCGCTGGATCAGTTTTCGCCTTATCTCAGTGACGTAGCGCGCGCAAACCTGCTGCAGCGAAACCCACCTGGACTTCGAGAAGTTAAGGGGATAATTGTCGGGGCGCTGAACGTAGCAAACGTAAGCGGTCTGGAAACACCTTTGGTCAGGATCAATTTATTGTTCGAAGCGAACTACACCGAGGTGGTTAGCGTCAATCAAAAGCAAACGGAGATGAGCTATTACGTTCGCGAGCGTTGGGAGCTTGAGCGCAAGCGCGACGTATTGTCGCCGCCGCCGGCGCAGGCTACGGCGCTGCATTGTCCGCGTTGCGGCGGCGCGCTTCAGAAGAACAGTGCGGGCGCTTGCGCTTTCTGTGGCGCGAAGATCGAAAGCGGCGAATTTCAGTGGTACGTGCACGATGTTGCGCTGCTCACTCGTGAAGCCAAAGGGCCGTTGCTTACCTCCAATGTGCCCGAGGTCGGTACTGACTTTCCCAGCGTCGTTCAGCCCGGTTTTGAAAACATTCGCGTCGCATTCGAGAAAAACAATCCGGATTTTTCGTGGGGCGCATTTCAGGCCCGCGCCCGGCTGATCTTCGATGAGCTGCAAGCTGCCTGGTCCACGCTTGATTGGGACCGCGCGCGCCCGCATGAAACCGACAACCTTTTCCAGATGCATCAGTACTGGATTGATGCTTACCGGCGACAACACCTGCGTAACATGCTCGACCAGTCCACTATTACGGCGATGCAGCCTGTGAAGATCAAGGAAGATAAATTCTACAATTCCATTACTCTCCGCATTGGCGCGCAAGGTTACGACTACACGGTTGATGATAACGGTCGAGTTGTCAGCGGCTCAAAAACTCAGCTGCGGCGCTGGAGTGAATATTGGACTTTTATCCGAAATCGCAGCGCCAAGCCGGCAGCTGCGCGCGCGGATTTAAACTGTCCGAACTGTGGCGCCCCGTTGAAAGTCAACGCCGCAGGCATTTGTGAATTCTGCGGCGGAAAGATAACCTCGGGAGAGTTTGATTGGGTGGTTTCGCGGATTGAGCAGGATGAATCCTATGCGGGCTGACATCTAATTGCCCCGATTAAACATCGAACAGCGCCGGGCAAATTTGGAACCACCCTTTTCATGACAAATGCGACAAACCTTTTCGTGGGAGATTTCTGTGAAACGTAGTCTACTGCTCTTCCTTCTGCTTTCAGCTTTTCTGTTGAATCCGGCGGCGTTCGCAGCGCCCCAAATTGCTCAACAGTCGGCAACTGCGACTGCGCAGCAAACGGTAGCCGCGCCCGCCCGCCCGCAGCAGGCACAGCTTGGCAATCACATACTTGCAAACGGTCTGGAGATCATCGTGCTCGAAGATCATTCGGTGCCACTGGTGACGTTGGAGTTGGCGGTGAAGAACGGTTCGTATACCGAGCCGCCCGAACTTAATGGGCTGTCGCATCTTTACGAGCACATGTTTTTCAAGGCGAACCGTGCCGTGGCTAATGCGGAGGAATACCTGCGCACGATTGGCCAACTGGGAATTGCCTACAACGGCACCACGCGCGAAGAGGTGGTTGACTATTACTTCACTACCACTACTCCGAATCTTCATACGGCCATGCAGTTCATGCGGGACTCAGTACGCTATCCGCTGTTCGAACAGGGCGAGTTTGAGCGGGAGCGCGAAGTGGTCATCGGCGAGATTGATCGGAACGAGTCAAATCCGTTCTTCTTCCTCAACCAGGAGATGACAAACCGGATGTTTTCGAAATACACCAGCCGCAAGAATCCACTCGGCAACCGGCAAACGGTTTCTACTGCAACCACTGCCATGATGCGCCTGATACAGTCGCGCTACTACGTACCAAACAATTCGGCGCTGGTGGTTACAGGCGACGTGAATCCGGACGAGATTTTCAAGATGGCGCAGGATCTTTACGGCGATTGGCCGCGGCGCGAAAAGGACCCGTTCGTAGAGTTTCCTTTGGTCGAACATCCGCCGCTGACAAAAAGCGATGGCGCGGTTATCACGCAACCGGTCCAGAACGTAATCATAAACATCGGCTGGCATGGACCATCGATTGGTAAAGACAATCCATCAACTTATGCCGCGGATGTTTTTTCCTTCATCCTTACGCAGCCCAACTCGCGCTTTCAGCGCGCGCTGGTTGATACCGGTCTCGTCAATGCTGTCAGCATCGGCTACTACACCCAGCGTAACGTGGGCCCTATTCAAATCTTTGCGCAGACGTCGCCGGAAAAAGCCCACGCGGCACTCAAGGCGATTTACAACGAAGTGTCCCACTTCAACGACAAGGACTACTTTACTGACGATCAACTGGAAAGCGCGAAAGCACTTTTGGAAGCCGACGATCTTTATTCGCGTGAAAAGCTAAGCGACTATTCGCACACCTTAAGCTTTTGGTGGGCATCGACAGGACTGGAATATTTCCGCGGTTATTTGGGCCGCTTGCGAGCTACCTCGCGCGCAGACATCAGCCGTTATGTGACGACTTACATTCAGGGCAAGCCGCACATCGGACTAGCGCTACTGTCACCAGAGGCCCAGCAGAAAACAAAAATTGAACCGGCAGAACTAATAGGTCAATGAGCAAAAATATTATTCGCAACAAGCAATCCCGTCCTGGTTCCGGGGCGCCCGTTATGCGCGGGGCAGTTACAAAACCGTTCAGCGACCGGCTGCGGAGTTTTGTAATTCTAGTTTCTCTGTTTCTGTTGCCGCTTCCGGCGCTGATGCTTTCAGCGGCAGCGCAGAAGCCGACCGAACCGGCGAATGCAGCCGCCCTTCAGGCGGCACAAAGTGTTGTCGCCAAGCAGGCCTCTCAGGTTACAGAGTTTGAGGTTAATGGGCTGAAGGTTTTGGTCAAACGGCGCGAGGGCAGTTTGACGGTTGCCGCCGGACTCTTCGTCCGCGGCGGTTCGAGAAATATCACTGGCAAAGACGCCGGCATAGAGGCATTGATGCTCGACGTAGCCACCGACGCCAGCGCTTCTTATCCGCGCGAGCGCATGCGCAACGAGTTGGCGCGCATGGGGACGGTCCTGGGATCGAGCGAAAATTACGATTATTCGGCGCTGTCGTTGACTTCGACACGGGTAAATTTCGATCGCTCATGGGATATTTTTACTGACGTTGTGCTTCACCCGGCGTTTACGAAAGATGATTTTGACCTGGAGAAGGAACGCGCGCTTTCGTCATTGCGTGACGATTCCGACGATCCTGACACGTACCTACAGAGGCTACAGGAACGCGTCGCTTACGCCGGCCATCCTTATTTGAATCGCCCACAGGGCACTGTTGAATCCGTTTCGAGTTTGACGCTTGATGATTTGCGTCGCTACCACCGGCAGACAATGGAAACGTCGCGGCTGCTGTTGGTAATCGTGGGTGATCTGGATCCAGCCCAGCTCAGGCAACGGATCGCCGCGACGTTGGGCAAACTCCCGCGCGGTAACTATCGCGATCAGGCCCCACCACTACTCTCTTTTCCTGCGTCAACAGTGGAGATAACTGATCGCACTTTGCCAACCAATTATGTGCAGGGAATTTTCAGCGCACCGCCGCTGACGTCTGCTGACATTTATCCGATGATGGTGGGTTCTTCAATTCTGCGGGATCGTGTATTTCAGGAAGTGCGGGTCAAACGAAATCTTTCTTACGCGCCAAATGCATTTCTGGGAAGCCAGGCCGCGAATGTCGGCGGCATTTATGTAACCGCCGTCGATGCGAACCAGGCGGTCGGCGTTATGCTCGACGAAATCCGCCGCTTGCAATCGCAGCCGATAGATGACGACGACATCAACGGCGTCATCTCGCAATACCTGACCACGTATTACATTGAACAGGAAACAAATGCTGCGCAGGCTGCCAACCTGGCGGAGTATGAATTAATTGGCGGCGGCTGGCGCAACTCGTTTGAGTTGATCGCCCGGCTGCATGCGGTAACGCCCGCCGACGTACAGCGCGTCGCGCAAAAATACATGCACAACCTGCGTTTTGTAGTTCTGGGAAATCCCAAGAGCGTGGACACGAAGATCTTTATGGGACAAGCGGAAAAGGGATGAGACAGTAAACAGTAAACAGTGACAGTGAACAGTGAACAGAAAGAGGCGCCACGTGATCGATAAGATCGCGCGGCGCCTTTAAGTGTCCGAGTTTCGCGTAATGAGCGTTCGCTTTTGTTTTGCTGTTTACTGTTTACTGTTCACTGATTACTGCTTTTTTACTGCTCCAGCCGCGTCTCGCTCACGAGCTTTTCGTAAAGTTTTCCGTCAAGCTGGCGCAGTATCTTTGCTTCATTAAGTGCCAGCCGCTCGTTACCACTTTCAAAATAGGCCACCGCGAGATTGTAATGAGCGTCAGCAAAAGCAGGACGGATACTTGCCGCACGCGAGTAAGAGGCAATCGCTTCAGACAGGCGGCCGGCATAATAATAGGCGTCGCCAAGCTTGTTATGTATTTCTTCTGACTCAGGCCTCAACTCCAGCGCATGCTGGTAAGCGCGAATGGCGTCCTCATTCTTTCCTTGTTTGACTTTGCAATAACCAACCTGCACCCACGCGTCTGCGCGGCGCGGGTTGCGGTTTGCCGCCGTCTCGAAATATCCCAGCGCGTTGTCGTAGTTGCCAAGCCACAGCGAATCCAGGCCGGTGCGATAGGACGACTCGGCCACGTCGCCATTGCGATCGCGGACGGGAATCGCAGACAAAGAACGTAACTGGCCCGGACGCAGCTCGGCGAGTCGTGCAACGCCGATGGCGAGGTTGATGTTTTGGCCGTTCGTAACTTTTACTGTTACTACGCCAATCACTTGGCCTTTAAGGTTGAATACAGGACTACCACTGTTCCCGTGCGAAATCGGCGCAGTGATTTGAATGATCTTGCCGACGTTGGGAACTTCGCGTACTGCGGACACAATGCCGTCTGTAACCGAGCCTTCGAGTTTCAGTGGATTGCCAATCACAAAAATCGATTCACCTTCATCGGGCAAGGCTTCCGCAATCTCACTGGCGCGCGGGCGTTCGCGCGGCATCTCAACGCTGAGCAGCGCCAGGTCGCCTTCTTCATCTATTGCCAGCGTGCCGGCGACCGGGAACACTTTGCCTTTGCCGTCAAGGGTCTTCACTTCACATCGCTTCGCGCCGCGAATGACGTGGAGGTTCGTGACCACCTGGCCGGGGCGTAGGAAGAAACCGCTGCCGGTCATCACCGGTTCGCCATCCTCGTCGTAGGTTGCAATCGCGACCACGGCGGGCTTAACGCGTTTGACCAGATCGGGAAGGCTTTCCTGCGCGTGTGTTTGTTGGAAGGAGAAAAGACTTACAGCTAGCAGCAGCAACTGGGGGAAGATGCGTTTCATAGCTTTGAGTTGTAACTAACCTAAAACCTGCGGTTGACGGAGTGCTGAAACCAGGTTGGTTCAGCGTTAACTGCGGACGGGGCCGGGGGCTCGGCGGGACGGGGTTACGGAAACCCGATCCGTAAGATCAATATTAGCCCAAGGGAGGCTCGTCGCATAGAAAAATCTCATTTTGGGAGCAGGAATTTCGGGGCTGCCTTCAGCCTGCCGTCCTGCAACCGAGGCTTTGAACCTCTAAAAGTAAACAAATAAGGCCGCCATTGCTGACGGCCTTTGGGTTGACTCCCACTAAGAAATGGACTTGGTTATGGAATTAATTGAATTACGCCAAGTCGCTGGCCTGCCGGTACGATCACGGTCTTTACTGTCGCGAGGTCTTCCATTGTCACGAGCAAACCGAAATCAGCCAACGTTGTGCTGGCTCTAATTTCGGCCTCGTTGCGATCCTTCACATTTACGATCTGTCCCAGCTTGAAAAACTGGTTGTCAGGCGAAACTGCCCAGAGGATGTAGGCCTGTCCCTGGGGAGCCTCCTTCAGGTCGTGGAAGACCATCTTGACTGCCGTCTTTTTACCACCCTTGTTCGGCTCAATAAAAATATTCGCGCGCGCACCCGACATGGCGCCGGTGAAGTCCACTTTCAGTTTTGTGTCATCTCCCTTTTTATAAGCCGGGATATTCAGCATCGGCACCGTGCTGGTACTCGCCGGCGTAGTTCCAGGCGTCGTCGTAGCGGCTACCGTTTCCCCAACCGGCGACGTGGTGATGTCAGCTTTCTGAACTGTTGTGGTAACTGTTGTTGGGGTAGTAACTGTTGTTGGGGTAGTAACTGTCGCTGGCGTAGTAACTGTCGTTGGGGTAGTAACTGTCGTTGGGGTAGTAACTGTCGCTGGCGTAACTGTCGTTGGGGTAGTAACTGTCGTTGGCGTAGTAACTGTCGTCGGCGTTGTAACGGCAGCCGCGGTAGTCGTGTGCGGAATTACGGCGAAGCCTTCAGGCACCGCGCTGCGGAAATAAATCTTTGCGTTCGGATCGTAGGCCGTCAGGCTTGCTTCCGGCGCTGCGATCAGCATGAACTTACTAAGCGGAGTGGTGGCGGTGAATTTTCCGGCACCATTGGCGAGGACCACTGGGCCCAGCAATGTAACCGCTCCCGCATCGTCCACTGCATAGACATTGATCGCGGAAACCTCGGCGGGAACATCCGTCACATTCAGGATCACCTTTGTGCCAGTGTCATCGCGCAGGATCGTCCCGACGGCTTTCGACTTGGTTAGAGCGACTGGAGTGAAGGTGAGCTGCACTTCCTTGCCCACCGGATACTCGATAACGGTGTAGCTGCCGTCCGGGTTCTGAACTGTCTTGGTAACTTTGGTTGGAGTTTTTGTGACTGTAGTCGTTGTCGTTTGTGCTGCTACGAGTACGGCTGATGAAATAATCAGCAGCGCGGCCGCCAGCAGAGAAATGCATTTACTCATAACTTAAACTTGCTCCTTCTATTTGTACTTAATCGCGATCAAGTTTGGGGCGGGGGTAGTTTCAAGCTAATCCGCAATTAAGGATCGCAAGCGTTGTGCCCAGCGGCCCAGAGCGAAAAAATCCCGATTTGTTCGTTTTTTTGGGAGGAGTCGTTGCCGCCCGCGATGCACATCAATACACTGGTGTATCGCATCTTTTCGGCCTGTTTGCAGTGTGTCAGGCCGCGAAGTCACCATGAACACGCGACAAAATGTTTTACTTTGGCCTCCGGATAAACTGAGGAATGAATTGCCTTGCTGCGGAAAGTTTGATGAGTTGTTCGAGACGATTTAGTCGAGTCTCTTCCTTCTTCGCACTCATCACCCACCAGTTGGCGGCCTTGCGATAAGAAGGTGGCTGCGATGCGAAGAATTTCAGCGCGGCTTTATTTCGCCGGAGCTTGCCCGCATAGGGTTCAATAAGTTCAGCGCTTCGTTGTTCGTAAGAATAGATCCCGGAACGATTTTTTTTGCGCGCCGCAAACGCCTTTTCTCCCTCAGGGGTCATGCGACCCTCGCTGACCAATTCCTGAGCCCGCCTGATGTTAATTGCGCTCCAGGTGCTGGAAGTTTTGCGGGGAGTAAAACGAATGGAGTAACTATCTTCATCTATACGGCGGCGAATGCCGTCGATCCAGCCGAAGCAAAGCGCTTCATCAACGGACTCAGGCCAGGTGATGCTTGGTTTGCCCGTATCCTTTTTGTAAAAGCCAACCAACAACTCGTTTGCGTTTGCATGATGAGCAGCGAGCCACTTGCGAAAGTCGGAAGGAGATTTGAAGAATTTCGGCTGCATATCGCTTTAGGGAGCTTTGAGGTTTTGGAGGGTGATGGGTTCTATAAACATCTCACCCCTTTGGGGTGAAGAGCGGCAGATCTTAGTAGCTGTGAAGTTCGGTTATCGCTGCCAAAACATCACTCGCTTGCGGCAGGATTGCTTCTTCCAATTGCGGAGCATATCCGACGAAAGTATCAAGAGCGGCAACGCGTCCAACTGGCGCGTCGAGATATTCGAACAGTTCGCTGGAAATGCGCGCGGCGATCTCGGCGCCGTAACCGAATGAGAGTGAGTCTTCGTGAGCGACGATCACTTTGCTGGTCTTCTTCACCGTGGCTGTGATCGCGTCCCAATCATAAGGCGCAAGGCTGCGCAGATCGATAAGCTCGACACTGACGCCCTGTTGCTCAGCTTGCTTAGCTGCGACGACTGAACGCTGCACCAACGCGCCGTAAGTGATAATCGAAAGGTCTTTTCCCTCGCGCACCGTCTTCGCTTTGCCGAACGGGACCATGAAATCGTCACCCGGATACGGTGACTTGTTGTAGGCCTGACGATAGAGATGCTTGTGCTCGAGAAACAGGACCGGATCGTCGCAGCGAATCGCGGTGCGCAGCAGACCGTTTGCATCCAGCGCGTTCGAAGGATAAACGACGCGCAGGCCGGGAATCTGGGTGAACGTAGAAACGCCGGACTGTGAATGATAAACAGCGCCGCCTTTGAGATAGCCACCAACCGGCACGCGCATAACCACCGGCGCGCTCCAGTCGCCGCCCGAACGCCAACGCAGCAGCGCCAGCTCGTTGCGAATCTGATGCATGGCGGGCCAGATGTAATCGAAGAATTGAATCTCAACCACCGGTTTCAATCCGCGCGTCGCCATGCCAATAGCGCGCCCGACGATGTTGGCTTCGGCGAGTGGAGAATTAAAGACACGCACACTGCCAAACTTTCGTTGCAGATTCGCGGTGACCTTAAACACGCCGCCTTTACCTTTAACTTTGTCCAGGGATTCTTCGCGCGAGCAGTCAGCGACATCTTCGCCAAATACAACGACGCGCGGGTCGCGCGCCATTTCGGTGTGCAGGCAGCGATTGATCAGGTCAACCATGGTGCCGGCGTTGCCCGTTAATTGCGCGCTCGCTTCAGTGTCGAAATCTTTTGCAGTTGGATCGACGGTGGGCGAGTAAACATAAAGTTTCGCAGTATCCGGAGCGGGCTGTGGACTTGCCAATGCCGTGTCGGCGGCTTGATTGACAGCGGCGTCAATCTCGTCCTTGATCTTTTGCAGCCCAGCTTGATCGGCAATGCCTTCGTCGATCAAGAGCGTTCCAAAACGTTTTACCGGATCGTGTTCCGCGTCAGCCGTGCGTTCTTCATCAGATCGATAGAGCCTTTCATCGTCTGAAAGCGAATGCGAATAAGGCCTTATCACCTTGGCGTGAACAAAAGCAGGACCCTTTTGCTGGCGGCAATAGTCGACGGCGCGCTGCATAGTCTGCAGCGATTCGATTGCGTCCGTGCCGTCGCATCGTTGCAAATACAAGTTCGGAAAGTTTTCCACCAAACGCGAAACGTCACCGCCCGCCGTTTGTACTTCCACCGGAACGCTGATCGCATAACCGTTATCTTCGAGCAGAAAAAGGACTGGCAGTTTCAGATTGCAGGCTGTGTTCAGTGCTTCCCAAAATTCGCCCTCGCTGCTGGTACCATCGCCAAGCGAAACGTAAACCACTTCATCCTTTTGAAAGTTTGTAGCGCGCTTGTTTAGTTCCTTGATCAACTTGAAGCGATAACCGGCTTCAGCGCAGCCAACTGCCTGAAGCAATTGTGTTCCGGTTGGTGACGACTGCGAAACGATATTGAGTTTCTTATGACCCCAGTGCGACGGCATCTGGCGACCATGCGAATTGGGATCTTTCTCGGCGCCAACCGCCGACAACAACTGTTCCAACGGCGTCATGCCGAGCTGCAAACAAAGGGCGCGATCGCGATAGTAAGGATAAAACCAATCGTAACCGGACTTGAGCACCATGCCCGCGGCAACCAACACTGCTTCGTGGCCCGCGCCGCTAATTTGAAAAAAGATTTTGTTCTGGTTCTTGAGCTGAATTTCTTTGTCGTCAAGGCGGCGCGATAGATACATCGTGCGATATATCTTCAGCATTTCTTCCGGCGACAGCTTCGGGCGATCAGCGGGCTCTGGAGCGCGTGCAGGTTTTGGTGCTGGCTGGTCCACTCTTGCCGGTGCAGCTTGCGGAGCCGGACGGGCCGCTGCTGCGGCCTTTTGTTCCGCAGGCTTTTGATCGGCACGCGCCTCGACAGGCTTTGCGGCTTCCGCCTGTGTCTTGGGAACAAGTTTTAATACTTTGGTATCAGGCATGGTTGATCTGACTGTCCGGGCAGCGGCGTAACGTCTACAACACTACAATTCGCTTTCTAAAATCGTTCGATATTCCTCCACCATTGAGGGATGACCATGCTTAGTCGCGGCTTCGATGCCGCGCTGATATGTTTCGCGGGCTTTCTCTTGCTGTTCCGCTTTTGCGTAAGCCCGAGCCAACATGCCGTGAGCATTGCCTTCGTCATCCGAGATTGCCAGGTAACGCTCGAGCGTTTCAATCATCTCCGGTGTTTGGCCGGCTTTCTCATATTCTTTAGCCAGGCCAAATAGAATGCTGCTGTTGATTGGATCACTCACCAGCATTTGCTTGAAGATGTCGATGCGTGATGTGGGCATAAGACCTTAGCAAACAGTGAACAGCAAACAGTGAACAGCAAGGAGCAAAGAGTAAACATTTCCGGCTGTCTGCTGTTCACTGTTTGCTGTTTGCCTATTTACCAATCAGCAACTTCGCAATCGTCTGCAACTGCATGTTCGAAGTACCTTCGTAGATCGCGCCAATCTTCGAGTCGCGCCAGTACTTCTCCACCGGATAGTCTTTGACGTAACCGTAACCGCCATAAAGTTCGATTGCTTTTGACGCGATTCGTTCGGCCGCGCGCGACGAATAAAGTTTCGCCATCGCCGCTTCCTTCACAAAGTTCATGCCGGCATCTTTCATGCGCGCCGCGTTGTAAACCATTAACCGCGCGGCTTCCAAATCAGTGGCCATTTCCGCCAATTGGAACTGCACCCCCTGAAATTGATTAATCGATTTACCAAATTGCTGGCGCTCGCCCGTGTAGGCAATCGCGGCTTCCAACGCGCCGCGCGCAATGCCGATCATCTGTGCGCCAATTCCGATGCGGCCTTCATTCAAAGTTTCGATTGAGGTCTTGTAGCCTTTGCCGACTTCGCCCAGCACATTTTCCTTTGGGACTTTGCAGTCTTCGAGAATTAATTCAGTCGTGGACGACGCGCGGATGCCGAGTTTGTCTTCCTTCTTCCCAACTGCAAAGCCGGCGAAATTCCTTTCGATAATGAAGGCGGTGATGCCGCGATAGCCGGCTTCGGGATTTGCGTTCGCAAACAGAATAAAAATCTCAGCTTCGTTGCCGTTTGTGATCCAAAGCTTTTGGCCATTGAGAAGGAAGTGATCGCCTTTATCGACCGCACGAGTTTGCATGGCAAACGCATCGGAACCCGAACCCGCTTCGCTGAGCGCGTAGGCGCCGACTCTCTCGCTTGCGAGCAGGGTTAGATACTTTTCCTGCTGCTGCTGATTTCCCCAACGAATCAACGCGTTGTTAACCAGCGTGTTCTGCACGTCGACAAAAACGCCAACCGAAGCATCGATGCGCGAGAGTTCCTCTACGGCGATGATCGCGGTGAAGAAAGACGATCCCGCGCCGCCAAACTCTTCCGGAGTTTCAATCCCCATCAGGCCAAGATCGAAGCACTGCTTAATGAGCGCCGGATCGAGTTTGCCGTGCGCGTCCATTTCCGCGACGCGTGGCCGCAGTTCACCTTCGGCAAATTCACGCACGCTGGCGCGAAACATCTGCTCGTCTTCGGAAAGCGTAGTCAGAACGCGATCGCCGGCCTGACCATTTCCGTCGATGGCTGCTTGAGATTGGCTCATCATCACCTGACCGTTACGGGATTTGTAACTTGAACCCCTGCATCATAATCAAGGCAAAACTAAAAAGGCAAAAGCT
>WNFT01017765.1_pt1 | contig 12710 bp, 10 predicted proteins | sample 5400191 | NCBI WGS metagenome assembly WNFT01 (sample SAMN13153359, study PRJNA577476) | soil metagenome | isolation source: 80 cm saprolite under Madrone tree | place: USA:California | collected 2016-06-14
CGATTGAATTGTCCAAAACGTCCAGAGAACGCACATAAGACAAAAGACCCCGCCTGCTTGCAATCCAAGGATCAATCGCCTGCGTAAAGTGAACCGCGATGGCGTGAGCGTTCGCTGTCGGCCCCGAGTAGCCTCGTAAATGGTAGTGACAAGCACAAGGAACGCGAGAAACATCCAGAAAGAAAAGTCCTTCCAACTGAGCAGCGGCTCACCGCGAATCCAGAACCATTGCCAGGAGTGCAGCGCCCAAGTGGCGAAAAACGTCACCACCGTGGCCACGGACATCGCACCCAGCGTGCCCATCTTCCGCAAAGTGAAATGTGTCGGAAAGAAGAAAAGCTTCATGACGAAGTCTTTCCAATAAATGTTAATGCGACGCCAGAGATCGGTGAAGCTTGTCGCCAGAAAATAGAAATGGTGTGTCTCAGGCAGGTTAAAACCAAACATGTGCAACAGACCCACGATCAGATGAAAAGTTCCCGAGACACGCAGGTATACCAGGTACATGCCCAGCATGAATCCGGCAGCATCCAAGGTGGATGACAGCTTGGTAACATCCAGAGGCGCATACTGATAAACAACCCGATATAACAACAGCTGAATTACTCCGCGGAACATCCACTTGAGTCCGGGTTGGTAGACGCGCGGCCAATCTTCGTTGTAGTAGGTCGAGCAAAAAGTCTTGTAGTCCACCACCGGAAACAAGGGGAAGCAAACATTTGGTAGTAGAAAGAAGTATGAGATGGCACGCGCTGGACTGAAGGGCGCTGTGCGATGCTTCAGGTCATAGAGATAAATCATCAGCCGAAACATGAACATTGAACCGAGAACGACCCACATTTCAGTCACATCAGGGAGCCACTGACTGTGCGCCCGCAGGAAGACCAGCCCAGCGCCGGCGACTACAACTAGCCCGACGCGCGCCGCAAAACGAACCGGGAGATGGCAGATGCCGATCAGGCCCAATCCGATTCCAACCAGCGTCAAGCCGGGAACAAGATGGTAAAGAAAACCAGCAGTCGTCATTTTGCCGGCCAGCCATCCCCGCGCTACGTTGGGACCAAAGTGGCCGACGCTAGTGATGACCGCCACAACCGATAAGATGGCGAAGAACGGAAGCCGAAATCGTTGCGGCAGGAGATGATGAATGACGAAGCCGCCAAAAGCCAACCACAGCACTCGTGATAGCATCTGGCTTTCCAGTTGCCAATAATCGACGAGCATGACAATCAATGCGAATTGCGCCACAATCGCAAAAAATTGAGCCACTGCCGTGAAGCGCGGTCGGAACGTGCGTCGCGCGACAGACGCTTCAACACTGCGAGCCTTCGTTTCAGCAACTAGTTCGGAAGTTAGGGTCTTGGTTAGCATGTGGGTTTTAGTGGTAGAAAGCAACTGTGATTGGTTGGCCGCCAAACTGTCTTTGGTATTTGGCGGGTTACTTAACGATTTACTAGTTCAGCACAATCCCCTACCGGCTTCGCCGAGATGCGCTTCTGACGGGCTTGCCTGACGGCGGTGATGATGAATTTTGGCAAGATCGCTTTGGATGTTTCTCTAAGCCACCTTTTGCAACGTATAGACCCACGCCACGCCGCCGCATAAACATCGGCACCGATGCAATAGAGGACACCAACGCCATTTGATGCCCCGCTAATTTCAAGTTGAACCTTTTCAGTTAGATCAAAACCTTTCGTTAAAGAATAATCGTACCTGGCAAATTCGGGCTCATACTTTCTAGCAATATAGCGATAGTACCCTTTGAGAGCTGAACTACTCAAAAGATAGGACCACCGGTCAAAATATTTCCTGCTGTGAACTGCGCTTGTTGTTTCCATCGCACGCTCCGGAACACGCAAACCAGAGGGATTACGCCACTGGAGCACAATATGAAAGGTATCTTCCTTAGGTGGTTCCGGAAGGCGTGTGCCGATAAATGCTGCGATTTCCTGATGGTATTTACCAGGATTCTCCACGTAATCTTCGTAGGTCAACTCGTAAACGTGCTTCAAGTACTTCTTGTCCTGTTCGAAAAGCTTATGGCAGTGCAGCCAATGCTCAAACGATCTATAGAGTGGGGTTAGGCACGCTTTCCACTTCCGAATCGCCATACTCACTGGCAACGGATGACGTCTGATAACAATGAAGTACGAGTTTGGAAAAGCTGCTTGCAAAAACCTTGTCATGAGAAGATTGGCTGGGGTTTTTTCCACGAAAATAGGCTTACTGTTGTCCCAGTAAGCATGCCAACTTGCGTGAAGCTTCGCCACGTTTTCCGGGGTTAACAAAGCGGACGTCTCTGTTCGGTGTGTACGCGGATCAAACCCGAATCTACTCATGCCGCCGTACTCGGCATCGACGGGATAAACATCCTGCAGAAACTGTCCCTCGTCCTCAAATTCGCCTGTATTCTTGAAGCCGGTGCAGTCCTCTAATCTTGCAATGTTGCGACCTAGCAAACTGGTCCCACTTCGATGCAGACCACAGACAAACACATATTTATGGTCCTCTCTGCTCTCGTGTTTTGGAGTGGTACTTTCTTTCATCGATTCTGTTTTAATTGTCGGATCGTCTCGAAGAGATGAATCGCGACTTGTCGTTGGGAACTAAAGATCCAGATGTAGGCAGCAGCCGTCAGCAATCCGACCGGCCCGCAGATGAGTAGTTGCGTATGTGGAGCAAGATGTGGCACGACGCTGAGCGTCAACCAGGTTACAGAGAACACGACAATCCAGACCGGCAGGTGCCGAAAAAATACTGCCCACAGATCCATTGTTCGGACTGGACCCCGCCGTCCTACTATAAAATACAAGATAGGCAGGCGAACTAATGGACCTGAAATCGAAAACGCCGTTGCCACGCCTATTGGTCCGTAAGGCAAGCCGGCAATGTAGGAAAGCACTGTAACAAGAGAGTTAATTGACCCTGCGGTCAGCATATCCCGGCCACGGCCTTGACTGGTGAATAACCAGGTCGAAGCGCCAGCCAGTGGAACGCTAAGCGCCGCAATTGTGAATCCCCCAAAAATCGCAGCTGCACTTTCCCACTTGTGTCCTAGCAGTACGAGCGTAAGGGGACGGGAAAGGGCAAGGAATAAGCCGGTGAAAACGAATCCTACGAGTGCGACTGCCTCATATAGGCGGAGAAACGTCGTCCGATACCGCTCGGGCTGGCTTTGTAGTCGGGATAATGCCGGCACGAAAACAGCGTTGATCGGACCAAGAAATTGCTCGATCGGACGCATCAACAAGGCACTTGCCCTTGAGTATAGTCCCAAGCCACGAGGTCCATAGAATCGGCCGATCAAAAGGTTATCTGTCCCCCGAGCCAAGTAGACTATTAAGGTAGTTAGGGTCAGGTTAGCACCGAAACCCAGTAACGGCCGGATTCCACTGTGCCGGGTGGGCAGTCCCGGGCGCCATTGAGACACCGACCAGGTGAACAGGAGGCCAGCAGCCTCCATCGACAGGACTGAGCCCACCAAAGACCAGTAACGGTATCCTGTTGCTGCCATAGCGATTCCAACGAAAACGCCAATTGCCATGGAACTGATCTCAATCAACGCGATAGCCTTGAAACGCATCTGCCGCTTGAGTAAGGCCTGGTGCTGGATGGTCGATCCGCTTAGCAAAAAGGTGGTGGATAGAAAGAGCGTGATGGGTACCAATCGGTCCTCATGGTAAAACCGAGCAATTATTGGTGCTGATGCAGCCACGACGAGACTGCTCAAAAAGCTTATACCAATATTTATCCAGAACAGATTGGACACTTGAGCGTGCGTGATGCTTTCACGCTGCACCGTGGCTATGGAAAGACCGGCATCCTTGAAGACCAGCAAGAAGCCGGTCACGGTCGTCACCATCGCGACAAGCCCAAAATCCCGCGGTGTTAGCAGTCGTCCCAGGATCATTATGGATGCCAGGCTTAACGCAAACTTTGCGGCCTGGGCTGACATTGTGACGGCCACACTCGAGATCGTCCGTCCCCTAAGGTTTGTCAGGAGATGATCAGTTTTAAAATGCTTTTGATTGCGGTCTTCCTCCTCTCCCTCACTCGGGCAGACCGTTACGCTGCCAGTATGTAGTCTTCTCTCGCTGGTCAACACACTAGGGTCTTGGTGACTCATGGAAACTAGAGAGCTACCCGTGCACTCGTGACCTGAACGAAGAATTCAGCACCTGCGGTCACCATGAGATTCGATGGCGCGCCAGCATTGCAGCGACTAGCTTTCTGGGAGTTCAAAGCGCGGAGTTCCTACGAAAGCTGCCAGGTGTCCGAGGCCTGTTTCCACCTTCCAGGCGAAATAGGGCTTTGTCCCAAGATCTCATCACGGACGATTTGTAATGGTTCCAGCGAATGCGGACCCGTTTGGCGACGGCCAAGCCAAAGAGCTTTTGAATCCACAGGTATTTCCAGGATAATTTCGGTGGTTGCAATCGACCGCCTAGCATTCCGGCAAGTTGTTGTGCTTCCTGCATCAAGTCAGGGCGTTCCGGGTAGAATTGATTGCCATACCGAAGCTGAAGGTACGCCAGGCAAGCCTTTCGGACACGTTCACTCTCTTCAAGCGAGCGAAGATACTGAATGTGCAATTTCATCGAAAGAAGAAGCGAATCCTTCTTCTTATCTGAATTCCCAATATAACTTACCCGGTTAGTGCCGCTAGCTCGGTAGTAAATCCCGGTCCCGGGTACGAAGCGCGTACCTTCGGATGCCAAGAGCACACGGCAAAAATATTCGCCGTCGTTATCGACATGAAGACGAGTGTCCCAGGGCCCTGCCGCTCTCGCCAGCTCCCGGCTCACCAGCCACGTTGCGTTTTGCATGTGAAGGTTTTCGCCAATTTTTCTCAAGAGGAACTCAACGGGAGAAAGATCTTGGCACAGTGAATTGCGAACGAAGCCTGCACCACGGATTCGGTAATAGAAGGGGGCCCATGGTGAGGAAAGCAATACTCGTCTACTGTCAAAGTCGCCCAGGGCTGCAAGCTGCCGCTCGATTTTGTCCGGCGCTAAAAGATCGTCCGCGTCCAGATACTGGATGTAATCGCCTTGACTGAGCGGAAAGGCATTGTTCTGGGCCCCCGATAAACCATGGTTTTGTGTAGATACTAGCTTGACATCCTTGAATTGCCGCACCACTTCAGCGGTCCGATCTGTAGACCCATCATCCACCACGATGATCTCTTTGCGCTGCCACGTTTGGGCAACCGCCGACTGAAGCGTATAGGCTATTGTATCCTCGGCATTATATGCAGTGATAAGAATCGACACTAACGGTTTCATATGTTCGAATTGAGAAGTCGTGAATACACGCTCGTTGTTACGGCGGCCACCTTATCCCAGGAATACCGCTCGTTGGCGTAGGCCTTAATCTCTAACCGCCGGGCTTCAAGATTGCGGAATAAGTCGCTGTCAAAGTACTTCCTAATCACTCTGGCCAAATCCGATGAATCCCGCGGCTTACACACAAAGCCTGTTTGCCCTTCTATAACTTCTTCTTTCAGCGAACCAACATCCGCTACGATCGCGGGTAGACCAAAGCTGTATCCAAGAAAAATTACGCCACTCTGAAATATCTGCGTGTAGGAAAGAACAAGAACGTCAGCAGCTTTGAAATACGACTCCGTCTGCTCATCTGGAACATGCTCGATTCTCTCAATTACTCTATGGCGAACACCGTTATCGGTCATTAACTGTTCGATACGTTCCCAATAGGCGTGATTCCATTTCGGCTTGCCTGCGATAATCAAACGATAGTTTCCATCTTCTGTTAAGACTTTGGCGAAAGCAGCAACGAGAGATTCCAGTCCTTTGTAGGGCGCAAGTTGACCGAAGCAAAGTATGGTCTTGTCGGTATCGGCTATACCTAACATTCGCTTTGCGTCACAACTCGTCAGATCTGTCTTCGGAGCCGTATTGTTAATCCCAAAAGGAATGACGCTGACTTTGTTCCCCTGGACAGCAAAGTCAGCGAGGAGCTCAGCTTTCATCTTGTCGGTATGAACAAAAATATGATCCGCCAATCGATAGTGTGTTCTTAACGACCACCGGTTTAGCCAGCTATCCATGCCGTCTCGTCTGCACATGTTCACATTGTGGGCTGTTAGCACAATGCGCTTCCCCGTGAGTTTGTAGTAAAGCACGAGCAAGGTACGGTCGAAGAACTCGAACTTGTTGTTCCAGAGGATATGAAAGACTTTGACTCTGGCCATTGCAGCGTAGGAGATAAGGCGGCAGTAGTACCGCAATACTCTGGCAACCTTCGACGCGAAATTGGCATCCGAGCGTTGGTCGCCTCGCAAATTTAAGAAATTTACGCTCGAATTGTTAAGCAATTCGGGTAATTCCAGATCGTTGCTGCCGATCACGTCCAATGTTATTCCCTCCGAAGTCAGCGCCGGCACCAAACCGAGCACATACGGCCTGTCGTCCCCTCCGGTGAGCAAGGCAATTCGCGGCGCTGAGCGTTGAGAGTTGAGCGTTGAGAGTTGAGCGTTTGCGGGAATCTCAGCGTAGCCTCAAGTTGAGCCATAACGGCGTCGAATACTCCATCTATGCTGATGGCGGTCGTTGCGCGCTCGTCATAGCTCCGTTTGTAGAAGAACTCTTCAAGGAGTGGCGAAACTATTTTCTCTTGGACGCCATAATGATAAATTTCCCAGGGACTCGTGCAGGTGAAGAGGGTCACGCAGGGAGTTCCGGTCCCGAGAGCAAAATGCATCGGCAGACTGTCGCCGCCGACCAAGCACCGGTGATTTCTGACGTCGGCCAAGTGCTCGAGCAACGATCGCCTTTCCGGAAGGATATTGACGGTCAAGCCCCTGTCTTCAAGCGCCTCCTTTAGTTTCCCGTAGTAAGCCCATTTCTTCATCGGCCAGACGTGTCCGGCATCGGCCGCTATAGCAACATCGCCTGATAGCCCTGTTCCGATCGGTTCCGGAAGCAGATATTGCTCACCCGCAAAGTGCAATCCCAATCCGGCGAAAATCATCTCTTGATATGTCTGGCGGTTTTGGAATTTCAGCTTGTCAGCTTTCAGCTTTCCGTAAGAGCTGATGAGACTTAGATCGAACCAGCGCCTGGAATTTTCTGTGTAGCACAATGAGTTGCTAGAGTCGGCATACGCGCCGAAGATCTTGCCGCACCGCACCGTTTTCAGAAATTGTGCAACATCCAGGGTATCTTCCAAGTTGATTGCGAGATCATAATGCTGATTCAAGGTCTTTTCACGATCTTCCCACGAGAAGCAGCGCAGATTATTATTCAAACCCTCGAGGAGGACGGTATTCTTCGCTGCAGTCAGCCAGGTTGTTTGGCCGCCTAGCCGGCTCAATAACGGCGTCGTCCTTACGACGTCGCCAGTCGCGCCTATCTTAATGATCAGTACTTTCATTGCCGTGGGTCAAGAATTCAGATAACCCCGGCTGAATTCGATGGCCGTACGTTTCACGAGAATACAAAAGCGTCTACTGTACTGATACCAGACCGGATTGTTGTAACTCCGTTTGATGCGCGCTTTGATCAAGCCAACGTGCGAGACGGAGTTTAGAAATTGACGATTTATTGCAAATGAAAACTGTCGCTGATTATTGTAACCTGGCTAGCTGTCGTCTCAGCTGCCCTCTAACACCGAGGAGGTGCAGTGTATTGCTCCAGTACCATCTCGCACATATAACCTTTGAAACTGCCGCCAACGCCACCAAAGCCTAACATCAAGAATTACGTGATAAGCCTCGTAAGCCAATCTTTCCGGAACCGAGAGCATGGTACGATTTACCTCCCTCATAATCCGCCAGCTTAGTCGTGTCTTACCCCGGATTGTACGCATTTCGTCTACCCAGCCTGAAACCTTACCTTTCAAAAGCTCGTTCAAGCGTTCGGTAGGCTCCAGTAATCGATCTGCAATGTACCATCGGACTACCTCCGGAATCTCACGGTTCTGCCCAACAAGGCTGTTGGTCGCGTGGACCTTTGTCTTCATGAATTTGGCTGGTATGGCCCATGGAGTCCTCGCCCCGATATGTCGTAGAACGCCATCAACGTAGTGCTCTGGATCGGTACGAAGTCGATCGAAGAAATCGATGTGCAATGCATCCCGACTAAACGCCTCGGACCAGATTCTTATAGTGCGGCCGTAATCAGAGGACAGCATGTTGCGAGCCCGCTCGACTTGCCGCAGAAACGCGAGGTACCCAATCATGGAAAGATCTCTATGCGCTAGATATCCAAATTCGAGAAGCGCTTGAGACCACACTCGTTCGATAGGGTGGCGCAATGTCAGAATAATGCGAAGATCCGGCAGCATGTCTGCAATTCGCCGAACCTGCCAGGCCTTCAGCCGTGCATACAGCGGCGAAATCTCTCCACGGACTGGCTTCGGTTTACCTCCATTCCCCGGTTCAAAGTGCGCTTCATACCAATCCAAATCGTGGTGTAGCATCTCACGCATAAAGAAAAAGTTGATTTCTTTGCGGTCGCTCAACCGTATATCGGGATGGCACCTTAGTACTTGATAAAGCCAAGTCGAGCCGGACCGCATGGAACCGATTCCTAGAAAGGTTGGGGGACACCTGTGTACCAAATTGCCCTTGCTAGACAAATTTTTCTCTCTTTTTCTGTGAGCCATGTGACGTGACCATTTGGTCGCCCAATTAATAGCGTCGTTCGAACTATATCCCCGTCTCTGCCAGTTTAATGATCAACAGCTTCATAATGCGGTCATCCACGCTGCAATTTTGTTGAATAGCTCCTTGAACCGACTTGGCTAGAAGTGCTATAAGTGAACGGTCGTTTCCATTTTTGAGAATCCACACACTCAAAATCTATAATCGTACATCTGTAGATCTCCAGAATACGCAAGCGTTACTGCGAGCTCCGCAACACGAGAGTAGAAAGACCTATAATCCGAGTCGCCCCTTTCATCGGTTCGGTTCACCACAGGTATGTCTGCTTTAGAGCCCATTCCTGCTTTTCTGAATACCTCGGTTAAATCCGCCTCGATGTTCTCGTATCGCATCACCATATCCACTCCGCGGGTATGGTCAGCAAACATGGACGGACTAAATCCCAAGAGTCTCTTGATAAGTTTCCTGTAGCATACTCTGAGCACCCAGCCATTGAACGAATGCGTTCGGGCGTAACTCATATTCTTGGCGTATCCGGGAAGGCGATTCACCCAGGAAGCGGGATCGCCAAGCAGGGGCTGGTACTTTGAGCGTTGTTTGAAATATAACGATACGAGACTGTCGAACGGATTGCGAACGGCTGCTACCTTCAGTAGGGACTTGGCTTCTTCTGTGGTTAGAATTTTATGCTTGATGAGATCTGACAGGGTGCTGTGCTTTTTATCGACAAGGATCAGACCACGCGAGTCCAGAATATCATCAGAAGGAATGAATTCACCACCAAACCGCTCGCACAGCAGCTCCCCTATTGCTGTACAAGCCGTCCGCGGAGTCATTATGAACAGAAGATTGTATTTTCTACAAATGATCGCCATTAATCACTATCTTCGGCCGGCTAGCTAAGCCTCGCCAGCTGAGAGGCGCGGGGCCTTATATTGCTAAATCGGAGCTGGTGCTGTGCGTGATATTGCTGGCGCACGCTGTTCAGGGTCACAAGGGAGGTCATGAAAAAGAAGCCGGTCCACTGCGTCGAGTGTGAGTACCGCGTCGATTTCGTGCACGTAATTCCTGCGACCATTTATATGGCCATGAGCCAGGGTTTCGAGAAAACCGAAATTCCAGAAGGGGCTGCTGCGACGGGTCTGCACCTCCTTGAGAGTCCCTGCGATATAGTCAGCCAATTCTCGTCTGAACCATCTCCGGTAGTGCAAAAACTTATGCCATCCGAAAAGCCTTGCGCGGGAATCAACCACGTCAAAGAGACGATCGAATGAGGACAGCCAGTGCGGCAATCCTTCGGCGTAAAGATAGTCCAACTTACAAATGGCCTTGGAAAGAATGCGTCTTGGCGCTATGCCTAACCCATTGGCCTTCGCCACTACCCCCATGTCGGTAGGAATGCGGCTCAGGGGTTGGCTGTTGCCCTCAACAAGCGACCAAGCCATAAGAGGTGACTCACGCAAACTCTCCGGAGCTCGATAGGCAAGAGCGACAATCTCGTTATCGAGGTAGGGCGTTCGAAAAGTAAGCTGCGAGCGACTGGCCGCCGGAGTTCCGAACCGCTTCTGCGGTACCTCACGGAAAGCCGTAAAGGTTACCGGGTGTTGACTGTTTCGGCTCCACGCCTGTGTCAGAGAATTCACAGAATAGCCCAAGTCCGGATTCATAAGGTGAGGCGATAATCCGAGTGGCTTAAACACAGATACGCCTCTCAAAATTTCACCACCGAAAACACCGGTTAGACGCACGGGAGCCAACTGGCGAGCCTGTCTGTTCAGGTAGATCTCATGAGCACCCAAAGCCCCCACGCAACCGTCGGTAATGTAAACCGTTCGGTCAGTATGCGACGCAAAGTTCAAGAAAAAATCGGCGCCGAGGCGGAGAGTTTGGTGTTCGAGGCCACATACCTTTGCCACCTGTCCCGCCAGTCGAGCATCCAGCGTGTCCTGTTTCTCGCCTGAAAACGTGTAGCAAATCGGCTGTTCTTCGCGCTTCGGCATGCAGGCCATAATCATCCGGCTATCAAGGCCGGCGGTCAGAGAAATGCCGATCTGTGATTGCGATTCGAAGTATCGCGGCAAGACCCTTTTGAATGTCTCTTGAAACTCAGCCTGGAAAGAATCGGCTGGAAGGATGGTTTGTGACTCCCAGGTTTCTGGGGAGAAATATTTCTTCTTCTGACACTGAAACTCGAAGCAGCGCTTTGGCCTCGCTGGCGAAGAAGACGGCACCCTTAGTCTCATTCCAATAGATGCGTTCGACACCATAGCGATCATTAAAGAGGAATGCCTTGCCTTGTCGCTTGTCAATTAGAAGGCCACTAAACAAACCGTTTAGCTTTTCAAAGAAGCGATGGCCTTCCTCCTCGTAGAGATGGACCAGCCAACTGTCGGTTCTCTCCTCAAGCCCATGTCCTTTTCGCCTGAGGCTGATTCGGGTATCGGCATCCACGAAGCACTCGCCCGAGAAGAGAAGCACAACATCTTTTCGCTGATTGAAGAAAGGCTGCCCGGCCCCAAAGGAATTTTCGTGGGCCACCCAACCCGCGTAAATGCCCATCTCGGGCACTGAGTACGAGCCCGAATGGTAGGAAGGTTCATGTTTCATGGAACTCGCCATGGAGTTCACAAGACTCTTACATTCTTCAGGCGGTCTCCGGCTGACTATTCCAACGATGCCAGGCATAGGGAATTAATAGCTGATAGTTGAGAGTTGAGAGTTGGCAGCACCAACTTTACCTAACCGCAAACTCCGCATCGCTTGGCTGCCGTCGACTTTTCGTTTCATCCACTCGTCGATTCCAATGCCAAAGACGACTGCCAGAACTGGAACTGTGTCGAGCGAGTAGCGGGCCCACGCGATCACCAGGCTGTACTCAGCCCACAACGTGAGAATCAGGAGCAATCCGAACCTGATCTTCGTAAATTGGCGATACCTGATTGTTAGCCCAACGCCAAGCAGGGCCGCGCCCAGAAAAACCATTTGCATGGCCAACATAATCTGTGTCTTTCTCAGGTTTTCCGCTCGCACCCAGAATGCCCAGATGTTGCCTGTCACGTTCTTGAGAAATTGAGTTGGCTTGCTTCTAAACCACTCGAACACTTGGTCCGACAACGTAGTTGCGATATGTCCAGGGCGCGACCACTAGAGCGGCAGTGACCAGAACGATGGAGGCTTGTCTGCAAACTGTGCTGAACTGCGGCGTCTTGCGCTTCAACCAGACTATCGCGACTATTGAAACGAGTGCGAGCGGAAGATAGACGGTTTTATTAAGCATAAGAACACCGGATACAAGCCCTAACGCCCAGGGAGTCCACTTCTTCGAGCAGCCCAGATCCCAGGAGGAGAACAAATAGAACCAGAGAAAGACTAATGGCAGGACGCTCGTGAATTGTTCAATATTTGCATTATAGTAGCTGATTGGGAGGTGAACAGCGTACAACAGACCAGCTAGCAAGGCCGCCCTGTTGCCCCACAGCTGCCGGGCGAAGAGAACAAGTAGCAAGCAAGTACCGGTATCGAAGAGAAGCAGGGCGATGCTCCACGCGGCATAGTTCTCTCCGAACAGCAGGTAGAGAGGGATCTCCAGGAGTGGGAAGCCCGGGCCTCGCCGAATGGTTGCCTCGCCCGGGTGAAAACCAAAAGTGCCGTAGGTGATCCAGTTGATTGCCAACTTGTTCCAGTCGTCCTGTATGTGACCGGTCTGCCAAACCCACGTGGGCCAAAAGTAGAAAAACACTGCCAACCTGGCGACGAGCGCCAATGCAACTATTCCGGCAACAAAGCGATGGAACAGCCGAGGTTCATCCATACTTTCAACAGCTGTCTTTAGCCAGGAGGCCAAATTCCTCATGAAACATCTTCCGCCCGCTCGGCGCGTACTGATAGTCAGGGTGCTAGGCATATACTTTTACCTGTCCTCGTTTGGCTAACACCTTAAAAGCTTTGCGCAACTTACTACTACTCGGCCCGAAGCCGGGTGGAGCCGGCGGGAGGAATTGAACACTCCATCTACTGATTACGATTCAGTCGCTCTGACGTTGAGCTACACCGGCGTATTTGTCGTGTTGTAAGGTGCGGTTCG
>WNFT01016606.1_pt1 | contig 12709 bp, 10 predicted proteins | sample 5400191 | NCBI WGS metagenome assembly WNFT01 (sample SAMN13153359, study PRJNA577476) | soil metagenome | isolation source: 80 cm saprolite under Madrone tree | place: USA:California | collected 2016-06-14
CCGCTGGCACGGATGCTCAGCCCGTCGGCAAGAATCACAGCGCGTTCCAGTGTGTTTTGCAGTTCGCGGACGTTTCCGGGCCAGCGATACTCGAGGAGCCGCTGTTTCGCATCGGAGGAAAGCTCAAGGCCGGGCTTGGCAAATTCGCGGCTGAATTTATCGAGAAAGTAGTCGGCCAGCAGCAGCACATCGTTTCCGCGGTCACGCAGGGCCGGAATGGTGATGGGCACCGCGGAGATGCGGAAGTACAAATCCTCGCGAAACAGCTTCTCGTGCATCAATTTCTGGAGGTCGCGATTTGTGGCCACGACGATGCGCACATCGACTTCGATCAACTGCGTGCCACCCACGCGCTCGAAGCGCCGTTCTTCCAAAACGCGCAGCAGCTTGGCCTGGATGGCCAGCGGCAGCTCGCCGATTTCATCGAGAAACAACGTGCCATGGTGCGCGAGATCCATCTTGCCGATTTTGCGCGCGCCCGCTCCGGTAAACGCGCCGCGCTCGTGACCGAACAATTCGTTCTCGACGAGTCCCTCGGGGATTGCCGCACAATTCAGAGCCACAAACGGCTGCTCGCGGCGGTTGGACAAATGATGAATCGCGCGTGCGAAGAGCTCCTTGCCCGTGCCGCTTTCGCCCAGGAGCAGCGCGGTGGAATCGGTCGCGGCGATGCGCTGAATCTGCTGGCTGATTTCGCGAATGGAGGCATGCTCGCCGACGATGCGTGGAAATCCGTAACGAGCCGTGTACTCTTCGCGGAGCAGCAAATTCTCGCGGAGCATTTCCTGCTGACGCGCGGCGCGCTGCACCAGGAGTTTGAGATGGTCGAGGTCGACCGGCTTTTGGAGAAAATCGAAGGCGCCTTCCTTCATGGCCGTGACGGCTTCTTCGACGGAGCCGAACGCGGTCAGAAGAATCACCGGAATCGCGGCGTCGGCGCGCTTGGTCTCGCGCAAAACATCAAGACCCGAAGCGCCTGGCATTTTTAGGTCTGTGATGACGAGAAGATACCGGCGCGCGCGCACCTTCTGGATGGCGGCCGTCCCGTCCGGGGCCTCATCAACGGTGTAGCCGGAACGCTCCAGCGCTTTGCGGAGCATGGCGCGCAATTCATTTTTGTCTTCGACAAGAAGGAGAGGTTCCATCTCCCTCGTTTCTATCATGTTTTGCGCGGCAAGCCGGAAGAACGACGCTACGATGTGCGGAGAGAGTGCAGGGCGGGACGGCAGTTGGTATTTCTTAGTGGATAGCAGGGAATTGGCCGGGCGGTGGACCCGGCCTCTTAGACTAGGGCGTGGCCCAGCCAGGGTCGCCGCCGGATTTGCGCAGGGCCTCTTCCATATCGCTGATCTGCTGCTTGATTTGGTCGATTTCCTTCTTCTTTGCCGCGATCTTGGCGTCTTTGTCGTTGATATCCTTGCGGGTGTACTGCTCGGCAAGGGCTTTCTGCGGGTCACTGTAATACTGCACTTGCGCCTTGTTGTCTTCGCGCTGCAGGACATCGAGTTCCTTTTGGGCGCGGTCTAGGTTGGCGTAGGCTTGCTTAAACTGTTTGCGCCATTTGCTCTCGGGACTTTCCTCGGGCTTGGCAGGCTTGTCGGCCGCGTCCTTACCTTCCGCACCTTCCGCGCCCGGCTTCTTGGCTGCGCCCTCTTCCGTAGCCGCTGCACCCGCGTCTCCTGTAGCCGGAGCCTCGCCAGAGATGAGATGGTTCACGTCCTCATCGGTATAGACCCTTTTCGGCTTGACGGTGTCTTTCTTCTTCTGTTCGCGGGCTTTACGAGCGGCATCCGCTACCGGGTCGCCGGTGGACTGCTGGGAGTCCTGCTGTTGTGCCTGGGCAAGAGATGGAAAAGTTGTCAGCGCAAGGGCCATGAGAGCCAGGCTCGCAAAAGCGGTGCCATTTCGCAAAATTCGCGGGTCCATAAAAGTACCTCTCTGGAGCAAAGAAGAGCTCCGACGCAACTAGGTCTCAACGCTCTTCTTCTTCAATTCTACCGCTTCCGGCGCACCGCCGCACAGGGGTAGCGTAACCATAAACGCCGCGCCGCCTTCCGGGCGGTTGCGGGCCTCCACCTGGCCGCCATGCTGGATGATGATCTTTTGCACCACGGCCAGGCCCAAACCGGTGCCGTCCGCCTTGGTGGTGTAGAAGGGCCGGAAGAGCTTGCCTAACGAGGACTCCTCGATTCCCGGCCCGTTGTCGAGGATCGCAATCCGCTGCAAGCCTCCGGCTTCGGCGCGAACGAGCTCGCCCTTTAGCAGGACTTGTCCGCCACCCGCCGTATCCGCGCAAGCTTCCGCTGCATTGCGCACCAGATTTAGCAGCGCCTGGCGCAGCAGCCCCTCATCTCCAGGCACGCTGCCGAACGCCCCCTCGGACCGCAGTCGCACGTCAGGTTTCGCCTCGGTAACGTCGGAAACCACTCGATCCACCACGGCTTCCAGCGACACCGGCTCGTTGGCGATGTCCAATGGGCGCGCGTACTTCAGGAATTCGGTTACGACGTGGGTGATGTTGCGGGTCTGCTCGAGGATGCGATCGGCATGATCGGAAGCCTCTTCCCCCAATTCCTCGGCACGAATCATCTGCGCGTAGCCGGAAATCGTGGCCAGCGCGTTCTTGAATTCGTGCGCGATACCGGCGGAAAGCTCGCCGAGCGCGGCGAGATTTTCCTTTAGCTGCATCTGCTGCTGCAGGGCGGCGAGTTCGGTCAGGTCGCTTAGGAGGCAAAGCGCTCCGTTGATCTTTTCGTTGCCTTTGCGAATCGGGGAGATGGTGACTCCAAGATGCCGGCGTTCGCCGGAAGGGGCGCTGTGCTCCACCTGTTCGCGGCGGAAAATCCTGCCTTCGGCCAGGCACTCGGTTATCAACCGCGTGAGCTCGGACGCCTCGCCAAGGGCCTCGCTATAGCGCCGGAAGCCCAGGCCGCGAATGCCCAGCGCCTGCTCCGCGGCGGGGTTGGCGCTGGAAATAATTCCGGTGGCGTTGACGACCAGCAGGCCGGCGGGCATGTTGCGGGTGACTTCTTCGCTGAGGCGCTCGGTGTGCGCGGCGCGTTCCTTCTCAATGCGGTGCAGGCGCTCCAGCTCCCGCTCCTGGTCGCGCAGTTTTTGGATGACGCCTTGCATCGAGGCGGCCATGAAGGCCGATGGATTTTGTGTGCGGGCTGCTTGCGGCTCTTCTTCTTTGTGCGCATCTCGCGCGTTCGTGAAATAGCGCCTCACCACGAATAGCACCACGAGCACGATGGCAAACAATCCCACCGCGGAAGCGACGCCGAACGCCCAGAGGTTCGGCGGCTTGTCTGCTTGCAGCGTCGCGAGAAGGATGAGGGTATTCATATCACGCAAGCATTTGCGACCAGAGCATCAGCATCCTTGGGCCAAAATACACCACCAGCAGCGCTCCAATTCCCAGGAACGTTCCGAGCGGGAGTTGATATTGGCTGGCGATTGCCCAGCGCAGGGAGTTCACGCTGCCTAGGCGGCGCCGGCTGGCGCGCTCGGCCAGTTTCCGCTGCCATCCCGCGGCGTAGAGCGCGACGATGACGATGACGGTGACGCCCACCAGCGTTCCCAGCAGTGTCCCTAGCAGAATGGTGAGGAATGCTCCGCGAACGCCGAGAAAAGCTCCCACTAGGGCCATCATCTTAACGTCGCCCATGCCCATGCCTTCGCGGCCGCGAACTCGCTTGTAGAGTGCCGCCACGGCCCAGAGAAGAAAGCTGCCGAATGCTGCGCCCAGAAGCGCGTCGACAAGTCCCTGGACGGGTCGAGGCGGTAGGCGATGAGCCAGCCTCACATACAAGGAGACGGTGAAGCCATCGTCGGGCGGCACAACTGCGGAGAAGAAAAGCCCGGCCACGAAGCCGGGCCAGTTCACCAGGTCGGGGAGAAGGCGAACGCGCAGGTCGGTGATCGTTAGCACGATGAGCAGGCAGGTGAAAAACAGCCATTTGACCGCGCTTTGCGTGAGCCCAAATTCCAGGTAGCAGGCCACGAAGAGAAGACCGGTGGTTAATTCGACCAAGGGATACATCGGAGAGATGGGCAGGCCGCAGGTGCGGCACTTGCCGCGCAGCCACAGCCAACCGAAGACCGGCACATTGTCGTACCAATTTATGGGCGTTTGGCACCGCGGGCACCGCGAAGCCGGCGCAACGATGGAAAGGTCCTCCGGAATCCGCAAGATGCAGACGTTCAGGAAGCTGCCAATCACCAGGCCAAAGAGAAAAATGAAAGCGATGACCAAGGTTTGCGTCGCTCAGAGCCTCTATATGCAATGTGCCACACCCGCTCCCCTGCCCTCAACGCAGCCGCTGCCTGTCAGTGTCGCATGCCTAACACGTGCGGCTCCTCGTCGTGGTTTTCTCTTCGCGCCGTAAAACGGTAAACTGTTGAGTGTCAAATCTATGAACTGGTTTGCACGCCGCATTCATCGCTATGAGCAGCGCCGCTGGAAAACGGACGACAACCGTCTGGTGCGCCCATTTGGCTGGGGGTTGGAACACATTGGCGGCCCTGTCGAACATCCCAATCCCGCTGAATTCCTGGGTGAATACGCGCAGTGGGCCATCGAGAACAGCCGAGAGTGGTACAGCACTACGCCGGCGACCGATTACCGGCTCGATGACCAAAACGTTCTGACCTTTACCAGTTCCATTGAGTCGCCCTGGCCGGAAAACAACACGGTTCACGCGCAGTTCTTTCCGGCGCGCAGGCGAGGCTCAGCCGTGCTCATCCTGCCCAACTGGAACGCTAAATGGCACGGGCAGCGCGGGCTAGGCGAATGGTTGCAGCGCATCGGAATCAGCGCGCTGAAGATGAGCATGCCGTATCACGATCGCCGCATGGCGCGGGGTCACGAACGCGCAGACCAACTCGTCGGCCCCAACATCGGGCTCACGTTGCAGGCCAACCGGCAGGCGGTACAGGACGCGCGGCGCTGTCTGCGCTGGCTGGAACAGCAGGGGTTTTCTCGGCTCGGCATTCTCGGGACCAGCATTGGTTCCTCGGTCGGCTATATCACTCTGGTGCACGATCCCGCCGTGCAGGTCGGCGGCTTCTTCCATGTTTCGACCTATTTTGCCGACGTCGTCAGTCAGGGGATGACGACCATGCACGTCTGGGAAAGCTTGCGGGAGCACGTCACCGTGGACGAACTACGCGAATATTGGGCGCCGGTGAGTCCCATGCCCTATGTGGAGCGGGGGCTCGGTGCGGGCAAGAATGCCTTCATGGTCTACGGCAAGTACGACCCGACGTTCCTCCCCGCTTTCACCGAGCAGATGCTCGCCGCCCTCCGCCGCCACAACGCAAATCCCCGCACCCTCGCGTTGCACTGCGGACATTATTCTCTCGAGCTGCCACCTTTCAGCCACATCGCCGGTTACCGCATGCTCACCTTCCTCCGCCAAGCCCTCGCCTAACCCGATGGATTCCGCTACCTCGAGAAGCAGCGTATGGAACGGTCGGTGCGGGCGCGACAGAAATTTCTTGACTTTGGTCCGCCTCTATAGTAAGCTGCATTTTGTAGACAAGTATGGGCGGCCTGCTCCCAGGCCGCCCTTTTTGTTTTTGCCATGCAGACTTTCACCACAGCCAAGGCGGGTCTTCACATCTAAGTCGTTTATATTCTGCAGATCCGAAAAAACTCGTCTCTAAGTCCTTTAGAATCCGCAGATCCAATTCTGCAGCACCTAAAGTCCTTTAGAATGTGCAGATCCGAAGAATAGGCGGAGGGGGGCTAGTGCAGCAGGGACGAGAACGCCCCGCTAGCGACTAGGGCCGAGACAGCCTCAATATCCGGTGCCAGCGGCCGATCCTGCACTACCTTACTCGATTTCGCGCGTACCTCCGCGTACGCCTTCTTCGCCAGCGCACCGGTCTGCAGCGGAGCGAGCAGGTCGATCCCCTGGCAAGCGCAGAGCAGTTCGATAGCGACAGTGTGGCGCAGGTTCACCAGCATGCGGTCCAGGCGGCGCGCGCCGCTCATGCCCATGGACACGTAATCTTCCTGATTCCCGGACGTTGAGATCGAATCCACGGAATGCGGGACGGCCAGCGCTTTGTTCTCGCTGGTCAGCGCCGCGGCGGTTACCTGCGCGATCATGAAGCCGGAGTTGATTCCGGGGTCCGGTGTCAAGAATGCCGGGAGCATACTGGTCAGCGGATTGGTCATCTGCTCGATGCGTCGCTCGCAAATTCCACCCAGTGTGGCAATCGCGATTGCGACTTGATCCGCGGCCATCGCCAGCGGCTGACCGTGAAAATTGCCCCCGCTGATGATGTCGCCGTTGCCGTCGCCGACAAATACCAACGGATTGTCGGTGGCGCTGTTCAATTCCAGGGCTGCCATCTCGCGCGCCTGTGCCAGCGAATCGCGCACCGCGCCGTGCACCTGCGGCGTGCAGCGCAAGCTGTAGGCATCCTGCACCCGCGCGTCTTTTTCCGCGGAGCGATGCGATTCGCGAATCTGGCTGCCTTCGTTCAAGTGCGCGAGGTTGCGCGCAGTCATCGCCGCGCCGGTGTACGGCCGCGCATGCATGACGCGGGCGTCGAATGCGCCGGGGCTTCCGCGCAGCGCGTCGAGCGACAGCGCCGCGGCTACGTCCGCCGTGTCCACCAGCACGTCGGCGTCGCGGAGAGCGAGGCTCAGCAACGCGAGCATCCCTTGCGTGCCGTTGAGCAGCGACAGTCCTTCCTTGGCTTCCAACGCGACTGGGACGGCACGGCCTTCGCCAATCGCGACATGCGCGAGGTGCGCCAGCGGCGCCAAGTCTCCCGATGCACCTACGGAGCCTTGCGAGGGAATTACCGGGTGCACTCCCGCATTCAGCATGCCGCAAAGCGTTTCCACGACCACTGGACGGATGCCGCTCAAGCCTTTGGCCAGCGCGTTGGCTCGCAACAGCATCATCGCGCGCGTCTCGGGCTCGGTCAGCGGCGGGCCTACGCCGGACGCGTGCGAGCGCACCAGGTTCACCTGCAGCTGGCGCACCTGCTCGCTGGAAATGCGCACGGAGGCGAGCTTGCCGAATCCCGTGTTGATTCCGTAGGCCACAACGCCTGAAGCCACCACGCGATCGACTACCGCACGGGACGCCTTCATGCGCTCGAGCGCATCGGACGTGAGCGCCACTTTCTCGCCACGCAATGCCACGGCATACAACTGCTCGAACGTGAGGTCGTTGCCGCTTAGGGCAATCGTCATGAACGGCTCCGGAGTGGGTTTGCCACGGGTGACGCCGTCCCAAGAATGGCTCGATACTTTTCCGGCAGGAGCTTGGGTTTGCCGTTGCTGCCGCAAATCACATGCAGCGTTTCACCGACTGCAAGCAGCTCTCTATCCGTGTCGCGAAAGACTTCGTACGAAAATCGAATGGTACGGTTTCGCGATTCCGCGATGCGCGTGCGTACGACCAGCACTTCGTCGTAGCGTGCGGGGGCGTGGTAGCGGCAGCGGACGTCAGCGACGACGATATGGCAATCGTCCTCGATTTCCATGCGCTTGTATTCGATACCCAGCGCGCGCATCAGCTCCACGCGCCCGACTTCAAACCAAATCAGGTAGTTCGCGTGATAGACCACGCCCATCTGGTCTGTCTCCGCGTAGCGCACTCGTACTGGGGTGTCGTGATGCTCGAGGGTTTGCATGATTGCAATTATTCCGGCTTGCTGTGCCAGACGGGCTTGCGTTTCTCCAAAAACGACGCCACGCCTTCCTTGAAATCGGGCGTGCAGCGGATGCGCGCGTTTTCCAGGATGGCGCGCTCCAGGTCGTGATCCACTCCGGCAGCGGCCGCCGAGGTTAACAGGTGCTTCGCGCGGGTCAGGCTGCTCGGACTTGCGGCGATTAGGTCGTTCGCAAGCTCGAAAGCACGCTGTTGCAATCGCTCGGCGGGAACCACTTCCGTCACCATGCCGAATTCTTTTGCCTCCGCTGCTTCGATGATGCGCCCGGTCAACAGGAGATCGCGCGAACGCTTGTCGCCGATCTGTCGCGTGAGAAAGACAGAAACAATGGCGGGCAGAAATCCAATTTTCACTTCGGTGTAGCCAAATTTCGCCTCCGGCGCCGCCAGCGTGAAATCGCAAAGAGTCGCGATGCCGCAGCCGCCCGCGTAGGCAGGGCCATTCACCGCGGCAATCATTGGGCGCGGAAAGCTCCACAGGCGCCGCAGCATTTTGGCGATGCGCCGCGAATCTTCCTGGTTTTCCGCGGGAGACTGTTTGGCGATGGCGGCGAGCATATCTAAATCCATACCAGCGCAAAACGACGTGCCTGCTCCGGTGACGATTGCCACGCGCGAGTGGCTTTTTTCGATAGTGTCCAGCGCCGTCTGCAGCTCCGCGATCATTTGCGTGTTGATGGCGTTGCGTTTTTCGGGACGGTTCAGCGTGATCTTGGCGATTTCGCCGCTGAATTCAAGAATCAGTGTGGAAGGCATGGAGAAACCTCGTTAGTTCACAACTGGCGCGTGCGCGTATTTCGCGCGAATCTGATTGGTCATGGCCAGGACTTTCGTAAGCCGCGAGCTGTCGATACCCGGATCGGCGCCCGCTTTGCGCAGAGCGGCGAGCACCTGCTCCGTGGCGATGTTCCCCACTAGATTGTCTCCCGCAAACGGGCAGCCGCCAAGTCCTGTCAGCGCGCTGTCGAAGCGCCGGCATCCTGCTTCGTAGGCGGCCAGAATCTTCTCCTCGGCATTCTCGGGCCGGCTATGAAGATGAACGCCCAGCTCCATTCCCGCAACGTGGTCCTTCACCTGGCGAAAGAGATCGCCGACCAGTTGCGGGGAGGCCGTGCCCACCGTATCTGCAAGTGAAACGGTGCGCACGCGAACATCTTTTAGCCACTCCAGTGTGTCTTGCACAATCTCCGGCCCCCACGGCTCATCATAAGGATTGCCGAAGGCCATGGAGATGTAAATAACCAAGCCCCGATTTGCCGCCGCAGTTCGCTTCTTCAGCGTCTCGACGAGTGCGCGCGATTCTTCGCGGGTCATGTTGGCGTTGGCGCGGCGGAAGTATGCCGAGATGGAATAGGGATAGCCGATGGTGGTAATCCCGGGAGTCGCCAGCGCTCGCTCGAGTCCCTTCTCATTCACAACGATGCCGATGATCTCCGGTCGCTCGGTGCCATCGAGAAGGGAAGCGTTGAGTTTCGCCATGACTTCTTCGCTGTCCGACATTTGCTTGACATGCTTCGGCGAAACGAAGCTCACCGCGTCGATATGCCTAAATCCCGCAAGGATGAGTTCGCGAAGATACTCGGCCTTGTAATCGGTCGGGATGAAATCCGATAAGCCCTGCCAGGCGTCACGCGGGCACTCGATTAGCTTTGTTGTTACAGCCATGTCCGCCGCCTGGAGCGAAAGCAGTCGGTCAGGATTGATATCAAGAACCCTACAAAGCAGAGAATTCCCAGCAGGGATAGGAAAAAAAGAAAAAGTCCTGGATCGAAGGGCAATACCGCCGCAACACCGGCTCTTATCATGCGTCTGTGTTCCAACGATGTGAGGCGTAACGGGACGCTCGTAATTGGAGCGAGGGTTGATCCAAGAAGCAGCAGCCATGATCTCGTTGAAACGGTCACGTCTGAAGGACTCCGGTTCTGAACTCACGGATTTCGGGATTTAGCGCAGCGACTTCTAGGGCTTGGATCAGCGCATCGCGGGTGTGGGCCGGGTCGATGATGGCATCGACCCAGAGGCGCGCGGCAGCGTAGCGCGGATCGGTCTGGTGCTCATAGGTGGCGCGGACGGATTCGTACAATTCTTTCTTGGCCTTTTCGTCGACCTTTTTGCCTTCGCGCTCCAACTGCTTGAGCTTGATTTCAGCCAGCGTTCCGGCAGCGGCGTCCCCGCTCATGACTGCGTAGCGCGCCGTCGGCCAAGCAAAAATAAAACGCGGGTCATAGGCTTTGCCGCACATGGCGTAGTGACCGGCGCCGAAGCTGCCGCCGCAAATCACGGCGATCTTCGGGACCACGCTGTTGGCCACGGCGTTCACCATCTTCGCACCGGCGCGGATGATGCCGCTCCACTCCGCATCTTTGCCGACCATGAAACCGTTGACGTCATGAAGAAAAATCAACGGAACGCGATTCTGGTTGCAGTCCAGAATAAATCGCGCGGCCTTTTCCGCGGACTCGGTGTAAATCACGCCGCCGAATTCCATGCGCTTCTGGTCCGAGCCGCGCGCCAGGGTCTGCACATGCTTTTTTTGATTCGCAACGACGCCGACCGCCCAGCCGCCGATGCGCGCATAGCCGCATAGCACCGTCTCGCCATGCTCCGCGCGATATTCCTCGAACTCACTGGCGTCCACGATGCGCGCGATAATTTCACGCATGTCATATTGCTTCGCGGGATCGTCGGAGAAGATTCCGTAAATCTCTTCGGCGGAATAGAGCGGCTGCCGCGAGGCAACGTGGCTGAATGGTGCAGGGTTCGCAGCGCCCATCTTGTCGGCCAGCGCGCGAATTCGCGCGATGCATGCATCATCGTCGGGCTCGCGAAAATCCACCGTGCCGCTTATCTGTGCGTGCATTTTGGCGCCGCCCAAGTCCTCCGCCGACGTTTTCTGCCCAATGGCCGCTTGCACCAGCGCCGGCCCCGCCAGAAACAGGCCCGAGCCTTCGGTCATCAGAATGTGATCGCACATCACCGGCAGATACGCGCCGCCGGCCACGCACATACCCATAATGGCGGCCAGTTGCGGAATGCCCATGGCGCTCATCACCGCGTTGTTGCGGAAAACACGGCCGAAATCGTCGGTATCGGGAAACACGTCCTCCTGCAAGGGGAGAAAAATGCCCGCCGAATCAACCAAATTATCGGTGGGAATGTGATTGTCGATCGCGATGTTCTGTGCGCGAATCACTTTTTTCGCGGTCATCGGAAAAAACGCGCCGGCCTTCACCGTGGCATCGTTGGCGATGATCATGAAGGTGCGCTTGCAGACTCGCGCGATTCCGGTGATGGTCCCCGCTGAAGGCGCGCCGCCCCACTCTTCGTACATTTCGTACGCAGCGTAAACGCCCAGTTCAAAAAATTGTGAGCCCGGATCGATCAGTTTGGCGATGCGCTCGCGCGCGGTCAGTCGCCCCTTTTTGTGCTGCGCTTCGATGGCTTTTGCGCCGCCGCCCACGGCAATCTGTTCTTCTTCGTTCTTGATCTGCGTGACGAGGTCAATCATCCGGCGGGTGTTCTTCTCAAATTCGGGCGGCTTGGTATTGACGTTCGTTTTGAGGATCGAGGCGGCCACTCACACACCTCACGCGAAAATAGCGGCACAAAACAATGCGCATCTGGTACGGCAGCGCGCCGCAAACGTCACAGTATACGGTCTCCGCCGCCATACTGCGAGGCGAACAGAGCCTTCAATACGCTCCAGCCAGTGTCTACGTTCCGGAGTGTTACGCATAGGGCGCACATCTGAGTGCCCAACCCCCGGTGACGCAACTTTTCTGCTAAAAAAGTGTTTATACAAGCAGACACACTGGGCCTGATTTTGCGCGTTTAGCAAGGTAAATTTGACCACGAAGAACTCTGCATCAGAGAGGTGAGAGTGATGCGAATCCTGAGATTGATTGGGCTCCTGCTGCTTGCCGCGATGATACTGGGCATGCCAGCGGCATCAAACGCACAAATCGCGGTTGGCGTTTCGGTCCGCATAGGACCTCCCGTTCTGCCGGTGTACGTCCAGCCGGTTTGCCCCGCCCCTGGGTATATCTGGACTCCCGGATATTGGGCCTATGGCGACGACGACTACTATTGGGTGCCCGGAACCTGGGTGATGGCGCCGGAGCCCGGTCTGCTTTGGACCCCGGGTTATTGGGGCTTCGCCGAAGGTGTGTACGTTTGGCATGGTGGTTACTGGGGGCCGCACGTCGGCTTCTACGGCGGGATTAATTATGGCTACGGCTACACGGGCGTGGGCTTTTTTGGCGGAGAATGGCGCGGAAGAGAATTTGTCTACAATCGCGCAGTGACCAATGTCAACGTGACGGTGATTCACAACACATATAACCGCATGGTGGTGGTGAACAACGTCAATCGCGTCAGCTTCAATGGCGGGCCGCATGGAATCCAAGGGCGCGAAAGCGAGCGCGAGAGGGTTGCGGAGCACGAGCACCACTTCGAACCTAGGCGAGAGCAGATAGAGCACGAGCACACCGCGCACGCCGACCGTTCGCAGTGGGCCTCGGTGAATCACGGTCGGCCAGCGGTAGCAGCCAGCGGGCGACCTGGTGAGTTCCACGGACGGGATGTGGTGTCAGCTCGCCCAGAAAGCCCGAACCGCCCTGAATCCGGCCATCGCGCGAATCATCCGGAGGACCGGCGTGGGGATCGTCCGGTCAATGCATTTCCGGCAAGCAAGACCGTCGGCCGGAATGATCGTCCGGCGAACGCGGTGAATCGGGATAACCCGGCCTCCAGACCGAACTCCGGCCCCTCCAACAATGCGCGTCAAGCAAGGGAAGTCCGGCCGGTGCCCGACGCGTCGCGCTCAAAAACACAAGGTCCCGGCGAACCGCATGGGAACCCGCGCGCCGACCGCGGGCCCGCGCAGCATTCCAATGCGCCACGAGAAAGCGCGCCGCACTCCAACAACAAGCCTGAGCAAGGCAAGCCCGAACACGGCAGGCCCGAAAAACCGTAGTTTGGCGGCTCGAGCCGATCGAAATCCCTCCAGGCCG
>WNFT01006548.1_pt1 | contig 12708 bp, 8 predicted proteins | sample 5400191 | NCBI WGS metagenome assembly WNFT01 (sample SAMN13153359, study PRJNA577476) | soil metagenome | isolation source: 80 cm saprolite under Madrone tree | place: USA:California | collected 2016-06-14
ATCAGCCAGTTGGGCGCATCGACAATCTCGCTGATGCGCAGATCGACCGCCACACTGCACAACGCATACGCCTCTGGGAGCGTCAGATCGTAATTTTTCGCCAGGTGGATAATCATGTTGCGCGTCGCCTTCTGCGCCGCCACAAACAGGTCGGGACCATGCCCCGTCGTCACATAGTAGCCCTTCTTGTTGGCTCGCTCCACCGCCGAGCCAGGAGTTGAGTACTGCAACTCCGGAATGCTGACCCTCTTGTGCAGGCCAAAACGCACGGTCACGACCATGGGGCCTTCGATGGCCGTTCCACAGACTTCACCGTCACCTTGAGCTGCGTGGGCATCACCCAGCGAGAAGAGCGCACCCGGATGCAGTACCGGCAAGAAGAGCTTCGCTCCTTTCACCAGTTGCTTGATATCAATGTTGCCACCATTGAGGCGCGGCGGGATCGTATCCAGTGAGCCAGGTTCAGCAGGGGCAACACCCATCACGCCACAGAATGGTTCAAAGGGAATGCGAATGCCCGGCTTAAAGTAGGCATGGTCGCCCTGGAGTTCCCACAGCTTCAAATACGGCTCGGGAAAATCGTCGGCCAGCAGGCCAAAACCCGGCACGATGCCGGTCCAGCCCCACTCTTTGGGGCGAACATCGAGAATCTCGACTTCAAGCATGTCACCCGGCTTGGCCCCGACGATCGCCACCGGGCCGGTGAGTGGATGGATGACACTGAAGTCCAGCTTCGCCAGGATATCGACGCTGCTAGCTGGCGTAATCTGCCCATCCGAGGCTTCTTGGGTCTCCAGTTCCACGATGTCACCCGGCTCCACTGTCGCCAGAGGCGCAATGCTGTTGTCCCAGCGACAATGGGTGCGTTCCTGGGTGAGGCGATATTTGATGTCCATAACCATAGTTGCTTCTTTCTCCTTACTCTTCAAAATACACTTTACTGCTTTGTGCCAGCGCCTGGGGGGCACGCTGGCTCAGGACAATGACGACGATCAGGCCCAACACAAACCAGGCGGCACAGATGGGACCGGCCAGGTTGAGTGGCGGAGCTGGCAGCGGGACAAACTGGAAGTACAACACAACGGCAAGTACGATAAAGGGGATGGCCGGGAAGATGATGTGCCACACGACATTGAAGGCATCGGGATGTTCGCGCCGGTAGAAGAATGGCACAGCCAGGCAGGTTACCATGTACACCAGGATGATCGGAATGCCAATAATGGTGCCCAGCAGACCAAAGGCGGTTGCAGGACCATAGACCAGCCCAGGCCACAGGGTCAGGACGACCGCGACGATCATGGTCAGAAAGATGGCGATGTCAGGTGTGCGGTAGCGATTGGTGTGCGCCAGGGAGACTGGCAGTGTCCTGGTACGGCCCATCGCGTAGAGCACACGTGTCGCGGCATTGACGCCTGCGTTGGCATTCGCCAGCGCACTATTGAGAATCGCCAGGCTGACGATGAACTCGAAGGGTCCCCAGACGCGGCTGCCCATGGTTGCCCAGGGATTGGGATCGTTGAGGTAGGTGGTGATCTTGTTGAAGCCCCAACCGACCACGCCCGCGTAGGAGCAGAGCACATAGAAGATGCCGATCAGCACGACAGCCAGCAAAATGGCACGTGGCACCGTCTGGCGCGGGTTGTGCGCTTCCTCGGCCAGTGGAGCTGAGGACTCAAAGCCGGCAAAGGCCAGGAATACGAAGATCATGCCCTCGAGAATACCTTGCCATCCGCCCAGTCCATGTTGCAGACTGGAGGCGGGATTAAAGGCCGCAGCCGTATTGCCGCTACCCGCCGTGACGATCAGCCAGAGCGACAAGACGACGAATACGACAATTTCAATCACTCCCAGCACCACGCTGGTGTCCACTGAGAGCTTGATGCCAAAGTAGGTGAGGGCAAAGACGACGACGGCAAAGATCATGGCCCACAAGATCCATCCGTTTGCTCCCAGGGCGGTGAAGTGAAAGTAGCGTCGCACGAAGTCATCGGCCACAGGCCCCAAAACCAGCAGCTGAAAGGGTACGATGAGCAGGTAGGCTAGATCGAAAAGCCAGCCCGTCATCCAGCCGGCTTGTACCCCCAGGCCACGACTGACATAGGTGAAGTAGCCCCCTGCCGATGGCAGGTATTTGGCAAGTGAGCCAATGTTGAAGGCAATGAATGAACAGATGATGAGCGCGATGAACACAGCGAGCGGTAGCGCCCCCCCGGTAAAGCCTATGGCGGCAGGGCCAAGGGTGAAGGCTACGGCGGAAGCAGGTGCCATGGTTGTGATGGATTGAAACAGGACACCAGGGAGGCCGATAGCATTTGGACGTAAGGTGGACTGTTCCGAAGGTGAAGAGGTGGATTCGACGGACATATGGTTGCTCCTTCTCTAATCAGCACGGCAGGGCAAAGAGGCAAATGGCCCTGTTCCATATACCTTAAATGATAAGTATTTATGGAGAAAAAGCAAGATGTCGGTAATTATTCAGGTCTTCTTGTTCTTGACCTTGCGCTGCAACTCACCTCACCTGTTGCATCTCCCTGTGAAGTACCCCGTGGCTAAAGCCCTGATTCTTACCCACATTTAACAAACGGAGGCGAATGGTCACCTCTCAAGCGGATGGATATCGCAGAGGCTATCGGCCCGTTCGCGATCAGTCGCGAGAAGGGGCCGCTTGCCAGGCGGTTTCACCATTTCACATCACTTGCTAAGCGCCTTCCCCAAGATGTGGGTAAGAATCAGGGCTGGAAGCCTAGGGTTTTACGACGCGGCTTCGATAACGTGTAAGCAATCCTCCAGAGCGAACGCCCACCGTCTCTAGCTCTTTGACGGCTGGCACCTCCTGCGGAGGGACTGCCGTAGGCAACAAGGTAACACGGCGCACGCGTGGATCGCTATCAAGGCTGGATGTTTGAGGATTCTCACTATCAGCAACTTGGCCAGGAAATTCCTCCGCAGAGAGGTTTTCTGTACGTGTCCACGCAACGGGCATCTTCAGAAACCCGCCTGGTGCAACAAGGGATTGCTCTGCAGAGAGACTTTCTGTACGTGTCCACGCAACAGGCATCTTCAGAAGCCCGCCTGGTGCAACAAGGGGTTCCGTCCAAACAGCAAGCGGCTCGGTTGAGGGTGTATCAAGAGCAGGGATAAGAGGGACGATGGGCAACAAATGCGAAGTAATGCGCTCTGGAACAGGTACAGGCACAACACGCTTCGAACGCATAATCCGTATGGCAGCCGCCAGCAAGGCCAAGAACAAAACGCCGAGTAGAACGCCGAGTCCGATCCAGCCAGCATATTGCAGTGCAGATGGGACCTCCGTTGGCTGTGTTTGCACCGAGTGTGTCTGTAGCGGCTGTGTTTGTACTGGCTTCTTCACAAAAGGTCTATCATGCTCGGGTCGCCGTCGTATGAGCTTATGATGATGCCTAGCAGGAACAAGCGGTGATACGGCGATGCTTGTAGGAGTCGATAGGGCCGCAGGTGGTGCCTCACCTCGGTATTGGAACATCAGCCTCGCCACTTTTGCCGCCCACAGGGGCGAACTGGCGGTACCTACATAGGGGTACGAAATAGCATAGATGGTACTCAGGCCGCGATTGACATAATTATTGCGGATCATGCCAAACCAGTACACAATCGCCGCCGAATAAGAGGGATAGATCGTATAACCGCCATAATCTACAGGATAACCAATGCCGCTACGTACGCCTGCGGGGTTATGGTCACCATCCGGACGCCCCGTACCAGCTTCTCCATCGTTCGTCTCGGTCCACCACACGGCCAGGGCAAAAGCATCATCTATCTGCGTCTTGCGCGAGGCCTGCACGATGATATCACCAGTACCGATCATAGGACTGTCCAGGCTTCGGAAGATGGCATTGATGGTAGATGCAGGTAAGGATGGTGGGCCAATCACGCTGACCCCGTCGGCTTGACCTGGGATATGAGATTGCATAAGCAAGGCAACGCCTGCGCCAATAAGGACAATTACCAGACTGAAAAGGGCCAGTTGGAATACTTTGTTAGAGATATGCCCTTGAGAAGATAGCGCCAGGAGGGATCGTTGCTTGCTCATCATTGCTTGCTTTGCTCTCACTTCTGCCCTTTTGTAACTACTCATGTGCCTGTTTCCTCGCCGCCTGCGGCGGCTCGCATTGTTTGCTGTGGGCTTTGCCGCCGCAGGCGGCAAAGCCCACAGCAAATAACTCTTGCGAACCACCGGTAGAGTGCCGATTTATCTCGTAGAGTGCCGATTTATCGTGCACGTCACGTGTGGTGAGGAGTCCTGAGCAGTTACACCCTTTTTAGTAATAAACCCTTTAGTACGTCAAATTAGGTAGGTTGGAGTTATTTTAACACGAGGAGATGGAAATGGAACCAGAAAGGAAGCGTAGATAGGAAGAATGGGTGACTGTATCTTCGCCTCACAAGCTGAAACGTAATAGTTCTAGAGCCTGTTTGCGAAGCATATGTTATACTAAAGGTGCATATTTCTTGAGGCATGGGGAGGTTTCACCATAAGTATATACGATGGCAAAACCAATACACGGACAGGGCGCTTGAGTTCACGCACCTTGTTACATAAACGCTATGTGATTATGCGTACCATTGGTCAGGGAGGAATGGCCGCAGTCTACCAGGCGAAGGATTTGAAGCAGAACACGCTGTGTGCTATCAAGGAGATGAGTCTTTCGTCGGTACCGACGCATGAGCATGCACAGGCCATTCAAAATTTTCTGGCGGAGGCCACGATTCTCTCGCGCTTGCACCACCCGAATCTCCCTGCCTTCACCGACTTTTTTACCGAAGGGTCGCGCCACTTCCTGGTAATGGAGTACATCGAGGGGTATACGCTGGAAGACCTGCTTGAGCGTAACGGCGGCCCCTTCTCCGAGCGGCGCGTCTTGAAATGGGCAGAGCAGCTATGTGATGTTTTGGACTATCTGCATAGTCAGCAGCCACCTATCATCTTCCGTGATTTGAAACCGGGCAACATTATGTTGAGGCGGGATGGTTGTGTCAAGCTGATCGACTTTGGTATTGCACGTATTTTCCGGCGCAGCAGCACACACGATACGCAACTGCTGGGCACACCAGGCTTCGCACCACCTGAGCAATATGGCACCGCACAGACAGACGAGCGTTCAGATATCTATTCACTGGCTATGACCCTTTTTCAGTTGATGACCAACACGCTGTCAGAGGAAGGATTTGGTTTGCTGGACGTACGCTCGGTCAACCCGGCTATTTCATCCTCTGTCGCGCACGCACTGGGGCAAGCAACCGATCCCAACCCTGAAAATCGCTACGAGAGCATAGTGGCGTTTCGGCGAGCCCTGTTCGGCGTGAGTACCTTTACCTTTGAAAAGGGGAAACCGGCTACCACACCGGAAGAACTGGCGGAACTCTGCGCACGCTACCCGGAAGAGGCGGCAGATTACCTGTTTGCGGGTGAGATTGAGTCCTGGTTAGATGAGATTGGCGCACCCGACCTGGCATGGGCCACCAAATATATTCGCAAGACGACAGGCGATCCCCATGTGGGTGTCGAAAAGTTCTTGCAGGTGGTATTAGAGCCGGGCAGTTCAACAAGCAGTCATTCCTCAGGAGCGGGCCGCGCAGGGACGACTCTCGGCAGGCGTCCAGGCGGGTCGCATAGCAGCCGCGTGGGGAGCCAACGCACTCCATTAGCACCAACGGTCGTAGTACGGCCTGACAAGCTGGACTTTGGCCAGGTCCAGCCAGGTATTTCAGCGCCTATGTTGCTTCACATCACCGGCGATAATGGGACTTCGGTGCGTGGAAAAATTCAGCCGGTTGAGCCGTGGATCATCGTCAATACGCTTTTTTTTGACGGTATGAGCACGCTGATACGTGTGTGTGTCGATAGTACGGAGGTTACTTGCGGGCAAAGTGAGCCTACTTTACTGCAAGGCTCCATTGTGGTAAAACCGGCAGCCGAGTCCAGCGAATATATTGTCCCCGTCGTGTTCGATGTTGTGGGCTATGCTGCGGTAGCGGGCAATGGTCAGAGCAACGGAGGACGCAATGGAGTCTCTCGCCCAGGGAGGTCACTACCCTTAGATGAGGATGAGGATGAGGATGATGCGCCGGTTAGCAGTGGTACAATTGTGGCAGTACGCAGGACTCCCACGATAAATCGGGGAGTTACAAGGGGTCTATCACAGCAGAACACGAAGTATAGCAAGTACCAGGCAAAGTATGCAATATCGGCTAGCGGAAACGGCTCTGCTTCTGGCGTCTGGGACCCTGTGCAGGTCTCAGCGCAGCAACACCTATGGCTCAAGCGAGGCCTGACATTCGCAGCCGCATTCATGGCAGCCAGCTTCTCGTACATGTTGCTTGCTCACCTTCCACCACTAGCACATACATCACCATTGCCTCCCAAGCAGGGGTTTATCGCCGTTCTCCTGGGTATGATTCCCCTGGCGACACTCGGAGCCTCGCTCGTCAATCGGGACAGCACACGCCGCCAGTGGGATATGATCAATCGCTGCTGCACCGGCATGGGCGTCACACTGAGCGCGTTAGGGCTTGGTGAACTCCTATGGCACGTCCTATTGCCTGTCGCCGTCCCGCCATTACAGCTCTGTGTCATGTTGCTCCTGGCCGCTGTTGGTGCAACCATGGGTACGAATCCTACTGTGAGTGAACTGCTGCTAGAGCAGGGTATCTGGATGAGGAAAGGAACCTGTGCGTACAGGGGGGTGAGGAAATATCTACGCTGGCTGCTCAGTGGTGCAGCGGTGGGGGTAGGTGGCGGTCTGGGCTTTATGATGACTATGGGCATGACCTCCGGTTGGCTCACTCTTTTCAGCATATTGCTGGCTATAGGGATCATGGCGGCACTTGTGATGCGCGTAGACTACCTCGTAAAGTATCCATGAGTCAGCAACTGCCACCATTAATCGTCGTGCTTGGGCCAACCGCTTCCGGGAAGAGTGCCCTGGCTATTGCGCTGGCGCAGCAATTTCACGGGGAGATTGTCTCGGCTGACTCGCGCCAGGTCTATCGTGGCATGGATATCGGCACAGCCAAGGTCACGTCGGCGGAACGCGCTCTTGTGCGCCATCACCTGTTGGATGTTGCTGAACCGCAACAGGTCTACACCGTCTCGCAGTTTCAGCAACAAGCCATCACGGCTCTGGACGATATCCTGGCGCGTGGATACCAACCATTCCTGGTTGGCGGTTCGCCCCACTATATCCAGGCAGTAGTGGACCACCTGGATATCCCTTCCATTGCTCCCGATTACGCCCTGCGAGCACAGCTTGAGGCACGTCCACTCGCGGAACTGCTGGCTCAATTAGAGGAGATGGACCCCCAAAGTGCTGCCACGATCGATCGCAACAATCCTCGTCGTGTGATCCGCGCGCTAGAAGTCTGCTTGATCTCCGGCAAGCCTTTTTCGCAGCAACGTGGTGTCGGGACTCCGCTGTATCGCGCTCTCCTGCTCGGCGTCGCCTGGCCACGTGACGTGTTATACCGGCGCATTGATGCGCGGGTTGATGAACGGATGCAGCAGGGGATGGCGCAGGAGGTACATGATCTGCTCGCTCAGGGCGTCAGTCACGAACGTTTGGAGGCATTGGGCCTGGAGTATCGTTTTATCAGTCGCTGGCTGCGCGGTGAGTTCGCGAGTGAGGCCGAGATGGTGGAACGTCTCAAGTACGCTATTCATGACTTCACGCGCCGACAATTGACGTGGTTCCGCAAGGATAAGAGGATTGTGTGGCTAGAAGGTGACGATTTGGAAGGGGCCAGGGGGGAGGTGAGGAGGTTTTTAGTGTAACTTCTCAAGGCTCCTCACCACCGACGGTGGTGAGGAGCCTTGAGAAGTTACATGACCTCCTCTAGGGCGGGCCGCCCTGTAAACTGGCTGTTGTACAGATCAGCATAGAAGCCATGCTTCGCGAGCAGTTCCTCGTGGGTACCCTTCTCGATGATCGTGCCATGGTTCATGACCAGGATCAGGTCAGCGTCCCGAATAGTGGAGAGCCGATGCGCAATGACGAAGCTCGTCCTGCCTTGCATCAGCTCGGCCATGGCCTTCTGGATCTGCATCTCCGTTCGGGTATCAACGCTACTGGTCGCTTCATCCAGAATCAGCATCTCTGGATCAGCCAGGAACGCACGGGCAATGGTCAGCAACTGCTTTTGGCCTTGAGAGATGTTGCTTGCCTCCTCGTTGAGAACCGTGCTATAGCCCTGCGGCAGCGTCCTGATAAAGTGGTCGGCGTTTGCCGCCCTGGCTGCCCGGATGATCTCTTCTTCCGTGGCACCCTCACGGCCATAGGCGATATTCTCGCGGATGGTTCCGTTGAAGAGCCAGGTATCCTGGAGCACCATGCCGAACATACGGCGTAACGCCCCACGCCTGATGTGCGTAATATCTACGCCATCCACCAAAATTTTGCCACTGTTGACTTCATAGAAACGCATCAGCAGGTTGACCAGCGTTGTCTTGCCGGCACCGGTCGGGCCGACAATCGCGATCATCTGCCCCGGCTGGACATCGATGTTCATATCCTCCATCAGTATGGCATCTTCTTGATAGCCAAACCGGACGTGGGCGAACTGGACTGCGCCCTGGGGAGCCTCAATGACTTGCGCGGAAGCTTCCTCCGGGATCTCCTCCTGCTCATCGAGCAGTTCAAAGATACGTTCCGCCGATGCCAGCGCTGATTGGATCATATTGGCGATATTGGCCAGCTGGGTGATCGGCTGGGTAAACTGCTGGGCGTATTGAATAAAGGCCTGTACATCGCCAATGGCAATCGCACCCTGGGTCACCATGATGCCGCCGACCACGGCCACGAAGACATAACCAATATTGCCAACAAAGCGCATCAGTGGCATGATAATGCCGGAAACGAACTGCGCTCTCCAGCCAGCATTGTACAATTTCTCGTTGCGTTCGGTAAATTCGGCGATGGATTGCCCTTCGTTCCCAAATGCTTTTACGATCTTGTGGCCCGTGTACATTTCCTCGACATGGCCGTTGAGCTCACCCAGCGTCCTTTGTTGTCTCCGAAAATACTCTTGCGAGCGTTTCGCAATCACCATCGTGACGACCAAACTCAGCGGGAGGGTCAACACGACAATCAAGCTGAGGAGCGGGCTGATCGTCAGCATTATCACAATCACACCCAGCAGTGTCACCGCCGAAGTGATCAATTGTGTGACGCTCTGTTGGAGGGTGGTGCTGAGGTTATCCATATCGTTGATAGCTCGGCTCATAATTTCTCCGTGCGTGCGCGAGTCGAAAAACTTCAGCGGCAGACGGGAAAGCTTTTCATCCACCTCTTTGCGCAACTGGTACATTGTGCGTTGCGCCACACCTGCCATCACATACTGCTGAATGTAGATGAAGATGGCGCTGATCACATACAACCCAAGCAATATCAGCAAGACCCGCTCGATATAGCCGAAATCAATCGCAGGCGCTGGCTGGTGCCTGAGAAACGCCTGGTACTTCGCCAGCAGGCCAGCGAACAGTTTGGTGGTCGCTAATCCCAGAATCTTGGGACCTACGATGTTGAACACGGTGCCCACGATGGCCGTGGCAAGCACGATCAACAAGCGATATTTCTGCGGTAGGAAGTAGCCAAGCAAGCGTTTGAGCGTCCCTTGAAAATCCTTGGCTTTCTCCACCGGCCTGCTCATCGCGCCCCATCCGCCTCTGCCCATCGGGCCCGGTTCCATGCCGCCGGTCCGCTGTTTTCTACGCTCTACACTCACGCGATTCCCTCCGCTATTTCCTCGCTTGAAAGCTGCGAGGAGACAATTTCACGATAGACCTCACACGTCTCCATTAACGCCCGATGGGTGCCGACGCCGGCGATATGTCCCTCATCTAAGACAATAATCTGGTCCGCGTCCATGACCGTGCTGACGCGCTGGGCTACGATCAGCACCGTCGACGCACGTGTTTCCTTTTTGAGCGCAGCTCGCAACCTGGCATCGGTTTTAAAGTCCAGTGCCGAGAAGCTATCGTCAAACACATATATTTCCGGTTTTCTCACCAGGGCACGGGCAATCGAGAGGCGCTGCTTCTGTCCGCCCGAAACGTTTGTGCCTCCCTGGGCGATCACGGAATCAAAGCCATCGTGCATGCCCTCGATAAAATCGCTGGCCTGAGCGATGTCAGCTGCGTGCCTCACCTCTTCGTCCGTCGCGTCCTGCTTGCCGTAGCGGATATTGCCGGCAATCGTTCCCGAAAAGAGGACGGCCTTTTGCGGCACAAACCCGATTTTCGCGCGTAAATGTTCCTGTGACATGTCGCGGACGTCCACGCCATCAACCAGGATGCTGCCGCCATCCACATCGTAAAAACGTGGAATGAGACTGACCAGGGTCGATTTGCCCGCGCCGGTGCCACCGATGATCGCGGTGACTTCGCCAGGGACGGCGCTGAAGGAAATGTGAGAGAGCGCGGGCTCTTCCGCGCCAGGGTAGCTGAAAGTCACGTCCTGGAACTCCACATATCCTCTTATGTCTTCTGCGCGCTTCACCTGTTTCGCATCGTTGATTTCGGGCGCGATCATCAGCACTTCGTTGATTCGTGTGGCCGAAACCGCGGCGCGCGGAAGCATGATAAACATCATCGAAACCATCAACAGCGCGAACAGAATCTGCATGGCGTATTGTAGGAAAGCGATCAGCGCCCCAACGTGCATCTCCCCGTTGCTGATGCGGATAGCGCCGAACCAGAGAATAGCAACGCTTGAAACGTTCAGAACGAACATCATCATCGGCATTAACAAGGCCATAAGCCGATTCACCCTGACGGAAACATCTGTCAGGTCGAGGTTCGCTTCGTCAAAGCGCTGCTCCTCATGCCTCACACGGTCAAATGCCCGGACCACGCGCACACCGGTCAGACCCTCATCCAGAATAAGATTAAGTTTATCCAGTTTCCCCTGCATGACTCTGAAGAGCGGGATGGCTTTGCTCATCAGGATAAGGATGGTGGCTGCAAGGACGGGAATGGCCACCACCAGAATCCAGGAGAGTCCGACATCCTGATTGATTGCTAGAATAATCCCGGCAATCATCGTGATCGGGGCAGTAATCATCATATTCAGCATAATGACCAGGAACTGCTGCACCTGCGTCGTATCGTTGGTGGTTCTGGTAATCATCGAAGCCGTGCCTACGGTGTCGAACTCGTGCAGCGAAAATCGTTCCACGTGGGTAAAAATCTTGGCCCGGACAATTTTGCCAAAGCCGGTCGCCACCTGGGAAGAAAAGAAAATGCCGACGACCGCAGCAAGGGTGCCTGCGATGGTCACGAGTGTCATCAGGCCACCGGTTCGCCAAATGTAGCCGGTATCGCCTTTGACAATCCCGTTGTCGACAATATCTGCTATCAAAGTGGGCAGATAGAGATTGGCCATGGCTTGCACAAAGGCAAGCACCACAACCAGAACGAGTATCGGTCGATAGGGTTTCAAAAATCGCAGCAATGTGATCATGCTTCTTCTTCTCCACTCCATGGGAAGTGATACGCACTGGTTTCCTTCTCGCGAAAGTAGCGAAATGCCTTGACTAAAAGCTCCGCGAGCTGATTGCTTTGTTCCTCTCCCAGATAGTCAGCCAGGCCATGAAAAGTGGTCAAAAAGGCCTCCTCAGCCCTCTGGGCAACTTGCTCACCCCGATCCGTCAACGTAATGCCTACAGTTCGCCTGTCAGCCGGATCGATGTGCCGCTCAACCAACCCGTTCGCTTCAAGACTCTTCAGCACCTGGGTGATGGTCGGGGAGGTCACGTGCATCACTTTGCTGATCTCCGACACCCTCATCTCACGCGCCTCAGACTTCGCCCCATGGCCGATTGTGAGCAAAACGCCAATTTCGCTCGGTTTACACCCCGCGAAATTTTGCTGCGCTTCGGCTCTATGAAACTGCATGAACGCCCTATTGAATTGTTTCAAAGACTGTGTAAGCTTGCGTGCTGTTGCTTCGGTCGTTGAATGCATGGCTTCCTCCACGTGACGTGACGTGATGTGCTCGATAAATCGCCCACACGATAAATCGGTGGGCTACACTACGAGATAAATCGGCACTCTGCTTTTATTAGTTTGGCAACCAAGTTTTACAAAATTTAGTTAGTAACCTAAGTATATGGCAAAACGATCACGTTGTCAATGGGATATATGTAACTATTCAGGACTCCTCGCCGCACGTGCTCGATAAATCGGCACTCTACAGCGGCTCGTTCATTCTTGTAGTGAGTGCGGGCTGTGCCGCCTGTGGCGGCACAGCCCGCACTCACTACAAGACATCCGCGAACTGCCGTAGGCTTTCTGAGAGCCTGCTGGCACAGCAGAGCACTGCTGTCGCACTGACTACAAGACATCTGCGAACTGCCGTAGAGTGCCGATTTATCGAGCACGTGCAGTGAGGAGTCTCGCAGCGAAGGGACCTGAGTAGTTACCTATCCACACAAACTGTTCGGCTAAATTGCCCTCATTACAGAAAACGGCCCAGAAAGCCCTGGCCATTCATGCCAGGGATGAATGGGCGTTCCTTGTGGGCGCTGCGATGGGGATGGGGGAAAAACCGGAGGTTGAGGACTTGCGTTCTATACGCAATGGTGCTATCCTTTTGGACGATGAGCAAGAAGCATCTCAAGAAGCAAGCAAGCGAGAAACAGGAAAAAGAGCCACGACGCAAGACCCCCACGTTTTTG
>WNFT01004112.1_pt1 | contig 12707 bp, 11 predicted proteins | sample 5400191 | NCBI WGS metagenome assembly WNFT01 (sample SAMN13153359, study PRJNA577476) | soil metagenome | isolation source: 80 cm saprolite under Madrone tree | place: USA:California | collected 2016-06-14
GCGGAGGTGATGCTCAGGCGATTAACCGAACTGCTCTTCATTCACGTGATCCGGGTCTGGGTTGAGCAACAAGCGGCATCTTCGCGAGGATGGGTAGCGGCGCTACGCGATCAGCCCATCAGCACAGCTCTTGGCCTGATTCATCACTCGCCCGAACATGGGTGGAAAGTCGAGGAACTGGCAGAGGCGGTGGCCCTCTCCCGCTCAGCGTTCTCCGCTCGCTTTACCCGTCTGGTGGGTGAGTCCCCCATCACGTACCTCACCCGTTGGCGCATGCACAGAGCAACCCGCTTGCTCAAGGACAATGTCGAGATAGAAAAGATCGCAGAGCTTCTCGGCTATGAATCGGGAGTAGCCTTTCACAAAGCCTTCAAGCGAGAAGTCGGCATGCCCCCGGCCAGGTATCGAAAGCTCGGGTAACCAGTCGAAACGCCCGCCTCGATCCCACTCCCGTGCGAAGCTTTCGCTTGATCGACCCCAGATGCGCAAGCGTGTCACCAGGCGCAGGTGTTCGCGTTCATTAGAGAAGAAGTAAGGAAGGATCGTATGCCGACATTAGAAGAGCGACTTGAAGCATTAGAGCGTGCTCTCTCCACCATAAGGGCGGAGCAGATCTCTGATATAAGACAGCTTGACGAACGGATTAGCGCATTGCACCAGCAGGTCGCTGAACAGCGAAGGAGACTCTCTGAACGGGATCAAGATCTTCGGCAGAAGTTTGACAGTTTGGCAACTGTGCTTACCCAGCAATTTAGCGCTATTCATCAGCAATTTGGTGCTATCAATGCGCGCTTCGATGCCCAGGATATGAGCCTACATCAGCATTTTACCTCTATCGATGTCCGGTTTAGCAGACTGGATCAGCGGATTGGTCAGCAAACGGCGGACATCAAACAGAAGTTTGAGACAAGCGATCTCTATGCTACCAGGACCTGGGGAGTTGTGCAGGGGCAAGAACGGGATATTCAGGAGATCAAGGGTCATCTGGATACAATGGACAGCAAGATCGATCAGATTCTAGAACGTTTACCCAGGCCAGGGGAATAGTGCATGTAGCCTTCGTTGCGCCAACGCCGGTAGCGCTGCACCTGGTCGTGGGGGTCAAAGCCGTGGCGCTCGACGAGGCTGGCAGCAAGGCAGAGCGCCATGGAGGTATCGTCCGTCCATTCCCCAGGATTGAGGTGGAAGGGGCCTCCGCCGATCATATCGTCGATGGGGGTGAATGTCCCTGCTGGTTTGAATTCCAGGGTTGTGCCTACTGCATCACCGGCGGCCAGGCCCAACAGACTGCCGCGGTAACGTTCGAGAAGTTCCATGAGGAATTTCCTTTCTACTATGTGGGCTTATCGAGCTTAAAAACTGCGTCACGAGATTCAGAGACACGTATCATCACACCACCTATAATTACGCACATGCCGAAAACCACGGCCATTGCAAAGAAGGGAAGGCGGAAATTCAGCGCATAGAGCGTGCTCAATAGGCCGACCCCAACAAAGGCCCCGATGAGCCCTGCTGTGCTGTATAGACCCTGTACTTGTGCCCGTGCTTCGACAGGTGATGAGAGAGCAACGTGTGCATCGACTGCTGGCTGCGCCAGGGCGAAGAAGACTCCATGTACGGCGAATAGCGCAACGACGGGCCAGGCAGTATTTATTAGACCATATACGAGGTAGAGCGGCACCTGCGCGAGACCAAAGACCAGGATGAGCAGCGAGTGACGCGCACGGTCAGCGATGCGTCCACCGATTGGCGATAAGAGGATATTCGGAATAGCCCACGTCGTGTACGTCAAACCAATGATCACGACCGACGCGCCGAGGTGATAGTGCATCCAGATCGGCATGAGGGTGAGGTCGAAGCCGATATAGAGATAATTCCCGAATGTGAAGATGTATGCACCTACGAGAGGAAGCGTAAAGAACATCCACCACGGCGCAGCCTTTGCAGGTTCCCGCGTCTGTACCTCGGGATTACGTCGACCTTCGGTGTGTATCATCGTGATGACTATGGGCACAGCAGCAAGATGGAATAGGGCAGCACCTATGAAGGCGCTGGCATAACCGGTCGAGGCCAGTATGCCACCGAGCGCTGGTCCAAGCAGGAAACCGGCGTTGAAGAATGCGCTGAATACCCCATATGCTTCACCCTGATTTTCCGTTGGCACGGCATCTGCAACCAATGCACGGGCTGCGGGCAGTGTCGCCGCGGCTATGCCTTCCGCAAAGCGCAAGACGACGAACCACCATGGGTTGGCAATGAGCAGATAGCCCAGTGAGAGTAAGGCCTGAGCTATGAGGCTCATCACCAGGATACGCTTCCGACCCCAACGATCGGCCAGCCAACCACCTGGGTATTGGAATGCAAAATTAGCGATGAGATACGCCGATGCCATAGCACTGATGATGGCAAGCGAAGCTCCTCGCGACTGCGTATAGAGCACCAGGACGGGGCCTATCATGCCGATCCCCGAATAGGAGACACAGATGGCAAGCGAAACTGCCAGCAGCGTGCGGTTTCGCAGCAATTGTCCACCGACAAATGGCATAACAATCTTGCCGATGGATACGGCTCTCCGTTGAGTATTGTTAAGCTTAGACACTGGCACATCCTTCTCATGCTTGGTGAGGACTCCGGCGATGGTCACAGGCTGGGTCCTGTCCTGGGGATACTGACGTTGTGAAAGTCGCAGGGATACTCGTATTATACCTTATGCTTGTCCCCCTGCGTGAACTCACAGGTTTTACGGCAGACATTTGGAGATAAGGCCTGTCATTCTGAGCGATAGCGAAGAATCTGGCTCGCCGAACGGAGAGATTCTTCGCTATCGCTCAGAATGACAGGCAAGACACCTCTCAAGTCCGTTCATGGGAGGCCTTATCTCCAAATGTCTGAACTCCCTTACCCCCCCTTGCGAACCAGCCGCCGATAGTGTATGATAGAGCAGGTTCGCACTCTCACAATAAGAGTGCTAACAGCGGGTAGAGGAAAGCCTCGCCCACTGCAAAAGAAAGTAAGTAAGTAAAGTAAACTAAACCGGGAGGAACGGCGTATGCCAACAGTGAGTGTCAAGCTGCGGCCGCTGGGTGACCGTGTGGTAGTCAAGGCTACAAACCGCGAAACCGTCACCAAGAGCGGCATTGTGCTGCCGGATACCGCCAAAGAGAAGCCCCAGGAGGGCGAAGTGCTGGCGGTCGGTCCGGGAAAGGTGTTGGATAACGGCAAGCGTACGACGCTAGAGGTACAGGTCGGACAGCGCATATTGTTTGCCAAGTATGCTGGCACTGAAGTCAAGATGGACGGCGAGGAGTATTTGATCCTGCGCGAAAGCGACATTATGGGCATTGTTGAATAGGAGTATACCAGGTGGCGAAACGACTACAATTTGATGAGAATGCGCGCCGTTCCCTCAAAAAGGGGATGGACACACTGGCGGATGCCGTAAGGGTAACACTGGGGCCCAAGGGCCGCAACGTGGTGCTGGATAAGAAGTTTGGCGCACCAACGATTACGAATGACGGCGTGACGATTGCGCGTGATATCGATCTGCCCGAGCCCTTTGAAAACATGGGTGCGCAATTGCTCAAAGAGGTTGCGACCAAGACGAACGATGTCGCAGGCGATGGCACGACGACGGCAACGGTGCTGGCCCAGGCGATTATCGCCGAAGGTCTGAAGAACCTGGCGGCAGGCGCAAACCCCATGATCCTGCGCAAGGGCTTGGAGAAGGGCACCGAGGCGGTCATTGCTCGGGTCAGGTCGATGAGCAAGCAGGTCGAGACACAGGAAGAGATCGCACAGGTTGCCTCGATCTCGGCAGCTGACCCCGAAATTGGTGCATTGATCGCCGAGGTGATGGACAAGGTCGGCAAAGACGGCGTGATCACCGTCGAAGAGGGCCGTGGCCTGGCGATGGAAAAAGAGTACACCGAGGGGATGCAGTTTGATCGGGGCTATATCTCGCCGTACATGGCGACCAACATGGATCGCATGGAAGCGGAGATGTCAAACCCATACATCCTCATCACGGACAAGAAGATCAGTGCTGTCGCGGACATTCTGCCATTGCTCGAGCGTGTGATCCAAACGGGCGGCAAAGAACTGGTGATCATCGCCGAGGACGTGGATGGCGAGGCTTTGGCGACGCTGGTCGTCAATAAGCTGCGCGGCGTCTTCAATGTGCTAGCAGTAAGGGCTCCTGGCTTTGGTGACCGCCGTGAGGCAATGCTGGAAGATATCGCCGTGCTGACGGGCGGCAAGGTTATTACCGAAAAGGCTGGCTTGAAGCTGGAGAACACTACCCTGCGTGATCTGGGGCGCGCTCGCAAGGTGACGGCCAATAAGGACGCCACGACCATCGTGGAGGGTGCTGGCAAGTCACAGGCTATCCAGGCCCGCGTACGCCAGATCCGTGCACAAATCGAGGAGACTACGAGCGACTATGACCGTGAGAAGCTCCAGGAGCGCCTGGCCAAGCTGGCGGGTGGTGTCGCCGTGATTAAAGTCGGGGCTGCTACCGAGGTGGAACTGAAGGAAAAGAAGCATCGTATCGAGGACGCACTCTCTGCCACACGTGCCGCTATCGAGGAAGGCATTGTGGCCGGTGGTGGTTCTGTCCTGGTTCATGCTGTTCCCGCGTTGGATAACGTGCAGGTGGCTCCCGGCGATGAGGCAACGGGAGTGCACATTCTGCGTCGTGCGTTGGAGGAGCCGCTGCGCCAGATTGCTTTCAACGCCGGTCGCGATGGGGCAGTGACTGCCGCTACTGTCAGCTCAAGCCCGCAGGGCCACGGCTTCGATGCATTGACCAGCGAGTATGTGGATATGTTCAAGGCCGGTATCGTCGATCCCCTGAAGGTGACACGCTCTGCGCTGCAGAACGCTGCCAGCATTGCAGGCATGTTCCTGACGACTGATACGCTGATCACCGACGCACCAGAGGAGGAGGCTGCTCCGGCTATGCCCGCTGGCATGGGCGGCATGGGTGGCATGGGTGGCATGATGTAACGCTCGCTGCTCTCGGCCGCAAGCCTCTAACCCCAGCCCCCAGGGCGAGTGAGGGCCCAGGGCGGAGGCAAGCTCCGCCCCTACTGTCCCCGCGTGGTTAGTAGGGGCGGAGCTTGCCTCCGCCCTGGGGATGCCGTGGGGTGTCGTGGGGCTTATTCCTTATTGCTTCTCATATTGATGATATCCATCACCCAGGCACAATTGCTATTTGCAATGGTTCTGAGCACCATCCCCTGCTCATCAGTCAGCTTTTTGTTCGCATTTACCGGCTCGCCGTTGAACGCTACATGCAGCAAAGCATCCACCACTCTCAGCGAACTGTGTGCCCCCGCTGTTCCAAGTGCCTCTACGAGCATAGGGATAGCGATGCGAGCCGCGTTCGGGCCGAGAGTATACAAAATGTTGCTTGTGTCACCTACAATGTCAGTATTAGCCCACGGAAGCTCCGCGTATAGGTCTTTGGTTGGCCCTGGCTCTACGATAGTTTCAACCAGCACACGAATTGCCTCGGGTGGCGTGTTATCTTTTGCCAGTCTGGCCAGTGCCATTGCAGCAGCTAATGTGACCAGTGGGCTTGTTTGCTGCTTCAGTATCTCCGCCAACAACTGCTGGCAGAGTGGATCGTCTTCGGCCCGGGCAGTGTGTGTAGACTCCCGATTTATCTCGTAGACTCCCGATTTATCGAGGAGTCCTCGCAGAGGAGCCAATTTATTGTGCACGTCAATCCTGTCTGGGGGGCAGGTAACGAGCAGAGGAGCGGATGTATCCGTAGCGTGCCGATTGATCTCGTAGCTGCCCGATTTATCGTGGCAGCGATTTATCGAGCACGTCACGTCCTGTAGAACACTCAGGCCCAGGAGCATGCTGGATTTTGCTAGTACATCTTCTTCCGTGGCGATACAAGCGCGAAGCCGGGGAATAATGTCATGGGCATGCTCTCTGAAGCAGCCTATTGTATAGGCGGCACATGCTCTGACTATCGATTCGTCATGTTCGAGTAGAGCCAGGTAGACCTGGATTCCTTTGGCAACGGCGTTGTGCGCGTTTTGTAGCCAATCCAGTTCCTGTGACGGTAGTTCTTTGCACACTGGCATATCTCGTTGGTCGGGGTCATGGGACAAATGCTGCGCTACGTCCGCGTAGGAATTTCCCCTGGCGATATAAGCCAGCAGCAGAAGTAGCTCATCTTTGTCTTGAGCTGAGTCGCTTTGCAGCTGTTCTATGAGCAATTGAACAGCAAATGCTGTATGCTCGTCTAGCGTGTCTTGATGCCAGATGGTGTAGTAGAGTGAGTATTTAGATTCCTCTAGCGCTTCGTCACCGTTCTGAGCGGCGTTCGCTATCAGTTCGTTGATCAATGTGCGCAATTCATCATGGGCGCGCTTGAGTTCTTGCACGTCTATGCTGTCCAGGCTTTCTAGCATGGGAACCTTCCCTTGTTACACTATGGGAGTTGTTGGGGGACGGAGGTGTCCTCAATCTGACATTCTTTTTTCTGGTAGATTTTCTGGAAGGCACAACCACATTATACAGTGGTCAAGGGTGAAAAACAAGGAGCGTTTGATGCATACTCTGGTTCTGAAACTCATCGTGACCCCGGTGTTGATCGGAGGGGCGAGCCTGGCCGGTCGGCGCTGGGGACCTGGAGTGAGCGGATGGCTCGTCGGGCTTCCTTTCACTTCGGGGCCTATCGCCTTCTTCCTCGCGCTTGACCATGGTCTCGCGTTCGCCGCTGCTGCTGCCGTTGGGACGCTGACCGGGACTATCTCGCAAGCAGCATTTGCCCTGTCCTACGCCTGGCTCTCCTTGCGCTACCGATGGCCGCTGGCCATGGTGGGAAGCTGCGCTGCCTTCGCAGCAGCGACTGCTGCGCTTGAGTACCTTGCTCTCCCACTGCCTCTGATTTTCCTCCTTGTCCTGGCTGTCCTTGCGGCGACGTTACGACTCCTGCCGCGAGTTACTCACGCCAGTGTCGTTGGCACTCCTGCGCGCTGGGATATTCCCGTCCGGATGGTGGTTGCCACGGCTTTCGTGCTAGCCCTCACCGGCGTCGCCCCGGTGTTGGGTTCGCGACTGAGCGGGCTGTTGACACCTTTCCCTCTCTACGCCACGATCCTGGCTGTCTTCGCCCACCGCTTGCAGGGCCCGGCTGCTGCGACAAGCGTCCTGCGGGGCCTGTTGTTTGGACTCTTCGCATTCACGACCTTCTTTCTGGTTCTAGCCGCACTGATCGAAGGGGTCGGCCTCGGCGCTGCCTTCGCGGCTTCTATGAGCGCTGCCCTGGTCATCCAGGCAGCAGCTCTCGGACTGCTCCGGCGCAAGATGGGTAATGGCGTTTCACCGCGGCCTCCGGCCAGCTGACAGCAACAACGCAAACTCGTCGCAAATCCCATACCAGAAAAATTCAGACCCGCGTCGTTTTAGCAGTTGATATAACATTCGTATTACGATCATAGTGAGTGATCTACAATGAGAACCGGAAGAAAGGAGCCTCTCCTTGAAAGCACTACGCCTCCCTTGCTCTTTGTTGGTTCTGCTGCTGACAAGCCTGCTTGTCGCATGCAGTGGGAGCAATACCACCATCGCCCCTTCGCATCCTGCCACTCCTACCCCAAAGTCCTTGAGCGTGAGCGATACCAGCGCTACCGCTCTGCTAGGCCAGCCCAACTTCACCAGTCCGACCTGTAACAATCCAGGGTTGACTGACAGCCAGCAGCTCTGCCATCCGGTGGGCGTAGCCATCGACAATCGGAGTGGGAACTTGTTTGTCGCCGATGGGGACAATAATCGCGTGTTGATCTGGCCGAAGGCTTCCGATTTCACCAATGGACAAGCCGCGAGCGTCGTGCTGGGTCAGCCCAACTTCACGATCAACCAAAAATGTGGCAAGACCAATGCGGGGAGTCTCTGCGATCCGAATAACCTCGCGGTGGATGCGACTGGCAACCTGTTTGTCGCCGACACTGATGGCAACCGGGTGCTCGAGTTCAGGCCTCCCTTCTCCTCTGGCATGAGTGCTAGCCTGGTCCTTGGACAACCGAGCTTCGACAACGCTACGTGTGGAGCTGGTGATACTCGTCTGTGTGCACCCCGGGACGTGACTGTAGATGCAAACGGCAATGTGTGGGTCGTCGACGCCGACAACAACCGGGTGCTCGAGTTCGACGCTCCTCTGATGAGCGGGGAGGCAGCCCACCTGGTCATCGGTCAATCCACCTTCTCCACTAATCGGTGCAACCAGGGTGGTCGACCGAGCGCGGGCAGCCTCTGTAGCCCGAAAGGAATTGCGTTGGACAAGGCAGGCAACCTCTATGTCGCAGATAACGACAACAACCGGGTGCTGGAGTACACGCATCCTTTGACCAGTGACCCGAGCGCTGCTGGGGTCTTTGGTGAGCCCAACTTTACTACTGCTGCCTGTAGCACAAGCATGAGCAGCCTGTGTGCTCCTCACCGCGTGGCAGTGGACGCAAGCGGACAACTCATCGTCAGCGACAGTGACAATAACCGGGTGCTGGTGTATTCACATCCCCTGAGCAGCAGGACGGCCGATATCGTGTTTGGCCAGCCGAACTTCACCAGTCACGCGTCCACCACCAGTGCCACGGGCCTGGCCGGCCCACAGGGTATCGCCATGGACCGTCAGGGCAACCTCTACTTGACTGATGAAGACAATAACCGGGTGTTGAGGTATGACGCCCACTGATTGGAAGGGGATACCTGTCCCCGGTAGAACCCCACTAAGATACTGTTGGCGAATTGCCCAGGAATGCCGAGCGAAGCAATGGCCGGGGCGTAGAGGCGCGATTATGAATTTTTCCTTTCAAGACCGGACCTGTCATGCTGAGCGCAGCGAAGCATCTCTGTGCCCGTCGAGATAGACCCTTCGCTGCGCTCAGGGTGACAACACCTTGCCGATCCTGGTTGGGAAAATTCATTATCGCGCCCTCGGGGTGGGGCCAGGCGGTGTGTTGAGCCTGTGGGGCCAACGTCGCCGAGTTCGCCAACAGTATCTTATGAGGGTACTGCCAGAATCTCTGTGCACACATACGCTAAGGCATAACTAAACGACCGCCAATGAAGCATGAACTTGAAGAGTAAATCATACCCGAAATACACAACAGATCAGATACACCAATTGCTCAGTGAGAGGTGTTTCTCAAAAGAGTATAAAGACCCACGGGATGCGCAACGAGATAAACTCAAGCAGAGAAGAAAGAAAAAGTTCCCCTGCGAGGCTGCGCGGTAAAAAGGTAGAGGAAAATGCTGACTTTCGCCAGTTTTCCTTTCTACTGCTCGGTTTCAATCTTTTTTTGCATCCCGTGGGCGATCGCTTTTCCTCTGACACCCACCAGCTTCTCGCCTGATTGGCTCTTTCGCGTCAGCTTCCTGATTGAGCGCTCCCAGCTTCATACTGATTGAAGTAGGCATGCCAGGGATGCAGGTGAGGTTCAAAAACCCGTGCCAGCACCGCGGGATCGTGTGCGACGATTTCCCGTGCCTGCGCTTCGTTGGCGACATCGAGAATGCCCAGGCCCCCCTGATTGTCCAGAAAAGCACCACCCATGAGGAGCTGCCTGGCCGCAAAACACTGTTGCATATACCTGCCATGCTCGCGAAACAAGGGCTGTTCGGTTACCCGTTTCCCGGTCTGCCAGGCTGGGCCAGGGGTATAGATCACGACAAACATGACTGGCTCTCCTTTTCAAACCACTGCTGCGCGAGCTGGTACAAAGCGCTCAGGTCCTCGCCCTGAATGGGTGGGATGATGTGCTGACTGCCCACGTAGAGACTGTAGAAGACTCGGGCGACCTGCCGGGCGTACAGGCGATCAGCCTTGGTGGCGTAGACCAGCGCTTCGAGATACGCCAGCCGCTGCTGGTCGATCCGCTGCTGGTGAACTCGCACCTTTTCGTCTTGCAACGCCCAGGCGCGTAGAGCAACATCGAGCCTGGAGGGTTGTAAGGTCGCTTGCATCACCCGTGCTAATTTGTCTAGTGGCGAAGCCTCCTGTTCCGCCACTTGGATGATGCGAAGCGTTCCTTCTTCTTCCCAAAACTCCAACAACCGTTCCTGAAAGTCCTGGTAATTGGTGAAGTGGTGATAAAAGGATCCTTTTGTCACTCCAAGCCGATTGGTCAGAGACTCGATCGTCAGCGCTTCGGCCCCCGCCTCTTCAAGAAGGACCAACCCTTCTTTTAACCATCTGCGCCTGCTGAGAATCGCTATGATTCGTTCCCTCCTTTGCTCGACGCGTTTCTCTTTCTCAGACAAAACATACCACACGGTATGGTATGTTGGCAAGGGGAGAACGCTCTTTTCCTCCCAGCTTCGTTGGTTTCCATGTACTCTGTCGCTTGCTTGCAGGGTTCTACCCTTGATCAGCTCATTGCGCATCCCGTGGGAATATCCGGCTCCCAAGATTGCGCCGAACGTCGGAAGTGTGGTAGAGTCACATAGTCGGTCTCTGCAGGAGCAAGGTGCAGACGCGTGTTTTTACAAAGAGAGGAGCAGAATGTGTTTGAAGCACTGTTTAGGATCGTCGCCCTGGTCGAAAGTAACGCGCAAGGGCAGCTGGTCTTTCAAGTAACTAAGCATGGAGCCCCAGCAAAGGAGACGGAGTTCTCGTCCCTTCTGGCGACGGTGTATCAGCAGCAGGTGTACCCAACACTGCGGGCTGGTGATACTTTAACGATCACGGTTCATCTCGATCTTCCACCCAGGGAGATTGAAAGAACGGTGCGCTTTCGCGAGGATCAGCAATTTGAGGGAGAGGGTGTGCAGCAACCAACACCGGACCTGCTTCCGCTGGCAAGAGCGCTGTATGAGCAGTTTATTCAGCAGGTGGATCCGGGTGACGTCTTCACGGTCACGTTTCGTGTGCAGCGTCTGTAATGATGATCAGAGTGTTGAAAAACTCTAAATAAGCACATCAATTTGCATTTGCACATCAAAAGTGGCCCTGGAAAAGACCCGCGATGCCTTCCAGGTGGGGCGCAAAGCCGTGGGGTTCCCAACAAAAGGAACGACGCTGCTGTGTCTCCCGACAAAACCGTGGAGCCCTCAGTGCCAGCGGCGTCTGTCCCTGGGACTGCCTCCGCTCCATCTGCCCCTGCGTCGCTCAGTACAATGGGGGCTGTATCACCGCCACCTACATCCGCAGATATATCCAGCGTTTCATCATCTGCTCAGCCAGTAGTTCCGTCGAAACGAGGAATCTCCCGGCGTACGGTTGTAGTGGGTCTGGCGGGACTGGCGGTCGTCGGTGTGGCCGGCAGCAGCCTCATCTGGCTGGGACGCTCTCAGCAGCCTGCTACTCCTGCTACTCCTGCTACTCCTCCTAATCTCCTGTTTTGGGGAAAGTGCTCAATCCAACGCCAAGAATCTCTCCAGGATATGTCCGCGCCAAGCCCAGCGGACTAAAAATACCCAGATCACTACACACACCGCTATGACCAGGTAGTCCGACCCATCCAGCAGTGCCAGGTCGAATAATGAGCGTAACGGCGATAGACTGATCAAGAGCACCGATACGATACACATCGCGAGGGCCAGGTATGAAATGCGTTTATCGCCGCGCAACTCATTACCACCTACCCAGAATGGTGTCGGCGGCTCTACGAAGAGAAGGAGTGCTATGCCACAAAATAGGGCAAAGGTGGTGAGGGCCGTCTGCGCATCCTGCGCCGTCTTGACCGCCGCCACAGACGGCCCTGATTGAAGCAGCACCAGGGAATCAGCTAGCACATATTCGCTAAAGTATAGGAGGAGCCCTACCAGGCCGAGCGTGCTCGCCGCTGGTAGGACGAAGTGCCAGAGCGAACGCCGCGAATTTTTCCCCAGGGCACCCGGGCGCGCCCACGCCGCCAGCAAAAAGGTTGGGATACCGACGGTGAGCAGGACCAGGATCGACGCCTGCTTCGGCTCGAAAGGAAATCCTCCCACCACCGAGGCTCCACTCAGCAGCACGACGAAGTAGAGGACACGCGTCAGATACAGTTTTAAGATGTCTTGCATGCCGTTGCGAATGCGTTGCCCCTCGCGGAATGCAGTGGGCAAGCTAGCAAAGGAGTCATTGAGCAGCACGATATCTGCCACGCTGCGCGTGGCCTGGCTGCCACTCTGCATGGCGATGCCCAGGTTCGCTTTTTTCAGCGAGAGGACATCGTTCACGCCGTCGCCGATCATCGCGACATAATGCCCTTGCTTATGCAACACATCGACCAATTGTTCCTTCTGCTGTGGCGTGATGCGTCCAAAAACTGTAGCATCCGCCGCCGTCGTTGCGAAATGCGCGGCGTCCATCGTCGCCAGGTCGAGCCCTGATACTGCACTGATGTCGCTGCTCAAGCCCGCCTGCTTGACCAATGCCGCCACGGTTTGCGGGTTATCCCCAGAGATCACCTTGAACCGGATGCCAGCTTCGCTCAATTGCCTGAGCGTCTCGCGCGCCTGGGGGCGCAGCTCGTCGCTTAAGCTGATCAAGCCGAGAGGGATCAGCCCGTGCGGCAACGTAGGTTTGTCATTGGCATTGCGCAACGATATCAGTTCCGGGACAGAGGTAAAGAGCAAAACGCGTAGCCCCTGGTCGGACTCCTGCTCAACCATCGCCTGCAGGTCGCTGCCCGCACGCAAGGCCGGAGCGAGTATCTCTACCGCACCCAGAATATAGGTCCCCCGTACGGCCTCATCATCCATGACCA
>WNFT01017087.1_pt1 | contig 12705 bp, 16 predicted proteins | sample 5400191 | NCBI WGS metagenome assembly WNFT01 (sample SAMN13153359, study PRJNA577476) | soil metagenome | isolation source: 80 cm saprolite under Madrone tree | place: USA:California | collected 2016-06-14
CCTAGAAAAACGGCGTCGGCCTTTCGGCAAGCGTCAAGCGTTTCGTTCGGAAGAGGCGTGCCCGCGGCATCAATGGCGGCGCCGCCGATCGGAAGTTCATGGAACTCGAACTCGTGGTTAAATTCGTGCGCGGTTTCGCGCAGGATCGTGGCTGCGGCACGCGTCACTTCCGGGCCGATGCCGTCTCCAGGCAGCAGGACGATGGTCTTCTTCATAAAGATCCGCGGGCAAATGCAAAAATTGGTGCAAGCCGTGGGCGCTACACTAAGAGGCGAAACACGGCAGGATTCCCCCAAACTACTTTTCGGCAGCGGAAAGGTCAGGCTGCAGAGGACGATTCCGCCGACATCGCCGCGGGACGGCGGCGGATGACCTCATGCGCGATAGCAAGGATGTCTCGGGCGCGCACCAGCTTAGACTGATCGGCCAGCGCAGTCACACGGCTGTAAACCTCGGCAAGCTCCGAATCACTCGCCTCGAAACCCAGGTCGCGCAGAGCACCGCGGAGCGCGTTGCGGCCCGAATGTTTTCCAAGAACGAGCGAGCGCGCCGGAACGCCGACACTCTGCGGCGAAATGATTTCGTACGTCAGCGGGTTCTTGATGATTCCATCCTGATGAATTCCCGCTTCGTGTGCGAACGCGTTGGCGCCCACGATGGCTTTGTTCGGCGCGACCTGTGCACCGGTGATTTCCGTAAGCATGCGGCTCGTGGGGAAGAGCTCTTCGAGCCGGATTCCCGTTGTGACGCCAAAACTTTCCTTGCGCACCGCGAGGGCGACTGCTACTTCTTCAAGCGCGGCGTTCCCCGCGCGTTCGCCGATTCCGTTGATGGTGCACTCGATCTGCCGGACTCCCGCGCGAACGGCTGCCAGCGAATTGGCGACCGCCATGCCCAGGTCGTCGTGACAATGCGCGCTGAGCGTAACGCCGTCAGGATCGCCGAGGTACTCACGCACCCTGGTGAACATCGCGCCGTATTCTTCCGGCACCGCGTATCCCACCGTATCCGGCAGGTTCAGCACTGTCGCGCCGGCATCCACCGCGGCACGGCACACCTGGCAAAGAAACTCGATGTCCGTTCGTCCGGCATCTTCGGCGGAGAATTCGACTTCGCCGACTTGCTGGCGGCCATGGCGAACCATCGAAGTGATGGCTTCAAGCGCCTGTTCGCGGGTCATATTGAGTTTTACGCGAAGATGTAGATCGGACGTAGCCAGGAAAACGTGCAGCCGGGAGGAGGCCGCCGGCTTCAAGGCTTCCACGGCCGCATCCACATCCTGTTTTTTGGCGCGAGCGAGCGCCGCAATCGGAACGGTGCGGACTTCTTGCGCGACTTTCTTGACCGCTTCGAGGTCTCCGCGCGACGCAATCGGAAAGCCCGCTTCGATCACATCTACATTCAGGGCCGCCAGCTGGCGTGCCAGGCGGATCTTCTCCTCCGTGTTCATCGAGAAGCCCGGCGACTGTTCACCGTCACGGAGCGTAGTGTCAAAGATGCGTGCGACGTCCATAGGGTCTCCTAGCCTGTAGTTACGCACGGAAGAGGCCTGTAGTCCAATTTATCTTTATTCTGCTTTTGATAATACTGCCTTATACTGTCCGTGAAGAGGAGCCAGTGGACCTGGGCGAATTACAAGTATTTCTGATGGTCGCGAAGGAGGGCAGCTTCTCGCGGGCGGCGGAGCGTCTCTATCGCACGCAACCGGCCATCAGTCTGGCCATTCGCAAGCTGGAGGACGGGCTGGGTCAGCCGCTCTTCGTCCGCGGGTCGAGGCCGGTTCGCCTCACCGATGCGGGAACCCTGCTCAAGGACTACGCCGAGCGGCTGATCAATCTGCGCGATGAAGTGAAGAAGGGTCTCAGCGAGCTGGAAGGGTTGAAGCGCGGTGAACTCTCGCTCGGCGTGAATGAGAGTTCGATCCACGCACTGCTTCCAGCTCTGGCGAAATTTCGCGAGTTGCATCCTGGAGTGCAGGTGCGGGTGCACCGCATGTTTTCCCGGGATATCCCACATGAGGTGTTGAACTACCGGCTGGATCTCGGTGCGGTTTCTTTTGAGCCGCGCGACCCGCAGTTGCTGGCCACGGAAATACTGAAGGATGAGCTGACGCTGGTCGTGCCTCTAAAGCACAACCTGGCGAAGAAGGGCGAAGTGGATGTCGCGGAACTCGGCGATGAAAATTTTATCGCACACATCGTGGAATCGCCGTTCCGGCGGCGGGTGATCGAACTCTTTGCGCGAAACCGCACGGCGCTGAACATGCCGATCGAAATGCCGACGATTGAAAGCATCAAGCGCTTCGTGCAAATGGGCATGGGCGTGGCGATCGTGCCGCGCATGTGCGTGCAATGGGAAATTGAGCGCGGCTGGATGAAGGAAGTGAAAGTGCGGCAATTGAACATGCCACGCCATCTCTATCTTGTTTCACGGCGCGGCGCGCGCCTGCCGCATGCCGCAGCGGAATTAGTGCGTATCCTTCGCGAAGTATAAAGGCGCCAGGGGTTCGTTCGTCCCAGCACTTTCACTCGCACATCGCTAACGGGCGCCATCGGATTTTCCCTGAAGACACATGATTGTCGCCAGCATCGTTGCGCAATGCACTTCCGCGCTGCCTTTCAGTACGTGAACATCCGCGACGCAAATTCCGCCGGCATCAACGTGTACGCAGCATAGCCACAGGCGCTGTCTGCAATAGTTCCAGAAACCCCGGCATGAAAATAGCCATGCTGCTGAGTCAGTTCGGCGCGGAACGGCGCGCGAATCTCCGCGTGGCCCGGGCCCAGCACCGCAAGCCTGGCTCCCAGGTGTTTCATCATTCCCTGGCGCGAGAAGCTGTCGCGGATACGGCTCTCGTATTCGGCGTCGGAAGCAGTGAATCGAGAATGTTCTTTCATGAATCGGAGTATAGCAGCGCGCCAGACAAACCGGCGCAACGCACACTCGTGGCGTGCTGGTTGCGCTGACGTGCCAGGTGCTCCCCGGACAAAGAACCCAGGCGGGCAATAGATCAGCCGGGGGCGAATGGGTGGAGACATTCTCCGAAACCTAAGAACACAACAGTAATCTATATATAATAGTATCTGAATATATAATTTGTATTGACCCTTCCATAAGACGACGGTACTGTGAAGCGGCAGTTGTTTCCCTCTCAGAAATAAGATAGAGCCGCGCGAAAACCGGCTAAGGAAGACCTATGGACACGCAAACGGAAGAATTTTCCGTTTCGCTCTCGATTTTTCAGGACCAAATTCAGCTTGGTTTGAGAGTCATGAAGTTCCTTTTTGTGCTGAGCATGCTGCTGGAAGCCGTTTCTACGGCCCAGGCGCAGGCCCCTCCCCAGCAATATGTCTATGGTTCTCAGCCGACAACTCCGACTTCTTCTGTCATATCGGGATTCAGCAAGGCCAACCAAACGGGCGCCCTAAGCACGGTCCCTGGGTCACCCCTTGACGAGCGATTTGAAGGCGGCCTCGTCGCTATCGACGGCCGAGGTAAGTTTGTCTTCGTCCTCAATCCCATCCGTAACGATATTTCTATGTTTCAAATCGAACAGAGCTCGGGCGCCTTGAGTGAGGTCCCCGCGTCTCCCTTCGCCGTCGCCCCAACGCTAAATCCCAGCCACGCGCCCACCATGCCTATTTCCATCACCACGGAAAAATCAGGAGGATTTGTCTTCGTCGGTTACTACGATGGCGACATTGTGGGATCTAGTTCTGTTGTTTCCCTGGCCATTGACACCTCCGGTTCCAGTCCCATCCTCGTCACAAAACAGAGCACTGTACTTTCCGGTGGCGGCGCACCTATTCAATTGCTGACCTATCCCAAGAGTCTTCGCTTGTACGTCGGCATGAGTCAGGGTCAAAACGGCCTAGAAGTGGGAGGAGCAGAGGTATATTCCATCGATCCTTTGACGGGCACATTGAGTTTCGCAGGGATGGCCGATATTTCCGCTGGGCTCGGACGTTCCAACGCCATGGACCCTCAGGGGCGGTTTTTCTTTGCTGGATGGGGTCGAAATATTGGTTTCATCGACAGCTGCATGATCTCCCCGGTGGATGGCACTGCGAAGCTCCCTTCGTCCACTGTGAATCTGGGTCTCAATCCCGGTAATTTACCCGCTGCTATGTTCGTCGATAACTCCGGCAGTTTTCTCTACGTTGCGCAAAATACCGGCGATAATGTGGTCGCTTACTCGATTGACCAAGTCACAGGCGCCTTGACGCAAGTTCAGGGGCCTTTGAGAAACGTTTTCCTTTCCCTGGGCACCTCCGTCGCAGATCCCCTGGGCCCGTACCTTTACACTCTCTCTCCCTTCAGCGGCGTCGGCATTCACGTTTATCAAGTCGACCAGCAGTCCGGGAATCTCACGGAGATTTCGGGATCTCCCTTCAACGGCGGGATGACCGGAATCGGAGGTGCATCGGGAATCGCCATCTCGAGCAATCCAGTTCAGGCTCTCAGCGGTCCTGCGGCGACCATCTTTCCCTCCACGGCAAATTTCGGCGGCGTTACGGTTGGCGCCACCGGCCCAACCCAGGTGTTTTCGATCGTCAATAACGGTGACCAAACCCTTGCCATCAATTTCATATCCATCACCGGGACGAATGCTTCCAGTTTTTCTCAAACAAATACCTGCACGGCAACGCTCGCTCCAAACGCGAACTGCTCTGTCAGCATCGACTTTTCGCCCACCAGCGTTGGCCCGTTGTTGGCCACGCTCCAAGTTGCAGATAACGCCCCTGGCAGCCCGCAAACTCTTCTCCTGAACGGCGCAGGCGTCGCCGCCGTTCCTGCCGTCACCCTTTCTCCAACTGCGCCCTCCTTCCCGACCATCACGCAGGGAACAACCGGCGCCCCGCAAACATTGACCATCATTAACTCGGGGAATGCGCCTCTCCACATTTCCTCGGCGGCTGTCGGCGGCCCTAACCCTTCGGACTTCAGTTTCACCAACGATTGCACGACTGCTGTTGCTCCTGCCGCGAACTGCACGATTCTTGTTGTATTCAATCCGATTGGCCCGGGCCCGCGGACGGCAACCTTAACCATCGCGGATGATGCGCAAGGCTCTCCACAAAATATTTCGCTCAGCGCCATCGCCAATCCGGCATTCTCTGCGGGGGCCGCTCCGGGAGGCTCGACAACCGCGTCCGTCACAGCTGGCCAGGTGGCGCAATATCAGATGCAATTAACGCCCGGACCGGGTTATAGCGGAAGCATTTCGTTCGCATGCAGCGGCGCGCCTCTCGGCGCGACGTGTCATGTGCCTTCGAGCGTGTCCGTCGCCAATGGCGCGCCCTCTCCGTTTACGGTCACGGTAGCGACGAGCGGCAGTGCAAGTTTGCCACCCCCGATCCCCGTGCAGTTCAAACCCTTTGGGGGATTACGCTTGATACCGCTAGTGACTCTCGCAATGGGATGCTTGCTGATCATGGGGTATCGCCGAGCGTTCGAAGACACGGCTCACGCAAGGCGGATGGCCTTGAGCGGCGCTTTGGTTGCGGTACTTTCCTATGCAGGTTTGAGTGTGGGAGGGTGCGGTGGAGGCAGCACCGCCACCATTGCGCCGCCACCCATTATCACTCCAGCGGGAACTTCGACGATTGTCATTACGCCAGCGGCGATGTCTTCCACGGGGCAACCGTTGCAATTGCAGCCCATTCAACTCACGCTGACAGTGAAATAACACCAGGTTCAAAGCCTGCTGCAGAAGCTCACGCACAAAAGACTTTTCGATTACTAAGACTTATTAGCAGGCTTATTTGGCGAACGAAATGCGATAAATCACGCCTGCTCCGTCATCTGAGACGAGGAGCGAACCGTCCGGCGCGACGGCCACGCCCACCGGCCGCCCATTGACATCGTGCCCGCCCGGATCGGGCACCAGGCCCGTCATAAACGGCACAGGATCGGCCGAGGGCTTTCCATTCTTGAAGGCCACAAACGCAATCTGGTATCCCGAGCGCTTCGCGCGGTTCCAGGAGCCATGTTCCGCCACAAACGCGCCGCCTCGATAGCTTTCGGGAAATTGCTTCCCGGTGTAGAAAGCGAACTGCAGGGGAGCCACGTGCGCGCCGAGCAGCACATCCGGAATAGTGGCGCGCGCGACCAGGTCCGGGCGCTGCGGCTTGACGCGTTGGTCCACGTTGTCGCCGATATAGCTGTACGGCCAGCCGTAGAAGCCGCCGTCTTTCAAGGAAGTGAAATAATCCGGAGGCAGATCGTCGCCCAGCTCGTCGCGTTCATTCACAGAGGTCCAGACTTCTCCGGTAACCGGCTCGAGCGCCAAGCCGACGGGATTCCTCAGGCCTGTGGCATACAGCCGGGCATTTTTGCCGTCTGGATCGCAGATGGTGACCGCCGCGCGGCGAGGATCTTCTCCCGTGTCGATGTTCGAGTTCGAGCCTACGCCGATAAAAAGATGCTTGCCGTCCGCGGAAAACGCCAGGGATCGCGTATCGTGTCCTCCCGATGGCAAATACAGGAGGTGCTCCTTTTCGCCAAGGCGCTTCGAAGTTTTCGGATCATAGCGAAAGCGCAGCAGCTCATTCATGTTCCCGATGTAAACGTAGTTCTCGTGGAAGGCGATGCCAAATGGCCTCTTCATTCCGTCCACGAAGACTTCGCGCTCTTGCGCTCCACCGGTATGTTGCGGATCGCGCAGCACGACGATACCGCCAGCCCCGGTGTCGGCGAGGAAAATATCGCCATTCGGAGCTACCGTAAGCCACCGCGGCCCCTTGAAATCCTTCGCAAAAACATTGACCCGAAAGCCCTGCGGCACCGTGGGGAGAAACCCCGCGGGGGGCCTCACATTGTGCGGCCCGTTACCGGCGGATTCGGTGGCATTGGGCGGTGGCAGTTTCGGCTTCTGCCCGTGGGTCACTTGCCCTGGCAGTAGGAGTGGGACCCAAAGAGCGATGGTTAAAGCAAGGATGCTTCGTGCGCGCATGAATTTAGCCCCTCAAAGTGAATAGTAAACGCCTCGGCTTCTATGATGCGTCAGTTAGACGCTCAGTTCCAACAACGGATGGTTCCAGGCAAAGGCTCGGGGACAAGGAACGAAGCCAGGCTGCGTGTGAAATCTAACTTAATCCGGCAGGGGCAGTTCCGCATCCAATTTTCCGCAGACAGCGTAAACTAGGATGGATCGTTTCGGGAGCCATGAAGAGTCCGTTTATAGGTCGCAATATCGCAATCGCGCTGATTGTTGGCATTGTGGGATGGAATGCCGTGCGTGCCCTGGGCTCCAGATCACCGGAATCTCCGAAGCTCCCTTTCCCAGCGCCGGCGAGCGATGCGCGGCCGGCTTCCGCCAAAGGCCAGCAGATGGCTGTTCTTGCTGGAGGATGTTTTTGGGGCATCCAGGCCGTCTTCGAACACCTTAAAGGAGTATCTACGGTGACGTCTGGCTACGCCGGTGGCAATGTCAAATCGCCTTCCTATGAAAGTGTGAGCATGGGTGTAACCGGCCACGCTGAATCTGTGAGCATCATTTACGACCCGTCACAAATCACCTACGGTCAGATCTTGATGGTCTATTTTTCCGTGGCTCACGACCCGACGCAATGGAACCGTCAAGGCCCGGACACCGGTTCTCAGTACCGCTCCTTAATTTTGTTTACGAGCGAGGAACAAAAAAGGATCGCGCAAGCTTACATTGCGCAGCTCGATGCCGCGAAAGTCTACTCCCGGACGATTGTCACGAAGGTCGAGCCCTTGCAAGCCTTTTACCCGGCGGAAAGCTATCACCAGGACTACCTCAAGAATAACCTCACCAATCCCTACATCGTGTACAACGATCTGCCCAAACTGGAGAACCTGAAGAAAGTTTTTCCAAATCTTTACCGGCCGTAAGCAGGGAAAATTCCGCCAACAGATTTCTTGGTCCCAGCGGGCTCGCCGAACCTGTTGACACGCGCCGGGCGGAGGAGTATTTAGACTTCTACGCGCATTGTACTGCCGGTTTTCCTCCCGTTTCCAATGCGCGCACGTCCAAGAGAATTAGGAGGCCATCATGCCGAATCTTGTCCGAGCTATCCCCGAGGGGTATCACACGATTACGCCAGGACTGACTTGCAAGAATGCGACCCAGGCGATCGACTTTTACAAATCCGTTTTCGGTGCAAAGGAAATCATGCGTATGCCGGGACCGGGAGGCATGATCATGCACGCTGAAATTCAAATCGGCGATTCCCGGATGATGCTCGCCGACGAAATCCCCGGGATGACCAAAGCGCCATCGCCAGGCGCCATGAATCCTGTTTCCATGTTCCTGTACACGGAAAACGTGGATGCGATGTTCAATCGTGCCGTCAGCGCCGGTGCAAAGGTTGACATGCCGCTGATGGACCAATTCTGGGGCGACCGCTACGGCAAAGTCACCGACCCCTTCGGCCACCACTGGGGCCTGGCGCAGCACGTGGAAGACGTCGCGCCCGACGAGATGCAGCGCCGCTCCGAGGAATGGACGGCGAAGATGGCAAAAGCAGCAGGCCAGAGCTGAGATAATTTACCGGGGGTTGCGCAACAGTTCTAAGATTGAACGGACTCTCGGCAGGACGCCGCACGCTTGTATTCTTTCATTGGGATGCCCCCATCTCATTCGCATTCAGCAGCGCATTCAAATCCGCCACGAGGGCTGTGGTGATTTTCTGGATGTCGTCGTCCGCCGGGTTCTTATCCATCTCGAAGCGAGCCACGGGAGAGAAGGATGTCACGGTGATGACCGGGCCACGTCTGCCATCGCTGCTCGCCGGATTGGCGAGTTCATAGAGGGGCTGTTCGGGACGCGCCAGATTGTCGACGCCGACATAGAGCAACATCCTCGGTGATGTTGAACCTCCTCCGACGACCAGGCGCCGGATGCGGTTCTGTTCGTCGGGCTCTGCAAAGACGCCCCGGATGCGCAAGCCGGTTTGCGGTGGTGCCTCCCCAGCTCGCTGGCGATGAACGGTATAGCCGGCTTTCTCCAAAGCCTTCACAAGGCCTTCGGACATGGCATTCACGAGGGCATTCGCCCTGACGGCGGGGCTGATGGCGAATTCTTGTCCGTGCTGCGGCGCACAACTTCCAGCTCAAAATCCTTTAGATACACAACCTTGGAATTACCCGGATCTGCGTTCGTGCCCTGTGTCGCGCGCAGAGTCACAGAAGTCTCTGCTGCACTCCCGCTCGGAACAGGAATGGCGATGGAAGCAAACAAGAGGAACAGCGGAATCAGGCGAAAAAACTTCATGGGTCTCCCTCGCAACGCGAAAGGTTGGGCAGACTGGGGTAAGCCCCACAAGTATGATGATAGAAGACTGCAAAAAGGAACGGTCTACTAACCTGAAGTACAAGTCGACGCCCGGCGCACCGATCCCAATCGATTTGTACCCACGGGTCGGTCGGTAGCCGGTCTAATAGCCTTCGGTCGCGGCCAAGATGGCGCGCGTTTTATGATTCCAGAGGATGAGCCGGGTGCCAGGGTATTGTGCTGCAAGCATGGGCAAGCGCTGCCGAGCAATTTCGAGGTCCCGGAGGCGTTCTAATCGCAGGTGGCGGCCGTCTGCATCCTCGATCAGGATGTCGTAGACGGGCTCGATCATCGAAGATATGTGTACTGGCAAGGTGTACTGCCTCCTATTGAGTAGTGACGGAGAGGGAGGAATCGTTTCAACTGAAACAGGATGTGAGGGCCATGCGAGAGCCCAGTCCTTGCTTCCTGGACGGTGAGAACTCAGCGAGCGGTCGCGTCCTTGGTCTTCTCCAAGGCAGGAACAGCACCGAGTTGTTGCATCAGCCCCAGAGCGTCCCAATTGCTGTGGGAATCCATGATTTTTCCGCCAGCGAGATGGTGGATGGTAATTCCGCCCACGGATACTTTTTTGTTTGTCGGAGGAACTCCCATGTAATCGCCTTTGTGGGTGCCAGAATAAGTCCAGCAGGCGACCACTTTGTCCTTCTCGGCAATGATGTCCTCGATGGCCCAGCGCAGGTCAGGGTAGGCTTCGAGGAGGTTCGAAACCTGGCGCTTGTACGCTTCAGGACCGATGGAGGAGCCGAAAACGTTGGGGGCCTGGAGCGCATGGCTTGGGGAGATGAGTTCGTTAACGACTTCCAGCTTTCGATTGTTCCAGACTTCTTCATAGAGACGTCGAACGATGGCTTTGTTATCGGCTGGCATGAGAATTATCCTCCTCCTCCGAATGACTCGATTAGTCATCCACGGAGATGGGGCCTGGCCTCACTGCGCCACGGGTTGAGGGTATGGGAAGGGCGAGGCTCGTCCGAGCCTACTCCCAAGATGTTCCGTTTGCAACGTGCCGAGGTTAAGGATTGTATCGGCCGGCTTTTCTGCGACTCGCGATCCTCGAGATCTGGCGCGCCTCCTTTCATTCCTCCGAAAACGCGGAGGATGGGCTCCAAACTTTCTTCCTCATGGTTCCTGGGGCGCCGCCGTTACTTCTTGCAGCTATCGCTGACCATGCTGACCTTGGTCACCTTGAGGTGGCCATGTTCTTTCGCATCCTTGTCGATGCCATGCTCTTTCATTTCATCCTTGGCCTTCTCTTTTGCCTCGTGGAGGTCGGCGGCTCGCACTTTGCCCGTCACGGTTACGGTATGGCCAGTGTGGTGCGAAAGCTTGACTGTCTCGCTGCGAAGCTCCCACGTTGCGCCGTTTTCGGTGGTCAGTTTGTACTCGTGAGCGCCATCGCCCCTCGACAAACAGCCCGTCAAGGTGCGAACTTCAGTGCTCTTGTCCCCGCTAGAAGCAATCGCCGGAACCATCAACAACCCGGATGCGGCAACCACACTCAACAGCAATTTATTCTTCATGAGGCTTTCTCCTTTTTGATTCCGAGGAGCGGAAAGTGATCCACTCCTTTGTTTTCGTGAATTTGTCTCATCGCCTTTAGATTCAAACCAAACTGGTAACCATGGACAGAAAATGGAGCACGTCCCAGTCCGTGCTGGCCTTCCACGTCTGGGGCGCACCGCGACCAATCTACGCTGTTCTGGTACCGCCCCGCACGAAGTGCAGAATCAGAAGCACCAGACCCACGACGAGCAATAGGTGGATCAGACTGGCGCTCACGTGAAATGCCACAAACCCAAACAACCAGAGAACAATCAATACCAAGGCGATTAATCCAAGCATGTCTACATCTCCTTCTTTACCGAACGGGAAAATCAGGAGATCTCATGCCGCGGAGAGGGTTGATGCCCGCGGAGAGAAGAATTCCCACGCAGAAGGAGTTTAGGAGTTTCGGAAAAGATAAGTCTGTTCCTTTTGAGACACTGTCGCGCGCCCTGGACCGCGGGTAAGTCAAAGTAGTGAGAATTGGCCGGCGCGCGACAACAGGCATGAACACGCTGCTATGTACACATATCTATGATACACTGCACAGGCACATAGCGAGTGTGAGTTCATGAAAAGCAAACGCGCCCATATTCTGCTGCCCCATGATCTGGTGAAGGAAATAGACTCGATTGTCGGGCCCAGGGGCCGCAGCGCCTTCCTGGTCGAAACCGCGCGGGAAGCCGTGCGTCGGAAAAAGCTGCTGCGCTTCCTGGAAAGCGATACTCCTGCCTGGAAAGATGCGGATCATCCCGAGCTTGCTGACGGTGCGGCCGCGTGGGTGCGTGAGGTCCGACAGGAGAGCGAAACAAGACGCACGGGAAAGCAGCGGCGCGCGAAGAAATGAAGTTGCTGCTGGACACGTCGATCCTGATTGACGTCCTTCGCCTGAGGAACCAACGCAACGAATGGCTTGCCGGATTGGTGCGCGCCGGACATTTCCTCTCAACTACGACACTCAACATCGCGGAGATCTATGCCGGCATGCGGCCCGCCGAGGAAGGCAGGACGGAAGCGCTGCTCAGCGGACTGGAGTTGCATGAGCTCACCGGAACGAGCGCGCGGCTGGCCGGCAGGTTGAAGAACACCTGGGCGCGGAAGGGCCATACGTTGACTCTCGCGGATACGATTGTGGCCGCTATCGCGATCGAGCGTGGTTGCGCGTTGCTCACGGATAACCGCAAGGACTTTCCGATGCCAGAAGTGCAGCTCTACCCGCTGCCATAAAGGGAAAAAACCTAAGTCCGCTTGAGGTTGTACGCGTGATGTTGCGAATTCTTGGCGTTCCGTAGGTTAAGGGCAGCGGGTTTTCATCTATGGAGATATTTGAAGCAATCGGCATAGGGGGAGTGGTCGCCCACTCTCCCCTGCCACACCACCGTACATGCGGGTCCGCATACGGCGGTTCAGCGAGTTGAGCCCTCGCGGGCCGGAGGTTCGATTCGTTGTTCGCCACAAGGGCTTCGCCGCTCTGCAGGTTTCCGTTTCGGCTTCACCGTCTTCTGAACCTGTAAAGCTCAGCCGAAGCTGATTGGCTGGCGCAATGCCACCCGTGAGTTCAACGTTCTACTACTCGCTCTCACTGTTTGGGCCTTCCTCACTTGCATGAGTACTACGCCCGCTGCTGACTTCTGCTGCAGGATCAGCGTGAATTACTCCACGCTCAGTCACGAATCCGAGACATGCAGCAGATCTCCCGCGATAAGTTCGACTGCTTTCGATACGCGACTGTCGGATTTACCACCAGCGTCCTTGATGGATACGGACTTCGTTGTCAGTTGCCAACTCGTCCGACGCCGTAGGCCTCAAATCCGATTCTTGTCCATCAGCCCGTATCTTTGCTCCACGCTTCCTTCAGA
>WNFT01004115.1_pt1 | contig 12704 bp, 11 predicted proteins | sample 5400191 | NCBI WGS metagenome assembly WNFT01 (sample SAMN13153359, study PRJNA577476) | soil metagenome | isolation source: 80 cm saprolite under Madrone tree | place: USA:California | collected 2016-06-14
AACGAATCGACGATTCATGACCGTTCTCCCAAACAGCAGCTTTGGACGTACGTTAGCATTTTGTACTTATTACGTCAAACCTCGATGCCGCGCTGACGCAATAGCCCTCTAATCTGATTAGGCAGTGCGGTGCGGTTCTTTACTTGTCGTTACTGAAAATTGGATTGGAACCGTAAATTGACCAGTCGGTGAGAATTGCTATCGGATTGAAGAGGAGGAGTGAAACGGACTGCGAGCAGAATCGCAATTGACCGACCCGGGTTCGAGATCGAACACCTTCGATACCGAGACCTCAAACGACAGCCTATGGGCTGCAGGCCACCGTTGGTTCGCGGGGCTGGGACGAGTCAGGGGGCCAGCCGTTCGTAGCGGTGATGCAGGCCAGCGAATTGCGGGATGGCGACGACGCTTCCGATCCTGGGTGGCTGGACCGGGCGCGAGTCTGGGCAGTCCTTGTCGAGCGATAGATGGGTGCGGGTTCGTTGGTAGTAATCGACGTACCACGAGGGGACGCGGCGCAGATGGCGCTCGTTGAAGATGACGACGTGATCCAGACACTCGCGGCGAATCGAGCCTATAACTCGCTCGACGAAAGCGTTCTGCCAAGGTGATCGAGGCGCGCTGACTACCTCGGTGATTCCCATCGCCTCGACTCGATTACGAAAATAGGAGCCGTACGACGCGTCATGGTCGCGCAGCAGATAGCGCGGAGCAGTGTCCCATGGAAACGCTTCGGTTACCTGGCGGAGAGCCAAGCTGCGGTGGGATGCTCGGTGACGGCCGTGTGAATGATCCTCCTGCGATCGTGGGCCAGAATGATCGTCACGTAAAGCAGCCGAAACGACACAGATGCCACAACGAACATATCGATCGCGGCAACGCCGGCGGCGTGGTTGAGCAGAAAGCTGCGCCAGGTCGGAGAGGGTGTACCTCGTCTTCGCACCATGTATTTGGCGACCGTAGCTTGGTTGATCTCGATGCCGAGCCTGAGCAGTTCAGCATGGATCCGAGGCGCGCCCCAGAGCGGGTTGGGCGCTGCTCATCTCACCGATTAGCTTGCGAACTTCGCGATCCACGGACGGCCGTCCCGGACCTTGAGCGCCAACGCCAATAGAGCCGAAAACCTTGCCGGTGCCACTGGATCACCGTCGCCGGGTTAACCCACATCATCGTGTCCAGACAGCGCGGCCATAAGAGGTAGAGCCAGACCCAGAGCAGGCGGTCGATCGTAAACAGTCGGGGCCGACCCGGCCGCTGGCGACGAAGAACGTACAGCTGATGACGGAGAGCGAGGTTTTCCAGTTGCAGAACGGCCCGACTGCGGAATCGGCTGACAAGAACAGAAACGATGAAACGCAAGAGTGTGAGCATGCTGGCAACACTACGGCTGCCCATGCCAAAACTCTAGAGACCTTTCGACGCGTTTGGAGTTTTTAGTAGCGATACCGGAGGAGCGCGCTTCAGTCGAAGTCGTCAGCGGTATCGTGCTGCAAAAGCAGCCGACCCACGCTCCGATGGGCACAGTCGGGATCAACTAAGACGCCCATCAATCGGACACCGATGTCCAATCCTGATGGATCTGCAGATGCCGGTGATTGGCGACGATGCGGCAACTCGGGCGATTCGCGCCCGGGAACTCCAGTATGGAGGGTCGCGCGCGCGAACCTACTCGCCCTTACGGCAGTGATAGAGGAGGGGTCGCCAAAACGCGCGGCGCGGCATGCTCGGCCCTTCAGTCACCGTTCTGCCATGCGGCCGCCCCGAGTGACGCTGACAGTGCTGACGCGCTCGGCTACGCCGCGCGCGTGAGTTGGCGCGACACTGCACTCATCGCGATTAGTTCCGCTGCCAGTGACGCCAAAATACTGTGCCCACTTTTGTGCCCCACCAGGGGATCATTCCATAGTCTTCGATAGCGCTCAGGCTCTCGCCGCCAGGTGCTGCAGACCCTTGCCCCACTTGGGTTTTCTTGCGACTGAGTTGTATGCACCGACACCTAACGTTTCTTGCGATCTTCGATTGGGGTGCGTGTGGTCGCCGGTTCAAATCCGGCCGCCCCGACCAACCGAAAACCAGATGAATTTCGGGATGAGTTCGAACCGTCGCTCCGGGGCGATACGCCCTATGCCACGGGTTTATATAAACGCTCCCGGATCAACCCCAAAGCGCGCGGCGAGCGCCTGGATTTGCCGCACGTTGAGACGGCGGCGGCCAGCAAGCACTTCGGAGACGACGCCTTGGCTACCGATCTCGGGCAGATCCTTTTGAGTGAGACCGTGCTCCTCCATCAGGAAGCGGAGCACCTCGATCCCGGAAGCCTCCGGCAGACTGTGATGCTCCCGGTCGTACGCCTCGATAAGCACGCTCAGGGTTTCGATCAGGCGATAACGCGGGTCTCTCGGAGTGTCGCCGATTTCGTCCACGAGCGCGTTCAGGCGCTCGACCGCCGCGTCGTACTCCCGCTCTGTACGGATCGCGAGGAAGGGCTCCAAAAATTCAGAATTCTTCATCGCTTCAACGGTCCTAGTCTTCATCTCTTCCACCGTTCCGTGTCGTAATCCGAATGCGTTAAAATGTGACGCACGAATAGCCTCTGGCTGTTGAAGTGGATCGCGGCTATCAGCCGATACTTGTTGCCACCAATGTCGAAGACGTAGAAGTCGCGCCCTTTCACGGGAACCAGGTCCACGCTTGCGAAAGTACGCTTCAACTCTGCGAGATTCCGAAAGCTCCCATGCCGCGTCACCTTATGCCACGCTCGCAGCGGCGTCGCAGCGTCAGCATGCTTCCTTCCGAACTCCCTCAACGCCTTCTGCGAGATGACGCGCACCGCTACGCACTATATCTCATATTGAGATGCCTCGCAAACGCGACCGCTACCGTTTCCTACGTCTCCGGCTTGGCGCGCCCAATTTTGTGCCCTAACCGTAGATCAGTCGGTGTCATTCGGTAGCCGTCCAGCGTTTCGGGCCGAACGCGGCAAACCCTTCTGCCACCGCCTGCGACGACCCCGATTGACACTCGAACGCCCCAATGCCATCCCATTTCGATACCGGGTGCAGAGGTGAGCTAAGCGATGGAATGGTGGGGATGGGCAATCCTGGGTATCGCGTGCATGGTGATCGAAGTTCACCTGACGCAGGATTTCACCCTATTTTGCGTCGGCGTCGCCGCTTTTGTCGTAACTGCCGTGGCGGCGTTCGCGGTTGACCTTCCGTACTGGTCGCATTGGCTCCTGTTCTCCGCCCTCGCGGTCGTCGTGTTGCTTACGGTGCGAAAGCCCTTGCTCGGGCGTTTGCGGCCGGATCGCGGACGCGACGCCGACTTTGACTATTTGTTGGGCGAGGTCGCAACGCCGTCCGAAGACCTTGCCGCCAATGGCGTCGGAAAGGCCGAACTACGCGGTTCGGTCTGGACCGCACGCAACGCCGAGCCGACGAATCTCAGCAAGGGCCAGCGATGCCGTGTCACGCGGGTCGAGGGGCTGACTGTCTGGATCAAGGCCGAATAGAGGAAAAACGATGGGAACCGGAAGCATAATCGAACTCGCGGTAGTTGGCCTCTTCGCCATCCTGGTGATCTACGCCATGATCTCGACAGTCCGGGTCGTTCCGCAGCAGAGCGCATGGATTGTCGAGCGTCTCGGCCGTTACGAGCGCACGTTATTGGGTGGCCTGCAGATCCTGACGCCCTTTGTGGACGCCATCCGCGCCGAAATCGACTTGCGCGAGCAGGCCGTTACGATTGCCGAGCAGGACTGCATCACGAAAGACAACGTTCTCGTCCACGTCGACGGCATTCTGTACTACAAGATCGTCGACCCGGAACGCGCGACGTATGGTATCTCGAACCTGCCCTTCGCAATCGAGCAACTCGCGCAGACGACGCTCCGCAGCGAGATCGGCAAGATCGAACTCGACCACACCTTCGAAGAACGTCCGCTGATCAATGCGAACATCGTGACCGAGGTCGACAAGGCCTCTGAGGCGTGGGGCGCCAAAGTCCTGCGCTACGAAATCAAGACGATTCGGCCGCCGGCCGATATCCTCGAGGCGATGGAGAAACAGATGCGGGCGGAGCGCGAGAAGCGCGCGGCGGTATTGCAATCCGAAGGTGAGCGCAACGCAGCGATTAACCAATCAGAAGGTGTGCGCGAATCGCTGATCAACCAGGCCGAGGGTCAAAAGCAACAGTTGATCAAGGAGGCCGAGGGCCGGGGCGCGGCGATTCGCACGGTTGCCGAAGCGACCGCCGCGGGAATCCGCGCGATCGCCGAGGCGATCGAGTCGCCGGGCGGATACGAGGCGGTGCAGTACCGCGTCGCCAGTGACTATATCGGGCAGTTCGGGAATCTCGCCAAGGAGACGAACACGCTCATACTGCCGGCGAACTTTGCGGATGTCGCCGGAATGATAGCGACGGCGATGAACGTGATCCGGCACGGCAATGGCGGCGGGGGCGCGCCTTCTGCCGGACCCAATCACCCGACGACTCCCGCGACGCCGGCTACGACGGGCTCGCTCACGCCGGCGATGCCACCGCGCGAGGGAAGCCAATAGCCTGCTGCTTTGTTCTGGGAGACGCACCCAAAAAGAGTCGGCCAGTTTTGCGCCGATTACCGACGCAAACCTGGCCGACTCGTCTATCCGCTTCGACCCTGCTGCGGCCGCATCACATCCGCAGAAGACTCAGCAGCGCGCTACGCGCCCAAGGCCGCCAGCGCTTCCCTGTTTGCGACCGCGTCGGGCTTGCCCGTCGACGACAGCTTGCGCGAGCCCGGTTTCACTACGAACGGATCGTCGAGGCCGAGCGTTTTCGCATGCTCACGCAGCGCCGGGATTACTTCCTGCCCGAGCAGCCTGATACTCGTGCGCCGCGCTTCAGTCGAAATCGGTCCGTCGTTGTTCCAGAACGCGAAAATGCCCGGGCGCAGCACGTCCAGGATTTTCTTGAGTTTCGGGATCACCGTCTTGGGCGTGCCGCGGATAAGTTGCAGGTTGTTCTGCGCGCCCTGGTATCCGTCGAAGAAAGATTTCTTCAGCGCCGTTACGTCGACCTCTTCCTCAGCCTCGAGCTTTATTACGGAGGCTCCCGTTTTAGGATCGACGAACATGTGCGCCAACCGCTTCGTCGCCTCTTTCGAATTATAGCCGGACGGGAACATCCATTCGGGACGCGCAAAATGGGTGATGCCGCCGCCGTAGAGATCGGCCTTGCCCAATTCCTGCGCCTTCTCGTCGGTCTCGGCGAGGAAGATCTTCTGCAGGTAGCCGAAATTCTCGGGCCCCGCCTGGTAGCCTTCCTGCGCGGCCGCGTTTGCGTAGATGTTCCACAGCTCGATCGTCGGCTCGAGGAACGTCGCGAGCGCCAGGTACGGGTAACGATGCTTCGCGCACCATACGACCGTTTCGGGGCTGACGAGCCCGGGGATCCAGATCGGCGGATGCGGCTTCTGGAGCGGCAACACCCACGGATTCACGAAGCGGAAATGAAAGTGCTTGCCTTCCCATCGAAACGGACCGGGCTTGGTCCACGCCGCAATAACCAGGTCGTGCGCCTCGTTGAAGTATTCGCGGTTGTACGCGGGGTTCGCATTGGCGAAGAACTGCTCGCTGCCCGCGCCACGCACCCATCCGGGCACCAGCCGCCCCCCCGAGATCATGTCGATCATTGCGAGCTCTTCGGCGAGCCGCAGCGGGTTAGCGTTGACGGGAAGAGGATTTCCGAGCAGGACGATCTTGACCTTCTTCGTGATGCGCGCGAGCACCGCCGCTTCCATATCCATCACGGCGCCCATGCAGAACGGCGTCCCATGATGCTCGTTGAGCATCACGCCGTCGAAGCCGACCTCCTCGGCGAAGACCTTGTCGTCGAGGTATTCATTGAGCAACTTCGCACCCTTGACGGGATCAAAATATTTGTTGGGCACCCCGAAGAAGCTTTGCCGTTTCAGTATTTCTTCCTCAGGGACATCAGTGTATGCCCGCTCTGTGAAGTACATTATGTGCATCGTGAGGTCTCCTCGGACGTTATCTACTTTCTCGTTCTCCGCTCGATAATAGATCGTTGTTGAACGTAGCTGAACGAATTTCTACAACACGGCCAGCGCCTCCGGCGAGCCGACTTTTTCTGGCTTGCCCGAAAGACGGCAACGGCCGCGATCCCGGTTGCACTTCAAACGGGTCCGCAAGTCCCAGTTCCTTGCCGATCTCGCGTACCGCGGGCATGACTTCGGTGCCCAGGAGCTTGAGACACGTCATGCGATCCTCGCGCGGTGACGGCCCGTCGATCCAGAAGGAGAAGATTCCCGGCCGCAGCACTTCGAGCACCTTGTGCAGTTTCGGGATGACCGACTTGGGCGTGCCCGTGATCATCTGGAGCGATTCCTTCGCGCCCTCGTAGTTCGCGTAGACGGCCGCCTTGATCGCCTTGATGTCGTCGTTCGAATGCAAATGCTGCGGGACGAGCGTCTTGCCGGGCAGATTCGGATTCGCGTAGAGGCTCGCGAGCCGGCGCGTCGCCTCGTGCGAATTGTACCCGGGCGGGAACATCCATTCGGGCCGTGCAAAGTTGGCGAAGCCGCCGCCGAAGAGAAAGTTGCGACCGAGTTCGTCGGCCTTCTCTTCGGTCTCGTGGACGAAGATCGGCTGCAGGTAACCGAAATTCTCGGGGCCCGCCTGATAGCCGTGCTTCGCCGCTTCCGAGGTGTAGAGGTCCCACATCTCGAGCGTCGGCTTGAGCATCGTGGCGAGCGCGACGTACGGATACTTGTGCGCAGCGCACCATTTCACCGTCTCTGCGCTGATCAGGCCGGGAATCCAGATCGGCGGATGCGGTTTCTGGAGCGGCAGCACCCACGGATTCACGAAGCGGTAGTGGAAATGTTTGCCCTCCCATCGGAACGGACCGGGCCTCGTCCACGCCGCGATTATCAGGTCGTGAGCCTCGTCGAAGTATTCGCGGTTGTACGCGGGATTGGCGTTATTGGCGAGCTGCTCGCTGCCTGCCCCGCGCACCCATCCCGGCACCAGCCGCCCGCCGGAGATCATATCGATCATCGCGAGTTCTTCGGCCAGGCGCAGCGGATTCGCGACGACCGGCGTCGGATTACCCAGCAATACGATCTTCACGCGACGGGTCTGCTTGGCGAGGATCGCCGCCTCGACGTCCATCACGGCGCCCATACAAAACGGCGTGCCGTGATGCTCGTTCAGCATCACGCCGTCGAAGCCAAGTTCATCCGAGTAAAGTTTCTCGTCGAGATACTGATTCAGAAGTTGCGCACCCTTGGCGGGATCGAAATACGTGTTCGGAATGCCGAAGAAGCTGTGCAGCTTCAGCACCTCCTCCTCGGGAACGTGATGGTACGCACGTTCGGTAAACCACATTATGTGCACGGATCAAACCTCCGGTCTCTCAACCCAAAAAACTCTCGACTTCCTTGATGAACTCCGCCGACTTCTCGACCTCGGGCATATGCCCACAGTTGTCAAAGGTGACGAGCTTCGAGCCCGCGATACGCTGATGATAAAGCTCGGCGACGCTGAGCGGCACGACCGGGTCCTGCTTGCCCCAAATCAGGAGCGTCGGGAGACCGGTAATCCCGTCGAGCAGATGCGGCATGCTCTGGTTGAACATGTAGGGCTTCCATGCGATGCGCGCCGTCTCCGCGCGCGCGTCTTCCCATGCCTCGAACTGCTCAGGCGTCTGCTCGCCGCCGAAGAGTGAGGCAAACTCGGTTCCGGCGCGCGGATCGAGTACGTTGCGATTTAAGTACGTACGCGCGGTCACCGTGAACATGTCCATGATCTCGCCCTGCGGCGGACGCAGACCCGTGGCCCCGACGAGAATCATTTTACTGAATTGCCGCGGGTTGCTTACCGCCATTTCCGCGGCCAGCCATCCGCCGAGCGAAAAGCCGATAACCTCGGCGGGCACGAGGTTCTGCTCCCGGATAAAGCGCGAGTAGAAGGCGCCGAGGTCGCGCATATCCATTATCCAGTCGGTTATCGGCGAGCGGCCGAAGCCGGGATGGAGCGGAATCCAGAGGGTGCGCTTCTGGGCGAGCGCGCTATGCCATTTGAGCCAGCCCGGATGGCCCAGTTCTCCATGAAAGACCAGCAGGGGCTTGCCCTTGCCGCCCTTAAGTACATGGAGTTCCGCGTCTCCGACGCGAAACTTCTCCTCGCTCCACTCGCGTGATTTTTCCGCCATGAGGGTATGTCTCCGCTATTAATTGGTCTGAAGGTATCGTCGGTCGCGCGACAGCGCAGGTTCAAATAAAAGCGCTCGTCTGCGCGCGCGACATTGTCCGTCACTATAGCGTGAAGGCCGTTTCGAATGGAAACGCACCAAACGCCCGCTTGGTTAATTTCTGCCTGCGAAGTGATATATACCTCTGATTTTGGGATGCTCCGTCTCGATTCGATGTTTCGCGCAATCATCGCGCGGAATTGCACGGGAGGGCAATCTGATGCTCGCGCTCGTCAATACACCCAATGGCAAAGCCCCGGTCGAGTTGCGGGAACTCCCCGAACCGCGGCCTCAGCGCAACGAAGCGCTGGTCGCAGTCCACGCTTTCTCCATCAACCGCGGTGAACTGCGCTCGTTCCGCAACAACGAGGAAGGTTGGGTCCCCGGCCAGGACGTCTCCGGAATCGTACTGAAGCAGGCGGAAGATGGCAGCGGTCCACCGGCCGGTTCACGTGTGGTCGCGTTGACCGACGAATTCGGCTGGGCGCAGCGTGTCGCGGTGCCGGGGCATCGCATGGCGGTGCTACTGGACAATGTTAGCTTCGCGCAGGCGGCGACGCTGCCAGTCGCGGGTCTCACCGCATTGCGCACGCTGCGTCACGGCGCTCCGCTGCTCGGCAAGCGCGTACTGATAACAGGTGCGGCCGGCGGCGTCGGCACCATCGCCGTGCAACTCGCCGCTCGCTCCGGCGCACGCGTGACAGCAGTGGTCGGTCGGCCGGAACGCGCGGCCGGATTGAAGGATCAGGGCGCGCTCGAGGTGATCCAGGGCATCGACAGCGCGCAAGGCCGCTTCGGGCTCATCCTCGAATCCGCCGGCGGCGCGTCGCTCGCGCACGCCATCAAGCTTGTCGAGGCGAAGGGCACCGTTGTGGTGTACGGCAATTCGTCCGGCGAACCGACGACGCTCGCTTTCGCGGATTTCCGCGGAGCGCTGAATTCGCGCGTGCAAAGCTTCGGCTATTTCACCTCGGAAGCCGAGGATAGGTTCGCGCCGGACCTTGCCCTGCTCGTGTCGCTGATCGCTGACGGATCACTGAGGCCGCAGATCGGCGCGGAGCGAAGCTGGCGCGACATCGCCGCGGTAGCCGAGCAGTTGCGCGATCGCCGCGTCGCCGGCAAGGCTGTGCTGCTGGTAGATTGATCCATTGTCGGCATCCCATCGAAAGCGGAGAAATATCCCGGCTGATAGTTATGATGATCATGAAACGGCAAAGGGCAAAGGGCAAAGGTTTTCACAGTCGGCCGCAGTCAAGCGGTGCGGATTCCAAAAGCGTATCGTTTTGATTGCGACGAGGTTTTCATCGAACGTGACGGCGATCGAGTAATCCTGACTCCTCGCCCTGGTTCCTTCAAAGAATATTTCGAACGGGCCTCGCGCTTTACCGAGGATTTCCCGGACGAGATCGAAGACAAACCTACGCAAGTACTCTGATGCTGGGCTCGACGCACAGCAGGAACCGAAAAGCGGCGCGGTCGATGACCGCGCCGCTTGCATATGGGAGAGCGCGACGGGCGCGCTGTTACAAGCCTTGAGCGTCGCCGCGCAGAGCCTCCAGCGAGCCGACCGATGTGGGTTTCTGGCCGGCCTTGAGTGGACGCGACCCGGGCGCCACCTCGAACGGTGAGCAAAGCCCCAACTCCTTGCCAATCTCACGCACCGCCGGCATCACCTCGGTTCCGATCAGGCGCAAGCTGTTGAGCCGGTCCTCCCTCGAGATCGGGCCGTCGTTCTGCCAGAAGGCAAAGATTCCCGGCCGCAGCACTTCGAGCACTTTGCGCAGCTTGGGAATTACCGTCTTGGGCGTGCCGCAGATGACCTGCATCGCGCGCTCGACGTTAGGAAATGCGTCGAAGATTTGCTGGCGCGTCTCCTCGACGTTGATCACCTTGTCCCTGTCGGTTTTCCAGATCGCTGAACGCGTCTGGATTTGCGCGTCGGAGATTTTCTCGGTTACCGTACCGGTGGCCACTCCCGCCCACGGACTCACTTTGTCGGAGTGCGGGTCGCTGAATTGACGCGCCGCGCGTTTGGTCGCGTCCTTCGAGTTGTAGCCCGGCGGGAACATCCATTGCGGCTGGCCGAACAGGCTGTAACCGATGCCGGCGCCGCCGAACATGTCCCACTTCGCGATTTCGCGCGCCTTCTCGTCGGTCTCGGCGACGTAGACTTTCTGCAGGTAGCCGAAATTCTCGGGACCCACCTGGTAGCCCTCTTCAGCGGCGGCGTCGCGATAGATATCCCAAAGTTCAACCGTAGGTTCGAGGAAAGTTGCAAGCGCGACATACGGGTATCGATGCTTGGCGCACCATACGACGGTCTCGGGGCTCAGCAGCCCGGGAATCCATATCGGCGGATGTGGCTTCTGAATCGGCAGGCACCATGGATCAACGAAGCGGTAGTGGAAATGCTTGCCCTCGTAGCGGAACGGACCGGGCCTGGTCCATGCCTGGATCACGACGTCGTGCGCCTCGTTGAAGTACTCGCGGTTGAACGCGGGATTCGCATTCGAAGCGAACTGCTCGCTGCCGCCGCCGCGCACCCATCCCGCCACCAGCCGCCCGCCCGAGATCATGTCGATCATGCCGAGCTCTTCGGCTAACCGCAGCGGATTCCCGACGACCGGCAAGGGATTGCCGAGCAGCACGATCTTCACCTTCTTCGTGATGCGCGCGAGGATCGACGCCTCGACGTCCATCACCGAGCCCATGCAGAACGCCGTGTCATGATGCTCGTTGAGCATCACGCCGTCGAAGCCCAACTCTTCGGCCAGGATCTTCTCGTCGAGGTATTCGTTGAGAAGTTGTCCGCCCTTGACCGAGTCGAAATGTTTGTTGGGTATGCCGAAGAAGCCGTTGCGGATGACCTCATCGTTGGAGACGGGCCGGTATGGCCGTTCAGTGAAATACATTAGATGCATCGCAATTCCCTCCGCCGGTCTAAGCCAGGAAAGCTTCAGTCTCTCGAATAAAATCGGCCGTCTTCTCGATTTCCGGCCGATGCCCACATCCGTCGAATACCACCAGTTTTGCGCCTGCGATCGCGCGGCGATAGCCCTCGCCCGCACTCACCGGCACGATACCGTCCTCGCGCCCCCATACGAGCAGCGTCGGCAGTCCTGCCGCTACTCCCAGCAGATGCGGCAAGCTCGGGTTGTGCATGAAGGGTACCCATGCGAGACGCGCCGTCTGTGCGCGACACTCCTCCCATCGCTCGTACTGCTCGGGACCCAGACCGCCGAAGAGGTCGCCAAACTCGGGCGTTTTCTCGGGGTCGAGTACGGTTGCGCCCAGATGTTTGGGCGCCATCATCTGGAAGAAGTCGAAAATCTCGCCCTCGGTCGGACGGATCCCCATCGGCGCGACCAACGCCATCTTGCGGAACTGCATGGGATTGCACGCGGCCATCTCGGCCGCAATCCATCCGCCGAGCGAAAAGCCGATTACGTCGAGCGGTGCTAGTCCCTGCTCCTTGACAAGGCGTGAATAGAAGCCGGCCAGGTCGCGGACGTTCGTCATCCATTCCGCGCGCGGCGTCCGGCTATAACCAGGATGAAGCGGGATTATGAGCGAATGGCTGCGGGCCAGCGCCGCGTTCCATTTGAGCCATCCCGGCCATCCCAACTCCTCGTGCAGCACGAGCAGCGGTTTGCCGACGCCGCCCTTTACAACGACGAGGTCGGTGTCGTCGACGCGAACCGTCTCTTCACGCCATTCCTGCGAGCCGTTTGCACCTGCCATCGAGCACGTTTCCTCGGCGCCGACACTAACATTGTCGCCACGCATTGGGGAAGCGCCGCATCCGCGCGCAAATACCATCGTTGATTTACAGCGCTCCAGCAGCAGCGGGAAGTCAGCGACGATCCGTCAAAGCTCTCCGAGTGACACGGTCTGCAATGCGTCCAGCGTCGGCCTGGCCGGCGTCCGATATTGAGCACTCCGACCGCAACTCCAAAATCACGACCGCCAAATTCCGGTCAGCAGACAATCCGTACTCTTAATAACCTTCAATAAATCGCTACCGCATGCGGCGAATTTCGAGCGAGTCAAAACGGCACATTCGTTGCTCCCTTCCCATCCTGCGGGGCTGGGCACGCCCTGCGATTGCTGGCGGGCCGTCAATTCTCTTCGTTTTCTGGCAACTGGGAATAGTCACGCCCGGTCCCCACTTGCGCGACTGCGTAGTCAGTCGAGGTAGATAGCGGGCATCGAATACATGCGATGGCGGACGCATGTCATTTTTTTTTGGAAAGTGACCTTCTTCTGCCGCTTCGCGATTGCGCACCCATCAGCTTTCCGGTTCTGAGACCCTAATTCTCAGTCTTCACCTGATACTTTGATCCCGCTTCGGCTTCGGTCCGAATTCGTGGTTCAGTGAATCATTATTGAGCAATTGCTGACACCAGGCGGAGCGCAAGCGGAGCCGAGCTAAGGAGTCTGCGACGTGCGCA
>WNFT01020760.1_pt1 | contig 12699 bp, 12 predicted proteins | sample 5400191 | NCBI WGS metagenome assembly WNFT01 (sample SAMN13153359, study PRJNA577476) | soil metagenome | isolation source: 80 cm saprolite under Madrone tree | place: USA:California | collected 2016-06-14
CGTATTTCCATGCGCAAGTTGTGACGCTATCGCAGCCAGTTGTGGATGAGCGTCGGAGTGCGCATAGAGCCGTTGGTAATCGGCAAGTGAAAGCGATGGATCAACAGTAACAAGGCTATCCACGTGGATGACTCCCGGAATGGCCTGAATAGCATTCACGTAGGCATTCAGGCTGGACAGGTTTGTAGTTGAGAGGGCATTACCAGGAGAGTTGATGGCGATGGTAAGCTGCGATGACCCCTCCTGCGCGAAATCTTGCGACAACCGGTCTGAGACGACGCGGGCGGGCTGGTCCTGTGAAAGTACCGTCACACCCGGCGTCGAAAACGAGGCATGCAGGAACGGGCTACCAAGCAGTACAAGCATCGCTACAACCACCAGTGCCACCGGTATGGGCCAGCGCATGACTGCTTGCGAGAGACGATACCATGCTCCTCGCGTCTCATTGGTGCCCATGGTACTCCTTGAAGAGGTACGACGGAACAAACGCTGGATAGAGAGGGCGTTGACGCGCCTTCCAAGCAGGGCCAGCACTGCAGGCAGGATCGTCAGTGAAGCCAGGAGCGCAACCAGGGTGGCTGCGATAGCTCCCATACCCATGCTCCGCAAAAAGAATTCGGGGAACAGCAGCAGGCTCAACAGACTTGTGCTGACCGTCAAACCTGAGAATAAAATTGTACGCCCGGCGGTAGCCATCGTGCGCTGCACCGCTCCTCGTACATCCTTTTCGTCGGCTTTTAACTCCTCGCGGAAGCGCGTGACGACGAAGAGCGAATAATCGATAGCCAGGCCCAATCCCAACATCGTTACTACTTGAATGGCGAAGACCGAAACATCCGTCAGACCTGCCAGTACGCGCAAGACGGCGAATGCACCCAGGATGGTTACTCCTCCAATCAGAAGAGGGAGTGCAGCCGCCACCAGTCCGCTGAAGACGACGAGAAGCAAGATTACCACGATGGGCAGCGTGATCATCTCTGCCCGCTCAAGATCAGCGCTCACCTGTTGATTGATCGCGATGTTCACCGGAACATTGCCTCCGACAGTGATTTGCAGTATCGGCGAGGTAATCAGCGGCGCAATGGCCTTGTATTCTTTCTCCTTGGTCGATTCGTCCGGGGATGACAGGTGTACAATGGCAAAGCTCTCGCGACCATCGCGTGATAGGAAACGCGAACTATGCGTCGAATAGTAAGAAGTAATGGCAGTAACCTCTGATCGTGCCTTTAATGTCGTTAGCAACTGCGTCGCTGCATCACTAAAAGCTGGATCGGTCGCGTGCATTGTGTCGCTGTGCATGAGGATGATGGCATCAGCCGACGAGTTTGGGAACCTGGTGTCCAGCAGGCTCTGAGCCTTCGACGACTCACTGGCCGGGTCGACGAATCCTCCGGTTTTCAGAGAACCAAAAACCCCAAAACCATAGACTGCTGCCGCCGCAATCACTAAGAGTGCAGCGACGAGTACAGTCCAACGCGCACGATAAAATGTGCCACCGAGTCTTGTCAACATGTCTTACGCCTTTCTGAATGAGCTTCATTCATTTTAGTAAAAAACAAACAGTTTCTACGCCTGGCTTTGAACGTGACTTCATCTAGTTATTGGTGATTGATATGCTGGTGAATGAAGTTCATTCACTCATTTGCACATCGTATACAATACGTTAAAGATGGGTTCGGGTTGCAAATTATTTACCGGAACTTGTGATACCTTCGCTTAGCGATGGGCCAAAGAACAGGCGCTCGATCACCTCGATGGTGCGTTCGCGGTAAAGTTCCTCGTTTTCGCCATGCTCAATACAGTAGCACTCGTACAGCACGGAGTGAACCATGCCGAACAGGATTTTCGCATACATCTGGGTATCGAAAAGCACCAGTTGGCCCTGTGCAATAGCTTGCTGAAGGAAAGCATCAATAGCCCCTGCTATCGATCCCTCGGCAATTTTGTGCTGCCAGATCTCCTCCGCTGATTGTACATCTACCTGAAAGAGCGGCATCAGTTCGTTGTTGTCATGGCAGATGCGAAACGAAGCTTCGATGACGGCACGTGGCACTTGCCTGATTGGTAAAGCAAGAATAGCGGGGTCTTGCAGGACTCTGGCAATCGATTCTACCCAGTCAATTGAGACGCTGGCATAAATCTCGTGTTTGTTGCGAAAATAGAGATAGACCGTACCTACAGCCACGCCTGCTGCCTGCGCAATATCGGCAATAGTCGTGTTCTCGTATCCCTGCCTGGCAAAAAGCTCAGTCGCAGCATCAAGGATGGCCCGGCGTTTTGTACGTGTGTCTTCTCTGGTTGTCTCTGGCATAGGTCCTCTTAAGGTACTGAATGAATGTCATTCATTTTATAACATAGGCAGGAAGAAAAGTCAAGGAGTTGCAGGACTATCAGAACTGTCCATTGTATCGAACAGGCCAAAAAGCTCGCGTACCGGTGCGAAGCTCCTGCGGTGTACCGGTGCAGCGCCGTGCTTACGCAGTGCCGCCAGGTGAGCTTCAGTGCCATATCCTTTATGTTGGGCGAAGCCGTAGGCAGGATATTGTTCGTGCACTTGCAGCATGATGCGGTCACGCGTGACCTTGGCAATCACCGATGCTGCCGCAATGGAGAGGCAAAGTGCATCTCCATGAATGATGGAGCGTTGTAAGAGTGGAACATCGGGCAGCAGCAAAGCATCGAGCAGCAAAGCCTGCGGAGAAGGAGATAATTGAGCGAGAGCCAAACGCATGGCGAACTTCGTCGCCTGCAAAATATTGCATTCGTCGATCAGTTCAACAGAACCTATACCGACACCAACGGCGAGCGCATGCCGCATAATTATTTCATATAGTTGGGAACGCTCCTGCGGGGTTAGCTGTTTGGAGTCACGTGTACCGGCGAAGAGCGAAGTACAGTCCTGTCCCAGGGGTAAAATAACAGCCGCGGCTACAACAGGTCCGGCAAGGCAGCCACGGCCTGCTTCATCGAGTCCGGCAATAAAGGAATAGCCCTGGGCAAGCAGGGCCATTTCTTCCTCTAAAGTTGGTTCTTGTTTACTATGCTTCGGTATTCTCACTGCTAGTGCTTGCTGTAGGGGTAACCCCTGTGGCTGCCCGGTTGGCAGCCCGAGTAGCTTCTTTAGCTGCTACCTCTTTACTGGTCTTGGGACGCAGTTCCTTCAGACGTGCGGCCTTGCCGGTCAGTCCACGCAGGTAGTAGAGTTGCTTGCGGCGCACGCGGGCATGGCGTACCACCTCAATCTTCTCAATACGTGGCGAATGCAGGAGAAATGTGCGTTCGACACCCACGCCATGAGTTATGCGACGAACGGTGAAATTGCGGTTGACGCCGCCACCGCGCAGGCGCATGACGACACCCTCGAATGGCTGTAAGCGTTCGCGGTTCCCCTCTACGACTCTGACTTGCAGGCGCACGGTATCGCCTGATGCAATCTCTGGTATATCTTTACGCAACTGGGCGTTTTCAACCGCGGCCAGTAACGCACGTCCGGCAGACTTAGTTACGGTTTGTTTGTCGGCCATCCTTCACAACCTCCTGTGCGCGTCATGCTCAGTCTGTATAGATAGAAGTAATATATTACCGATCAGTAGAGAAGCAGAGCCTTCGGCGCTAAAACCTATTGATTGATGCTATTCAGCTGCTTCATCAGGCGCGATTTGCGACGAGCAGCATTGTTACGATGAATGACGTTCTTTTTGGCGGTGCGGTCCAGGTCACTAACGGCTGCGCGTACAGCAGCTTCGGCGTTCGCGTCTTCGTCGTTGATAGCTTGGCGAGCTTTGGTGATCTGTGTTTTTACAAGTGATTTAATGCTGCGATTATGCAGGCGGCGTTTTTGCTCCTGGCGCATGCGCTTTGCCGCAGCGGGATTATTGGGCATGTAAGTACTATTCCTCCCCGAAACGTCTGCCCCTCTTACGGGCGAAATCTAGAATCTAAAAATGCCGACAGTTCGTCGGACTGAGTGCCCATGGATTATAGCAGAAATGCTCCGAATATGTCAAACAAAAAACAATGTGGGGATACACATTGTGCTGTGTTCCCAACAGGGCGAGGCAAGCCGTCGCCCCTACTAATCTCCCAGCAGGGCGAGGCAAGCCGTCGCCCCTACTAGTACAGTAACACGGCTGCTCCGTACGATGTATTTGCGTACAACCAGGCAGCATCGTTCTCCTGCATGTTAATGCAGCCATGGCTTCCATTGCCCGCAAATGATTCGTCTCCACCCACATCATAATGCGGGAAGTTGGTGCCTGGACCATAATTGACCCTCCACCAGCTATCATGGAAGCTTGGTATCCGGGTACCAGAACGCCGATCCCTTTGGTTCGCTCGATTTGAACTTTGTTGGCGACTGGCGCAGGAAGATGTTCCAAAATCCTGGAGGCGAAGGCTTGTCATACTGTCCAGACGTAATCTGGAATGAGCGCACTAGCTTGCCGTTATTGTACAGCCGCAGGGTTTGCTCAACAAGCGAGACTACGAATACCTGACCTGACATCAGGTTATAATGCTTCATCAACTGGAGGTCTGTCGCGTGTACCTGGTTCCATGGTGTTTTGTCACTGTAATCGGCTTCCATCGCCTTCAAGTGCAACATATCATTGTTGATGAGATCCATGGCTGACTGGAAGTCATCCACTGATTGTGTGCTCTGGGCATACTGTACAGCCGAGTCTGCATCCGACCCGATACCCTGAACATCATATTCGTAATCCAGGTTATAGGAGCCGCCGTCGAACGAGTCATGATATTGATGCGCTCTACCCCAACTGGTGACCTCTTGATGGAACTGGCTGAGCAGGTAGCTCGCCTGCCCCTCGATCAAAGGCATCCGAACGGAGGCAAGATCGCTATTGATTTGCGATGAGAACTTCAGGTAATCCGTAATGGATTTGGCATTGGTGAGCGCGGCCTTATCGGCATTGTAACGCTGCTGAAAAGAATTATAGTTCTGGCCATACTTCTTGAGCAGGTTGATATCAGTACTCAACTCGTTCAGTTGGAACGTACCAACATAGGGAATAGCCTGCGACGAGAAAACCATTGTTTCTTGCAACTGTGTGTTGACCTGGTCGATCAGCCCTGAGAAATCCTCCGGTCTGGTTGCATTGCGGAAGACTTGCAGGTCATTCTGCTGCTGCTGTTTGAGTCCCGTCACGTCCAGGTGCGAGGCTTGCAACTGTCGAATGATCCGTTGCAGTGATTGTAAAGTGTCGTAAGTAGGCCCCATCAGGTGGAGGGCCTGCGTGGAACGTTTAGCGTTGTAACTGATCTGTAGATAATCTTTGGGATACTGCGCTTTAGCCAGCAGCGTCTGATCGTTCGTCAGTTGAGTAGCAAAGGTTTTCGCTTCGATGAAGTTCTGGCCCTGCCTCTGAGCCAGGGCGCTCTCAAAGTTAGACAGGTCGACAGTGGCCTGAAAGTCTAACTGTTGTGTCTCCTGCGACTCCAGGCCGCTCACCTGCACTTTTAGCAGGTCATAGCGCTGCGCAAGGTTTGTGTAATATTCAGTAACCGATTGATTGTTGAACAGCCCAAAAGGCGCATTTGTTTGATTCAACTGCTTTTCCTGATTAAAGATCGGCTGAAGCATTTCGCCGGGTACGCCAATGCTTTGAGCATGAGTCAAAGACTGGTCGAGAGCGGCCTTATTCTGGCTGGCCTGTTGTTGAGTTTGAGGATCGCCACAGGCACTCAATAGAAGCATAACAAGCATAGCGGCTATAAGGGCGAGTGTAGGGGCCCAATTTATTGCGCCCTTGCAGTTGGCACGCCGCCGAACATAGGAGAGAGAAGCCATTGTTAAAACAAGCCTCCTGGTGGATTCATCGCATAAGACTTATCAGGTTATAAGTATTTGATAGTATATAGGTATAAACGATAGTTCCCTATACTATTACATCGGTTGTTAGCCGTAAAGGTAACAATATGCCTGATTCGTCATGCAGAGGTGCGATGAATTGTACCGTGCCGCAACCCCGCCCATGGCCAGGGTTGCGGCACGGTACAATTACCAGTCCAGCGCCTGTTCCAGGTCAGCAATGATATCCTCAATATCTTCGATACCCACGGAGAGGCGCAGGAGGGTATCGGTGAGGCCGCGAGACTCGCGAATATCTTTCGGAATAGAGCCATGGGTCATCGACGCGGGATGGCAAACAAGCGATTCCACGCCGCCGAGACTTTCTGCTAGAGCGAACACCTTGAAGCGGCGTACCATAGACATCACATCGGCGTACGTGCCCTTGAACTGGAATGAAACCATACCGCCAAAGCCGGTCATCTGGTGTCTGGCGAGATCATAGTCAGGATGAGAAGGCAATCCCGGATAATACACCTTCTCCACTCTTGGATGCTCTTGCAGGAACCGGGCAACCGCTCGTGCGTTCTCGTCATGCTGGCGCATGCGCAAGGCCAGGGTTTTGATGCCACGCAGCGTCAGCCAGCAATCGAAAGGCGAAGGCACACCACCTGCTGCATTCTGGTAAAACTTGATCGCCTCGTATGCCTCCTGATCATTGAGGACGAGTGCGCCGCCGATCACATCGCTATGTCCATTTATATATTTCGTGGTGCTATGCACAACAATATCCGCACCAAGTTTCAGCGGCTGCTGAAAATAGGGGCTGGCAAAGGTATTATCGACGACCACCATCAGTTTATGACGATGAGCTATCTCTGCAACTGCTTGAATATCTATCAACCGCAGGAGTGGATTGGTTGGTGTCTCCAACCAGACCATTTTAGTGTTTGGACGAATGGCATTCTCATAAGCTGCTAGATTGCCTGCCGGTACATAGCTGGTTTCGACGTTGTAACGGCGCATCACCCGCTCGAAGATGCGATAACTACCACCATACAGGTCGTCGCAGGAGACGATATGATCGCCCGCGCTCAACAGGCTGAGAATAGCGGTCTCAGCTGCCATGCCCGAGGCGAAAGCCAGTCCATACGTTCCATCTTCGAGGGCGGCGATACATTCTTGCAACACACTGCGTGTCGGATTGTCGGTGCGTGAATATTCAAAGCCTTTATTTTCACCCAGCCCTTCCTGGGCATAGGTTGCAGTCTGGAAGATAGGGGTCATGACCGAGCCGGTCGAGGGATCAGGCTCCTGCCCCGCGTGAATAGCCTTTGTTGCGAACTTCATACGAGAATTACTCCTTTGTATTTGATACCTTTTATGAGGCCAAGCTAAGGTTTGCCGAACACTCTATATAGTAGACGGATAGGAGTTACATACCGTAAAGGGAAAAGACAAAGGTATGGCTCCCAGGTAGATTGCTTCCTCTTCAGCAGGTAGTTATAGCTTCCTGTTCTTAAAATTACTACGTCTTTGAGTATCATAATGTGTTCTCATCTTTTCAGCCAACAAATTAGAAAAGTGACTGCTTCTGAAGGAAACAAGTGTTCAACCGTGTATTCGAATCATAACAATCGTCGATTGTCATTTTATTCTCCTGTCCCCCAACCCATGCACTTGTCGAAACGTAATACTAACAGGTATGCTATATAGAAGAACTTTTTGAGTCATCATGATACGATCATGGGCGTCTCAGTTTCATAGTGCAGGTGCAAGGAAAAATCGGGCAATATGACAACATCTCAAACGCAACACGGTTCACTTGACCCCACTAACAAGCCAGTCATTGGTGTCCTGCTGGTGCATGGATTCAATGGTAGTCGAAACGATATGGTCGAGTTGGAGGCATATCTCCAGGCATGCGGCATGCTCACCGTAAATATGTTGTTACCGGGGCATGGTATGAGCCATGTGCGTGATTTGATGCTGCTTGGTTGGGCTGATTGGGCACAGGCCGTGCGAGATGAATTGCACAAACTAAAAGAGCGCTGTGATGTTGTATTTCTGGTTGGGCATTCGATGGGTGGCTCGCTGGCATTACATATCGCCGCACATGAGGAGGTAGCAGGCGTCGTAGTTATGTGCGCTCCGATTTTTATGCATCCCTTATTGAAGCCAGTTATTAGCACTGTGAAATTTGTTGCTCCGCTGCTGCCCACGATCTATGAGGATGTGCGTGATCGTGAAGCGCGCCGCCGTTATAAGCGTGGTAACTACCGTTGGGCACCGGTACGACCAATAGAGAGCATGTTGAAGTTTTTACCGCGGTTGCGTGAGGAACTGCCACAGGTATCTGCGCCCGCGCTCATTATGATCTCGCTGCATGATCACGTGGTTCCTGCGCGTGATGGGCGAGAGATTTATCGTCACATTGGCTCGCAGGAAAAGTACCTCGTCACCTTCCATCGTTCGTATCATATTATTATGAAAGACCATGATCGCGAGGAGGTATTTTCTAAAACAGCGGCCTTTATTCTGCGCCAGGTCGGGAAGTTAAAGCCAGATCAGCATTTTTCATCTACTAATCAGACGGCATAGATGGTACCGCCAGGCTTCACACAAGGCTGTATTTCGTGTATACTCAAGCTCTGTAGCACATCAGTTGGGGAAGAAGAAGGCTTTGACACAACAAGTGAGTGATCCACCAAATCAAACGCTGCCATCAAATGGACAACCACAGCAAAATACGCGCTCACCTTTTTCTAAAGCAGGAATTATCTCTTTGCTCATTCTTATTGGTCTGCTGCTGCTTTTGTTCTCAAGCTTACTCGTTCTTGGCCTGACGCAGATGAACAGCAGCCCGGTTCAGTCTGCCTCTGTCAGTACGCGCCCAACCCAGGCGCATTCGAGTCCAACCTCGAATACGAAAAAGACTCGAACCGCAACGCCTACACCGACGCAGGGCCTGAATGCAACACCTACCGTTTCGGCCCCGATTTTTAGTCCGAGTAATACTATTCTCCCGGCTCTTCAATTACCAGGTGGACATTATGTGATCTACGAGCAGCAAAATGGCCTGTATGCCGTCTCGACAGCCAGTAATGTTGCAGAACAGATACCCACCACCGGATTTGTCTATGATGAGGCGGTCACTCCCATTCTGACACCCAATGGTCAGATACTCTATGCTGGAAATGGGATCTGGATTACAGATATTTTTGGTGGAACGCCCACGAAAATTGCTGACCTGGCTCCTGGTGAGCTGATAACCTCGATGGCGCTGAGTAGTGATGGAAAAATGATCGCCTGGTCCACTGAGCCGGTAGATGGCACAGGTCTTATCGATATCCATGCAGGTCCACTGGCCAGTCCATCAGTGGTATTTGAGCAATCGGCACTAAATTGCCCTTGTTTCCGCATTTTCTCATTTCTGAATGGATCAGGCTCACATGCCGATAGCACCTTGTTGCTCACGGACGATCGAGGAAGCCATGAAGCGGTACAATATGGATTATGGTCGCTCGACCTGAGTTCGAAGCCTGCCTTGCCGCAATCTATTTTAGATGAGGACTCCGAACAGGGGCCGCTGGCTCTTGAACCCTATGGAAATACGCTGCTGTTCTCCTCAAATGAGGGGGCGGCTCCTGTGCCCACTGATAACAGTGTGCCTTCCGATGTTGCAACTCTTTCCTACGCCAATAGCCTGAACCTGACGGCATTAAATGGCTCGCCTTTAGTCATGGGGCAATCTCAAGTGCTTCTTCCGGCACAGAATAGCCTGAGTAATAGTGCTGACTATCATTGGGTCACTACGCCTGTCTTTTCTCCCGATGCACATACATTGGCATATGTCGAGTTTTCGAGCGATTCACAGCAGCCTTATGACCGGCATAGTGCCATCTACACCGTGCAGGTGAGTGGGACAGGTACGCATCTCCATGCCAGTAAGCCGGTACTGGTGGCTACTTCGACAGATCGCTTGCTTGAGCTTGGAACCTGGTTCAACGACCATATTCTTACCTTCTACGGCGATGGGATACTCTACGCCTTTGATGTCCAAACCGGAGCTTTGACCAGCTTTGCCGCTCCAGGAAATTATGCTCGAATTATTGCGGTTGTTGGTTCCGGCCTGACTTGATCGGTCCCGACCACGAAAGCAATTTTTGAGATAATTTCTTAAACAGTGAGCAAAATGCTAAAAACTCGTCAAAGACCAGAATATCGCGATTCCACCGTATGGTATGCAAAAAGGAGCACCCCTACTATGACGACGGATGAGTACCGAACGTATCATAGTAGGGGTGCTCCCTTTGTGTACCCGGATGTATGAAATTTTAATACCGGTTCTGACTAGCTTGGTTGACGAGTGCGGCGTTGTTTGCGGCGCTGGGCTGCTGCTTTGCGCTTGCGGCGTGCCTGGGGACTCTCATAGTGTGTGCGACGACGGGCCTCGGACAGAACACCATCTTGTTGAACCTTGCGATTGAAACGGGAAAGGTACAAGCGCTTCATTGCCACAGTTGGAACAAACAGCGGTATACATCTGACGGGGTTCGCGAGAACTGCTCCGACTACCGCCATATCCACCACTGGCCTGCCCCTTGCGTGCAGCACGGCAGGACGGACAACGCGTGGGAGCGTTTGTCAAATTGTGGCTTGCATAAAATTCCTGCTCGCCAATGGTAAAAACGAACTCTGAATTGCAGTCGCGACAATAGAGGGTCTGATCACTCAATGCCATATTTCTTTCCTGACTTCTGGGTCTAAATGTTAACAATCCTTCGTGTATGGCATTACTTGCAACAGACAGACTCCTATTCCGAGCAACTATGCACTATACAACGTTCAACGAGTATATCACATTTTTCCGCAAAAAGCACTAATTCTAAAACAGATTTCCCACGGTGTTCAAAAATTTGTTGCTTACTAGAGGGAGATCATGTTTGAGTTGGGCACTTTCCAGGAGGTTTTTAAACATGAAGTAGTTATGAGAATAAGCCTGTTGGACGTTATGTTATAATGGGCCTGTTAAACAGCTTACCTGTCTGTTGAAAGAACGTATGGAGTGGAGAATATTCAAAGATGCCAACACGTAACGACGCTTATCAGTTAATGACCAGCCATGTGAAAAATGAGAATCTGCAGAAGCATATGCTCGCAGTGGAAGCAGCGATGCGTTTCTATGCTCGCAAATATGGGGAGGATGAGGAACTCTGGGGCATGACCGGCCTGCTGCACGATTGCGACTACGAAGAATATCCCGATTTGCGCGAACATACACATATATCGGCGGAATGGTTACGCGAGGGTGGCTATGATGAACGAATTATTTACACGATCCTGGCACACAATGATCTTAATGTTGCCACAAACCCACGTAATGACCGGCTTTCGCACGCGCTCTATGCCTGTGACGAGGTAACGGGCATGGTTACGGCAACAGCTCTAGTACGACCCAACAAGTGTATTATCGGGCTGGAAGTCAGCTCGGTGCGCAAGAAGATGAAGACCAGGGGCTTTGCCGCAGGCGTTAACCGCGATGACCTTGTGAAAGGGGCGGCTGAACTCGGCATTGACCTCGACGAGCACATCGCCAACGTGATTCAGGCGATGTCGCATATAGCGGATAAGCTTGGACTGGCCGGTGTACAGGAATCGGCCGCGTTAGGATGAGGAACGGAGATGTAGGGACGCAATTTGTTACTTCCTTGCACGGCATCGATCATTCATAAGGGCATAATGAATTAAGCCACTACAGCGTTCACAATCCACAACACATCAACACTATGCAACAACGACAGCAATCACAACCGAAACAGCATCTCTTCACAGCCAGCGAGATTGCAGAGTTTGAGTACTGTCCTCTGGCCTGGTGGTACGAACATTTCGAGCCCCTGGCTCAATCCGATACAGAGGAGCTTTTTGCTCGCCTGGTAGAACTTGAGCATGAGCATGGGCCGCAGGCTCCAGCACTGCCGGACTACCAGGTGGTCGAGCAGCTTTTGTTGCGCAGAGGCGCGTTTGATGAAGGCCAACAACAGCACCGCGACCACGCAGAAGCCGTAGAAGAGGTCGAGGAAGAAGTGCGAGGCAGTGTGCGAGCAACAGGAAAGATGCGCATCATGGCCTGGACTGCTGTGGCGCTGGTATTGCTGGCGCTGGTACTGATTGTTGCTGCTATAGTAATACGGTGAAGTATGCTGAATGGCATTTTGCTCTCTATTGGTCTTGGACTGTTACTGGCTGCGCTGGCATTGGGCATGCTGCTGCTGAACGAACGGCGTTACCGGAGTGAACGCCTCATCAGAGAGCGACATCGCATGCTGGGTTTGCCGGAGGGCGAACTCGTGTACGAGGATGCGGATGGCCATGGCGAGCCATTATCATCCAGTGGCCACCCTTTGGTAGGGAAACCGGACTACATAGTGAAACTCCCTGATGGTCGGCCGGTTCCCATTGAACTCAAACCTGGTGTACATGATGCCACTGCTCCGTTCAGCAACCACATTATCCAGGTAGGGGCCTATTGCCTGATCCTGGAAGACTATTTCGAGCAGGCTCCAACGCATGGCATCTTGAAGTATGCCGACCGTGAATTCACAGTTGAGTATACACCGGCACTCAAAAAGAAAGTGATCCGTTTACTGTCGGAGATGGCAAAATGCAGCGAAAAGGAGCCACCGCCGCTGGCGAAGCAGCGTGCAACTAAATGCCGCGTCTGCACGTTCCAACCGATATGCCCGGTTGGAAGAGGCAAGTAGATTCCCCATCCAGGGTACCCGCAAGGGGCACTACCGTGTATGGTAGGGGTGCCCCTTGCGGGTACCCTGGGGCGGCGGGGTATATCGTTACATGAACTTCGCATTCCACAAGGCACTCCTGGAAATCCT
>WNFT01054742.1_pt1 | contig 12698 bp, 10 predicted proteins | sample 5400191 | NCBI WGS metagenome assembly WNFT01 (sample SAMN13153359, study PRJNA577476) | soil metagenome | isolation source: 80 cm saprolite under Madrone tree | place: USA:California | collected 2016-06-14
CGAACCTCGGAATCGTGACCTTCTTGCCGCTTACGAAGATGTCGATGTGCACGTGGAAGTGCAGGACGAGCCCGTTGTGCCCGGGGAGTGTCGTCAGATCGAGCGGAGCCAGGCGGTCGGCTAGGTAGCGGTACTCGGGTGGCCAGGGCGCCATCGACCTCCGAATTCCGGGCAGCGCGTTGTAGTTCGTCGCTGCAGTCTTGTTCGTGGCGCCGCCTCCGCCGCGTGCGACCACGAGACCAACGATCGCGGCAGCGATCGCGGCCGCGACGAGTGCTCCGGCGGCGGCATAGATCCAGGGCGAGCGTTGCGGCCCCGCAGAAGGCCGGCGACTTTCCCGCCTCTGAGGGGCTTGAACGCGCCTCGGAGGGGGTGGTGTGCGCACTTTCTTGGCCACGGCGCGGGCAAGGGTACCCGTCCCCAGGCGCCCGCGACGGAAGTTCGCAACGTGCGCGTTTTTCCCCGGAAGACGCCTCTTGACTGCGCCTGTTCAAGCGGCATATGCTGGTTGAGCCAAGGCCGATGAACCCTCGGGTTCGCCGGCTTTGGCGTTTTTTTTGGCGCGGGTCGGCGGGACGCGGTCCCGCCTCCGCACGGGAGGCCGTACTCGACCCAGAGGGCTTCATACTGGCGAGTTCGAAGCGTGTTCCCGACCAGGAACTGGAGGGCCAGATGGGATTCCTCGACAGGCTGCTCGGCCGGGGCAAGAAGGCGGCCGGAGATCCGATGGGTGACGCCTCGATGCGGCGCGAAGGTGCTGCGCAGGAGCGCGAGGCCGTGGCGGAAGACCGAGCCACCGAGCACGAAGCAATGGACCAGGAACAGCGCAATCAGGCCGCGGAAGCGCACGCGGAGCGCGAGAACACCTGAGAGAGACCAGGGTGGGGCGGCTTCCGGCCGCTCCACCCGCTCCGTCCGATCACGCTTCTACCGTTTGTCGGCTCGTGACAGACGTGATCCTCATTCTCCTCCTCGGTGTCGGGCTTGCCGCTGCGCTCGCCTGGCTGGCCCGCGTGCTCCGAGACCTGCGGACCGACTGGAGCTCGCAGCTTTCCGAGCGGAACGCCGAGGTCGACCGTCGGCTCGTGGGCGTGACCGAGACGATGGACCGACGGCTCGGCGAGCTGGACACGAAGGTCGACCGCCGGCTCGAGAGCGCGTCGCAGACCACGAACAAGATCCACGAGCGCCTCGGCAAGGTGGACGAGGCCACGACGCAGATGCTCGAGCGCGCGAAGGATCTCGCGCGGCTCGAACAGGCTCTCCGCCCACCGAAGGCGCGCGGCGGTTTCGGCGAGCTCCTACTCGAGAACCTCCTCCGCGACCGGCTGCCGCCCTCGGCCTACGAGATGCAATACACCTTCGACTCGGGCGAGCGCGTCGACGCGATCGTGCGCGCCGACCGGACGATCCCGGTCGACTCGAAGTTTCCGCTCGACAACTACATCCGGCTGGTCGACGCCGAAACGGATGACGAGCGGCAGCTGGCCGAGCGGCAGTTCGGCCGCGACGTCAAGCAACACATCGACGCGATCGCGGCCAAGTACATCCGCCCCGACGAAGGCACCTATGACTTCGCCTTCATGTATATCCCGGTCGAAGGGGTGTACTACGAGCTCGCCTGCGGCAAGACCGGAGCGCTGCTCTCGTACGCGCACGAACGCCGCGTCTTCCCTGTCTCGCCGACGACGTTCACCGCGTACCTCCAGGTGATCGCACTCGGCCTGCGCGGCATGCAGATCGAGGAGCATGCGCACGAGGTGATGGCGTACGTCGCAGATCTCCGGCGCGACTTCGACCGGTTCGCCGACGACTTCGACAAGGTCGGCACCCATCTCGGTCATGCGCAGTCCAAGTACCACGAGGCCGGCAAGCGCCTCGACAAGTTCGGCACGAAGCTGGAGCGCGCTGTCGAAGAACAGGAAGAGCTCGAAGGCGAGACCGTGCTCGAGCTACCGGGCGTCGCCGCCGACGCCGCCTAATTAGAAGCGCAGGAGCGCGCCGATGCCCTCGACGGGTGCGAGGTCCTGGTGATGGCGGATTGCCCACACGGCGCCGCCGTGCGCGAGCGTCTGGTGGACGGCGAGGTCGAGGCCGGCGTCGGTCGGCTCCAGACGCGTCCCGTCGAGCGGGCAGCTGCCCTCCGACACCTCAGCGCGGCCACACGCCGGACAACGGAACGCCGGCCGGTCCGCGCCTTCCTCGAAGAGGAGCAGCTCGACTCGCGCATCCGACGCGGCTTCCAGCGTCTGCTCCCACCCCGACGCGGCCCGCGCGTTGCGCCCGGCTTCCTCGCGCCACCGCCCGATCACCTCGGCCTCGTCCTGGACCTCTGCCTCCTCGAGGACCGGCGTCACGGCTTGGAGGATCTCAGAGGGGCCGGCTTGCGCCTGTGCCGGCGCCCAGCCCACCAGTGTGGCCCGAACGTCTGCCGAGAGCGCCTCGGTGAATTCCGACCGCATCTCCTCCGAACAGACGAGCACGACCTTCGGCGACTGGAGCCGGCGCTTGCTCCGGTCGAGTTCCTGCGCGAGTCCCTTCAGGTGCTCCTGGACGAGCTTCTCGATGTGCCGCTGATAGCGACCCTGCGACCAGCCGCCCTGGTCGTGTTGCCCGGGCTGCTCGTCGTAATGTTCGGCGATCTCCTCGAGCCGGCCCGCGCGGAGGCGGTAGAGCTGCCCCTGCTCGCGCCCGACGACGGCAACGATCGTCCCGTCGCCGCGGCTCACCAGTGGCACGAGCGGCGCCAGGTAGAAGTCACGACCGACCTTCGCGCTGTCCCGCACGGGCTCCGGAAGCGGGAGCGTCCGCCAGAAGTTGTCGAGCCCAGCCGCGAAGACCGCAAGGCCCTTCGAGCCGTCTCGCTCGAAGTCGTCGTCGAACCAGGTCGCGATCCGCTCGAAGTCCGCCTTCAGGGCGGAGCGCTGCTCGTGGGTGAGGTCGGCCCGGTCCGTCTTGTCGGCCGCGTTCAGCATCGCGTTCATCCGCGTCTGGGCGTCACTGGCGGTCGGGACCTCCGACGGATCGAGGTTCAGGCAGAGGCTGATCGCGCAACCCTTCTCCGCGCGGAACCCGGCCAGCTCGCGCAGGAGCGACCATGTCACCATTCCAGCCATCGCCCGCCTGTACGTACCATGCGCGCGCGGATTCTATGCATCGAGGCCCGCCCAGGCCGCCCCACCGCCGGAAGCTTCAGCCGACCGAAATCGTTTAATAAAGAGAAACAGGGAACCATTGGAGGAGCATGATTGAGAACGACGTTCGCGAGATGATCATCATCGGAGGAGGCCCGGCCGGTTACACCGCCGCCCTCTACGCTGCCCGCGCGAACCTGAAGCCGCTCGTGATCGAGGGCTTCAACTGGGGCGGGCAACTCATGATCACGAGCGATGTGGAGAACTACCCCGGGTACGCCGACGGCGTCCTCGGGCCGGAGATGATGCAGGAGTTCCGCCGCCAGGCCGAGCGCTTCGGGACCGACTTCATCACCGACGACGTGACCAGGGTCGATTTCACCGAGCGCCCCCACCGCGTGTGGGTGGGCGACGACGAGTACCGCGCCGAGACCGTGATCGTCGCGACCGGGGCCACGGCCCGCCAGCTAGGGCTGGACTCCGAGCGGAAGCTCCAGGGGCGCGGCGTCTCGTACTGCGCGACCTGCGACGCTGCCTTTTTCCCCGACAAGCACGTGGTGGTGGTCGGTGGCGGCGATTCCGCAATGGAGGAAGCGACCTTCCTCGCCCGCTTCGCCACCAAGGTGACGATCGTGCACCGGCGCGAGGAGTTCCGCAAGGTGACGATCGTGCACCGGCGCGAGGAGTTCCGGGCCTCGCAGATCATGGAAGATCGGGCGCGGGCCAACGACAGGATCGACTGGGTCACCAACGCTGTGGTTGAGGAGGTGCTCGGAGACCAGCGGGTCACGGGCGTGCGCCTGCGTGACGTCAACACCGACGAAACCTGGGACCTCGACGCGGACGGCGTGTTCGCGGCGATCGGCCACGATCCGAACACGGCACTCTTCCTCGACCAACTCGAGCACGACGAGGCCGGCTATCTGGTCACGAAGCCGCACTCGACGGAGACGAACGTTCCCGGGGTCTTCGCCGTCGGCGACGTGCAGGACCACGTCTACCGCCAGGCGGTCACCGCCGCCGGGTCAGGTTGTATGGGCGCACTCGACGCGGAGAAGTATCTCGCCGCGCTGCAAGGGCACCTGATGGCCGCTGAAGCCGCACCGCGGTCCTAAGTCCAGCCGAGGCTGTCGGTAGCGTCGCGTTGTGGCCGAGTGGATCGACCTGCTCGACCCCTCACCAGAGGAGCTCAATGCCCACCTGCCGGAGGACCTACATCCGCGCGCGCTCGAGCAGTTGCTCAGTCCGGCGAAACACGATGACGAGCCGCGGCCCAAGCTCGAGGGCCACGGCTCGTACATCTTCGGGGTGTTCCTCGTGCCGGTCCTCGTCTCGGACGAGGACCGCATCTATTACCAGGAGATCGACCTGATTGGAACGAGGACGCACCTCCTTACGATTCGGAAAACGCCGGAGCGCGGGAAGCCATTCGACATCTCCGGTGCAAGAGACGCGTGCCGGCCAGACGAGGGGCCGGGGATGAACGCCTATCACCTCATCGACGAGATCGCCGAGCGGTACCTCGACCTGGTCGACGGCCTGAACGACGAGATCGACGACCTCGAGGACAACGTCGAGCAATGGGACCCAGAGAAGACGCGAGCCCGGCTCTCCGGCCTCCGACACGATCTCCTCCATGTTCGCCGAACGCTCTCGCCGATGCGCGACGCAGTTCGTGGAGTGATCGACGATCGAGTCGAGCTCGAGGACGGCGGCCCCCTGATGACGCGAGAGGTCGAGCTGAACTTCGGCGCTGCGTACGACAAGTTCCTTCGCGCAGTCGATGGCCTGGAGCTTTCGCGCGACCTCGTCGCCGGCGTGCGCGACTACCTCCAGTCGAAGATCTCGAACGACCAGAACGAGGTCATGAAGAAGCTGACGGTGATCGCGTCGGTCCTGCTCCTGCCGACGTTCATCGTCGGGCTCTACGGCCAGAACTTCAAGCACCATTTCCCCGAGCTCGGCTGGCAGTGGGGCTATGCCTGGTCGTGGGGGCTGATCGTCGTGACGACGGTCATCCAGCTCGTCTTCTTCCGGAGGCGCAGATGGATCTAGCCCCGCTACCTTGAACGCGTGCCGTACTTCATCTGCCCTAACTGCAAGCAGCGCTCGATCGACCTCGACCGCCTTCAGGAGATCGACAACGTCCCGGTCGCATGCGAGCGGTGCGGCTTCGGCTTTCTCTTCGAGCTGATGGACGACTACTACCCCGCGCCCAACACCGGGTTCGTCGTCTGCGATCGGGACGGGCGGATCCTCGCCAGCGGACGGGGGATCTTCGAGCTCTCCGGCTACCAGGAGCAAGAGCTCCTCGGGGCCGACCTGGTCGAGCGGCTCGGTCTCGGCGGTTTCGACGCCGGTCAAAACCCGGCCGCGCTCGCGCTCGAATGGGGTGTGCGCCGGCTGGGCGAGAAGATCGAGCTGCGGTCCCGTGCCGGTCAGCGGAAACAAGTGACCGCCGACTTCTTCCCCGCCTACGACGACGACGGCGGGCTGCTCGTGGCGATCACACCGCGAAGCTGACGTACGCACGCGTCACATAAGGAAAGGCGACGAGCCCGCCGAGCCTGTCTGCCACTCGGCGGATCGCGGCGTCGAGCTCGCGCCGGGCCTCGGCCGGCGCGGCTGCGACGAAGCTGACCGATGCGATCCGTTCCGCGAGCGTGTCCGGATCCAGCTCCTCGACGAACGAGAAGCGCTGCTCTTCGAGTGGGCCGAACAGCTGACTCTCGCGAAGCGGACCCGGCCATTCCTCCGCATCTGGCTTGCCGGGCGGGACAAAGGGGGCAATCAGCTCGCCGATCTCCTTCTGCAAGGGATTGTCCGGATCGCGCGAGTTCCAGACGAGCGCCACCCCACCACCTGGGCGAAGCACACGGCGAAGCTCCGGAATCGCCTCGTCGTGTCGGAACCAGTGAAACGCCTGCCCAACGGTGATCGCGTCCACGCTGCCGTCGAGAAGCGGTATCTCTTCCGCGGCCCCGCGCAGAGCTTCGGCTCCTGCCGCGGCTTGCTCGAGCCGGGCGCGCATCTCGTCACCCGGCTCGACCGCGATGACACGCGCGCCGGTCGTCAGCAGCGCGCGGGTGAGCTTGCCGGTACCGGCGCCTAGGTCGAGCACCGTGCGACCTTTCCGCAGGTCGAGCCGATCGGCGATCCAGGCCACGGCCTCGACCGGATAGCCCGGCCGCGCGCGTTCATAGACATCCGCAACGAGCTCGAAGCTGCGTGAATCCGGATGCTGGAGCTCAGACACGCGAGGAGGGGCAGATGTCGTTCAAGACGCACTCGCCGCAGCGCGGCAGGCGCGCGAGGCAGACACGGCGGCCGTGCCAGATCAGCAGATGCGGAAACCGGCCCCAGTCCTCGCGCGGCACGATCTTGATCAGGTCGCGCTCGATCTTGACCGGATCCTCTTGCTTCGTCAGGCCGAGGCGTTGCGAGAGCCGGCGGACGTGCGTGTCGACGACGATGCCCTGCGGTTCTCCGAGCTCGGCGGCGACGACGTTCGCCGTCTTGCGGGCGACACCCGGCAGGCGGACGAGGTCCTCGAGGCGACGAGGAACCTCTCCGTCGAACTGCGTCAGCAGCATCTGCATCGTGCCGCGCGTGCTCGAGCTCCTCGGGTGGAACCGCGAGGTAGTCCTCCGGCCTGCGGTACTTGACGAAGAGCCTCTCCGTGACGCGGTTGACATTGACGTCCGTCGTCTGAGCCGAAAGCATCACGGCGACGAGCAGCTCGAGGGGCGAGCGCGACTTCAGCGCGATTGTCGCATCCGGATGCGCGGCGGCCAGCCGATCGATGATCTCACGGATGCGGGCACGCTTCGGACCGACGCGCCGGCACGCCTCCTTGACGAAGCTGCGGGGCAAGACTAGGAGACCGTAGCGAGTGCTTGCTCGGCGTAGCTCGCCGACCGGAGGCGCGGGCCCGCGCAGATGACGTCGAGCGCTGGGCAGCCGGCGCAGATGAACTCGCTCGGCGTCGGCCGGAACTCGCCTGCGTTGATCTTGGCGATCGCCTCGCTCAACCCCCGCTCGAGCTCGGTGAGCTCGTCGACGCGGAAGACGGACGAGACAACCGCATCCGGGCGTTCGAGGAAGTGATAGACGACCTCGACTTCCTGCGCGCCGGCGCGGAAGCAGGCAAGCGCGTAGACGAGGCGCTGCAGTCTGTAGTCCTGCTCGACGATCTCCGCGGGCGTGCCCTCTGCGAGCGAGTTCGTCTTGTAGTCGACGACCACCGCGCGGTCAGCATCGAGCTGGAGGACGTCGAGCCGGCCGTGCAGCAGCACGCCGTCGTGCTCGAACGCGAACGGGCGCTCAGGCCGCGCGCCGGGAAGAGTTGCGACGCGTCGCGCGAGCTCGGACTCGCAATACGAGCGGACGAAACCGCCGATCCGCTCGAGCTCGTCGTCGCTCACCCGCGGATACCAGCCGCGCACGCGCACGGCCAGATCGTTCGGGGGGAGTGGCTGCTCCAGGTTCACGAGCTCGAGGAGGCGGTGGACAGCGTCGCCGATCTCCGTCGCAGCGAGGCCGGGCGTACCGGGCACGGCGCGTCGCTCGTCGGTCGGCCTCATGCCGACGACCCGCTCGGCGTAGTAGCGGTACGAGCACCGGTCGAACAGCGCGAGCGCACTGAACGAAAGGCGCCGGACGCGATGGACCGGCGGCACGGGAATCTCGCCGAGCGGCTGCATTGCCGGCACGAGCGCGGGCAGCACGCCGACACCACCCTCGTCGAAGAGAGCTAGCTGTCCGTCCTCGACGTGGGGCTCGATCGTGACTTCCGGTTCAGGCGTGAAGCGGTCGACCCGAAGGATGACGCGGGCACCTTCGCGCTCGAGCTCCACCGGCTCGCCGTCGGCGCGCTCGATCTCCGCCTTCGCATCGAGCCGGCCGAGCACCCATCCGATCGGCGTCGTATCGTCGGCCGTCCGTTCGGGATCGATCGAGCCCGAGATGATCAGCCGGTCGATCGCGCGCGTCATGGCGACGTAGTAGAGGCGCAGCCGTTCCGCGCGGTCCTCAGCTTTCCGCGCTTCTTGAACGGCGTCGTACGCGTACGCGCCGCGCGGTTTGCTGGTGATCGGGTCGGCGACGCGGAAGCCGAAACGCCCGTCGGAGAGAGCGAGGATCTCGTGAGCTGCGGGCGGCGCTTTGTCGCGGCCCGCGTCCGCCACGACGACGACCTTGAACTCGAGACCTTTCGCTGCATGGATCGTCAGCAGCCGGACCGCGTCTCCGCCCTCTTCCTCTGCCACTGCTTCCAGCTCACGGGCGCCGACGGCTTCCTGGTCACGAACGAAGCGCACGAAGCCCTCCACGTCGGGGCCGCGGAGCTCCTCGTACGACCGCGCAAGGCGTGCGAGCTTGCGCAGATTCGCGTAACGGCGCCGGCCGTCCCATCTCGCCAGCACCGCCAGGTCGTAGTCGTGCTCGGAGATGATCCGTTCGCAGAGCCGCTCGAGGGAAAGGCGTGCCAGGGCTGCGGTCAGCCGGTCGTAGCGCTGCCGGAACGCGCGCAACAGCTGAGCGTCGCGGTCGGGGAAGGTCTCCGGCAGCTCGCGCTCGAGCGCAACGAAGAGTGGGCGCTTCGGCGCCGCACGCCGCAGCAGGACGAGGCCGTCGTTCGAGATCCCCACGAGGGGTGACGCGAGCACGCTGACGAGCGCCTCGTCGTCGTACCGGTTCCGGAGCAGGCGCAGGTACGCGAGCAGGTCGACGACCTGCTGTTGGCCGAAGTACCCCCGTCCCGTGCTTCGGTAAGTCGTGACGCCGAGTGCGCGCAGCTCCTCTTCGTACCACTCCGCGTCGGTACCCGCGGCGAAGAGCACGGCGATCTCCCCCGCAGTGGCGTCGCCCGCCGCGATGAGATCGCGGATCCGATGTGCGATCGCACGGGCCTCGCCGCGCCGCCAGTGCACGTCGGTCCCGGAGTACGTCGACTTGTCGGTGACGAGCAGCTCGACCGGAGCGCCGAAGACCGGATCGGGGAAGTCGCCGGAGGCCGACAGCGGCTGAAACTCGTCGCCGAAGTCCGCGCCGAAGAGGTGGTTGACGACGGCGAGGACCTCGGGGCGCGAGCGGTAGTTCATCGTCAGCGGCAACACGCCTTCGCCCGCCTGCTCGCGCCGCTCGCGGAAGACCTGAACGTCGGCGTGGCGGAACCCATAGATCGACTGGAACTCGTCGCCGACGAAGAACTGCTCATGGCCGCCGGGTCCGCTCGAGATCAGGTCGATGAGCTCGCACTGCAGCCGGTTCGTGTCCTGGAACTCATCGACCATGATCGACCGGAAACGGAGCTGCTCGCGCCCGCGAATCGCCTCGTCGTCACGCAGCAGATCGCGCGCGCGCAGCTGCAGGTCCTCGAAGTCGAGCGCGGATTCGCGGTCCTTGCCGTCCTGGTAGGCGCTCGCGAAGCCCGCAAGCAGCTCCTGCAGAAGATCGCGGTCGGCGCTCGCAAGCTCGTCGAGCGCGGTCTGCTCCAGGCGACGCCGTGCCTCTTCGTAGCTTGCGGCCCGCTCCCCCCTCAGCCTCAGGTCGCCGAGGTCGAAGAGACGGTCCGCCGTCACATCCGTCTCGAGATAAACGACCGCTTGCCTCGCCGTCTCACGCTGCGCATCGCCGGAGCCTGCGTCTTCCGTGAGACAACGGGCCGCCGCGCGAAACTGCCGACCTCAGCGTCTCGTAGACACCGGTGAGCATCCGCCGCAGGCCGTCCGCTCCGTACACGGCGAGCAGCCGGAGCCGGGCCGGGTCGTCAGTCGCGCAGAAGGTGGTCAGAGCGGCGGCGAAGGCCTCTCCGCGCAGGACTCGTCCTTGGTTCTCGTCGAGCACGCGAAAGCGCGGGTCGACACCGGCGGCGAACGGGTGCGAACGGAGCAAGCGGTGACAAAAGCCGTGGATCGTCGAGATCCAGGCGCCGTCGAGCTCTCGCGCGAGGTCAGGGCGTCCGCGCTCGACCAGGCCGGCGCGGATCCTGCTGCGCAGCTCACCCGCCGCCTTCTCCGTGTACGTGATCACGAGGATCGACTCGACGTCGATCCCTTCATCGCAGACGGCACGCGCGAAGCGCTCGACGAGCACCTTGGTCTTGCCCGTGCCCGCGCCCGCGGACACGAACACGAGCCCGCGCGCGTCGACAGCTCCTTGTTGTTCGGGGTTCAGATTCATGCTCGCTTGATCCGGCACATCGACCAGAGCTCACACCAGGTCGGACAGTCGCCGCCCTTGGGATCGTGTTTGACATCGCCCGTGCGAATTCGTTCGACGATTCCGACGGCGAGCTCGCGTGCTCCGTCGACCTTGCTCCAGAATTCGTCTTCCGGGAGATAGTCGTTCTTCGCAAAGCCGGGGATGCCGTCCTCGCGCGCCTCGGCGCGCAAAAGCCCGCGCGCCTTGCGCTCGCCCGAGAGCGGGCGATAGAGCCCCCCGAGGGGCTCGACGCCGACGAGGTCGCGTAGCACGAGCATGTAGAGCGGAATCTGCAGGCGCTTCTCCGACTCGATCTGCTGCGCGGAGTGCGCGTGCTTCCCCGCCTTGTAGTCCTGAACGATCCCGCGGGCGCTGAACGGGTCGACGTCGATCCGGTCGATCTTTCCCGAGAGGGTCACGCCCTCGGCGAGCTCGAGGCCGCGTTGGAGCTCGGGCGCCGAGCGCTCCGAACCGAAGAGCACCTCGAACCGTCGCGGAAACAGCGGCATGGCCGCGGCGGCCTCCTCGCGGACGAACGCTTCGAGATCGCGCCAGAGCCCGTGCTGAAGCTCACGCCGCTGCAAGTCGGTGAGCTCCAGTCGCACCCCCTGCACCGCATCGTCCAGGCAGCGCCGCAGGAACGCGATTGCGTCCTCGACTCGATCCTTCTCGACGCGGTCTGCGCCGAGCTCTTTGGGCAGCCCGGAGTAGAAGCGGAACAGCACCTGATGCGCGACAGACCCGCGCAGGCGTGCATCGACCCGCGCATCGATGCTCTTTGGATCGATCAGACGCTCCAGGAACCAGATCGAGGAGCAGTCCGCGAACCGTTCCAGCTCCGTGACGCCGAAGGTCGACTTCGCCGCCAACTCGGCGAGGACCTGCGGATGCGTGAGCCGTGTCGGCCGGTCGAATGCACGCAGCGCGCGAGCAAGTCGGCGGTCCCAGCCGTTTGCGGTTGCAATCGCGTCGGCCGTTTCACTGTCTGACGCGGCACGCATGGCGACCGCGCGCAATCGCTCCCGGTCTGTCGGCGCCTCTTCCAGCGGCCAGGTGAGCTCCGAGAGCGGACGCCGGCGCGTCCAGCGCGCGACGTCGTCCTTCGGAAAGAGGGCCTGCACCTCTTCCCAGAACGGGCTCGGCTCCCGCGGGCTGCCCTCGTCCGTAGCGGCCTCGCGAACGAGGTACAGCCGCCTGCTGGCGCGTGTGCACGCCGTGTAGAAGAGATAGCGGTCGCGTGCGACTTGATCCGGACGAGTCAGCCGCGCGCGCGAGCGCTCATCGAGGTCGCGGCGCGCATCGTCGCCGAGGAAGGGCGACTCGTGACCACGGCGAGGGAGACTTCCCTCCTCGAGCCCGAGCAGGAACACGACCTCGAACCTGCGCGTGCGGGAGCGCAGGAGGTCGAGCACGGCGATCCGTCCCGCCTCGGCGGTGGACGAGCGCCGGACTTCCGCACGCTCCACAGCCGAGAACACCTCTTCGGTCGAGAGGGCGCCCTCGAGCTCGCTCCACCCGCGCAGCTCTTCGACGAGGCGCATGACAGCATCGTGCGCGCGAATGTCCTGGCGCGAGAGCTCGCCGACCGGCGGCGCCTCCAGGCCGTAAGCAGCGCGCAACATGAACGCCGCGAGCCCAGCAACCGCGTCGAGTGGCGAGGGAGCAGTTCGCAGCGTCTCGAGAACCGCCAACGGCTGGCCGTCGCGCAGCCTGATCGTCTCCTCCTCTACGCGTTCGGGCGAATCGACGGCGCGGCCGCGCAGGCGTCCTTCGAGGAAGTCCACGTTCTGGCGGGTGAGCCCCGAGTAGGGCGAGCGCAGGAACGTGTACAGATCGGCGCGGCCCCCTCCGAGCCACGCAAAGCGGAGCAGGCTCAGCAGCGACTGGCCGTACGGCGTCTTGTCGAACCGCGCATACGTCTCGAGCGCATACGGAACGCTGAGCGTTCCGAGTGCTGTTTCGAGGGGCGCCTGCCACCGCTCGAGCGACGGGCAGACGATTCCGATCTCTTCGGCAGCAACGCCGGATCGCAGCAGCGACAGGAGCTCTTCGCCGACGAGCTCGAGCGCGCCGCGCTTGCCGGCGCTCTCGAAGAAGCGGATCGATGCGTCGATCGGCGGCGCTTGCGGGACGCTCTCGGCAAAGAGTGTCCGCTCGAGATGCGCGAGCGCCGGCGCCGCAACCTGATCGAACGCCGGTGGCAACTCCTCGATGCGACCGTCGGCAAGGCCGGCGAGATCATCCATGGTGCGTCGAAGCGACGCGAACGCGGCGCGGCCCGGCTCATACGGCATCGACACCGTGACGTCACTGCGGCCGGCAAGCGCCTGCAGCAGTGCCCACTCCGCGCCGGTCAGATCC
>WNFT01004120.1_pt1 | contig 12696 bp, 12 predicted proteins | sample 5400191 | NCBI WGS metagenome assembly WNFT01 (sample SAMN13153359, study PRJNA577476) | soil metagenome | isolation source: 80 cm saprolite under Madrone tree | place: USA:California | collected 2016-06-14
CAAGCGCGAATCGCAGCTTCAAGTTCTAGAAAAGCCGTTGGTTTTCAATCCGCACGCACAACGAAACGCTTTCCATCATCGCGATGTGCGTCTGCAATCCAGATCGTTCGCCCGTGGGAATCAATCGCTGAGACGTAACCCAAGCTCCATCCCGCGTGTCTTGAGATTGTCAGCGATGATTTCCCAGTACTTCACCGCGCGGCTGCCTTTACTGATTGTTCAAAACCGCTTGCGGTGCGGATTTGCTAAAAAGAAAGTATTTCAATATTACAATTAATAGTAGAAAAATCAGACATACAAGGCCCGCATCACCAACCAATAACTGTTTTTGTCCAGGATATGCCACTGCGGAAGTAAAAGTGTCTCCCCAAATATCAAATGAGGAGTGAAATAAGGATAACACCAGAATACTTGCTCCTGATGCACGATATAACCAGGTAAAAGGAAAGGCTGCCAAGATAGCTTCTGCTAGAAACACTGGAATACTCAACCACAAAGACTCTTGAGCCATGCTTAACACAGGTAAATGCCAGCAAGCCCAGATAACACCTAAAATAATAGTGCCTTTGATTTCACCTAAAGGCAGAAGCCTGGGGAGTAAATAGCCTCGCCAACCATACTCCTCTCCAAAACTTACCGGGAGTAGTAGAAAAACCAACAGGGCTGTAATCAAGATTGATTTGAGAAGCGGCGTGGAATTGGTCCATTCAAAATGACCGATGCCAGTTAGTTGATTAAATATAATTAAGGCCAGTATAAAAAAGAAGGGCGCAAAGTAAGCGATCGCATAAAATTTAAGTGGACGACTTACACCGACAGAACCTTTGAAACCTTCTTTACTGATAAATCCACGCATTATCATGGCCGCCAACATAGGGCCAAACATACCAATAGCTGGGCCATTACCACGTAGCCAATAAAATGGATGCGCTGGATTTTTTCCCAACAGTGCAGTCAACCAATAAGTCCAGCTAAACAGATAAGCAAAAAACGAATAGATTAGAATTTCACGCCACTTAATATTCATAGAACTAAGATTTCCTTTCCGGTTCTTCGCCGTGTTGATTCCGCCAGTTGCAGCTCCGGAAGAGGCGAAGAACCAGCGTGGAAATGATCCTCCGCCTGATTCAACATCGGTTTAACGACACCGAGTTTTGAAAAAATCTCACCTGCTTGTCAAGGCAATTCGCCGCAAGCTTAGATCGCCGATTCCAGTTCCATAAACGCAGTCAGCTTTTGATCGGCACGCACAACGTAACGCTTGCCATCGCCCCGATGCGCGTCTGCAATCCAGATCGTTCGCCCGTTGGAATCAATCGCTGAGACACAGCCCCAACTCCAACCGGCTTTGCTGAGATTGTCAGCGATTAGTTCCCAGTACTTCACAAACACACGGACGTTTGATCGCGGCAACCCCGCTCATCCGTCGCGCTCATCCACGACTTCGTCACGAAGAACGGTTGCCGGAGCCTAGCGGCCCGGTGTCACGAAGTTGTTGACCGTGTTGGCCAGCGGGAGCTCGTTGGTGCGAGGTCCCGCCGCCGGATCGCTCACGACACCATCGGCGGTAGCGGATCCGATCAGCGTGAAGTGGTCGATCTCCCACGGCACATTGTCGAAGCTCAACGGGAGCGGCCCGCGCATGAGCTGGAAATGGAGGTGCGGCTCGGTCGTGCAGCCCGAGTTGCCGAGCCGCCCGATCACCTGACCCTTCTTCACCTTTTCGCCGACCTTCACGGCCACTCCGTTGTTCTTCACGTGCGCATACAACGCGAAGACGCCATTACCGATGTCGACGATGATGCGGTTCCCGGTCAGTTGCTCGAACGGGAAACAATTCCGTCCCGGCGCGCCCGGTGGAACGTCGGGCTGGTCGGACACCACGCTCACCACGGTGCCGTCGGCGACAGCCACGAGCGGCTGGTCGAAGGCGAGGTAGCTCTCGTTCTTGGTCGGGTCGCCCTTGAAGGTGCTCACCGGCTCAGCCGACGGGTCGACGCGAAGCCAGTCGACGGCGAAGCGCTCGGCGCCGCTGAGCCGTCCGCCCACCGGCACAACGGCACCGCGGTGGGGGTTGAGTTTGCGCTCGGCCAATCCGTTATGCGCCACCCACCCGCCGCCCGTGACCGGGGCCCCAATGACGACTGGCTTGTCGTGGCTGGTGGTCACCGAGCCGCCGATCTCGACCACCTTCTCGGGGTAGATGTTGGCGAGCTCGCCCTGGTCGGGACCGAAGGGTCCGAATGTGGCGGTTATGCGGTGGGTCACCGACGCCGGCACGGCACGACGGGTGTCGTACACGTCGTCCAGCGGCAGGATCAACGTCCGTCCGGCCGGGATCTCGCTGACCGGCGCGGGAGACGCCGGGTAGTTGGCCGTTAGCAGCGCCAGCGCCGTGATCTCGTCGCGCGACATGGTCGAGATGACCTCGCCGTTGTGGTCGCTGGCCAGTGTCTCGAGCTTGGTGATGGTGGCCGGTCGAGGCGAGTCGTTGAAAATCGACAGCTCGTAGGCGACGTGGAACTTGTTGTCGGAGCCCTTCACGGGAATGGGGTCGGGCGCAAGAGCCTTGATGATCAACGGAGACAGCTGATCGGTCTGGCGTTGCTCGCTAGGGACGCTGCTGGACGAGGAGGTACTCGTCTTCAGGACGGTAGAGCTTGCCGGGTTGGTCGTGCGCGCCTCGGCCGTTGCACACGCCGCCGCCAACAGCATTGTCCCGATCGCCAGTACTTGCTGTAGCTGCTTGTCCCAAGCCGAGAAGATAGAGCCGTTAGCGAACGCGTTCATAACTTCAGTGTCGGTGGCATTCGTACCGGAAGAATTATTAGCAGACTCTCCGCTTTTTGGAATGATTACTTTGAGGCGAACGGCAACACTCATCATTGCCGCGCTACTTTGCAGTAAGGCAGCGGCAACCTCACCGTCCCGCACAACTTGGCCCTGACCACCGCGACGTTATCGAACCTGATCAATAACTCGGCGGCGGTGATGCTGCTGCTCAAGGTCATTAACCTATCCGAGCCGGCCACGGCTTATGTCCTTGGGCTGGCCAACAGTTTTGGCGGCAGCCTGACCATCATTGGCAGCATCTCCAACATCATTGTCGTGCAACAGGCGCGCGAGTTGGGCGTTAACATTTCCTTCCGTGACTTCGCCCGCCTGGGCGTTCCCGTGACTTTGGCAGCGTTGTCCAGATTAATTGGTTGGGCGGCTTTGATGAATTGAAAAGAATGAACTTTAAACGAGTTATAAAAAATCCGCGTGGATGTGCGTCAGCAACGAAGATGGTTCGCCCGTTGGAATCAATCGCTGAAACGCAGCCCCAACTCCAACCGGTTTTGCTGAGATTTCCCGCAGCATTACTGATTGTTGCTGAGCACTGGCGGTGCAAGTTTGCTGACTTCAAGCTGTGCGCTCACCTCCTGGTGCCCAGTCCGATGGGGGCCGCCCGAGCAATCGCGAGGAGCGCTCATTGCGCTTCGAGACGCCCCACAATACTGGTAACGAGCAGCGCGGAGTTCTGGGCAGCGCTCTTCTCGAAGAGAAGTACGTTCTCCGGTGCCTTAGCGCCCGCGCTATCACTGAGGCTGCGCAGGATCAGGCACGGCACGCGCCGCTGCCAGCAGATCTGCGCCACCGCCGCGCCTTCCATCTCGGTCGCGTCGGCTTTGAACTCTTTGCGCAGCGCGTCCTTCTTCGCGGGCGAGGCCACAAACGCATCTCCCGTCACGATCACCCCTGTGACGATCCGCGGGGTCCTCTCGCCCGAGGTCGTCTTCACGGGCGCGAGCTTGAGGTCCAATGCAGCCTTTTCAGCCACGGCCAGCAGGCCCGCGTCGGCTGGAAAGAAGAGGGGGTTCGGCTTGCCGGTGAACGGGTCCACCGTCCGGCCGACGCGAAACCCTTCCGGGGTCCACTCTCCATAATCATGGTATGCCGTTTTGGCGCCGATCACGACATCGCCGGGGCGGAGGTCTGGGTTGAGGCCTCCAGCGATCCCGGTGAAGAGGACGTGGGTTGGCTGGAACTGCTCGACAAGTAGAGTAGCCGCCATGGCTGCATTCACTTTCCCCATCCCCGAGTGGGTAAGCACAACCTTTCTGTCTTTCAAGCTCCCGGTCGTGAACCGGATCCCCTGGACGGTCATTTCCGTCTTGTCGGTGAGTTCCTGGCCCAGCGTCTCGATTTCCAGAGTCATCGCACTGAGGATGCCGATGACGCGCGTGGTGGGAGCTGGCCGAGGGGTATTACCCACCTGGGCGACGCTTACTGCCAAGAGTAGCAGCAGGATGAGGGAGAAAACGCAAAGCGATCTGAGCATCGGTCTCATAGTTGCTCCTTGTTGTGCAGCAGCCCGAAGGCGGCCATGGCGGACCCTATTTTGGCGCGGAGGAGGCAACCAGTTTCTGAAAGCGCCCGCCACGGCGCGTAAACTCCTTTTGCGGCCACGGGAACCTCGTTCGATTCACGGATGCGCGTTCGCCAGTTTCTGGAAACGCGGATCCTTGCGCAGTGGCTCGAACATTGGATCGAGCCGGAGCAACGCAGGAGTGAGCGGTGGGTTTGCGGCCAGGGGCGCTTCGTATGGGATCGAAAGCAGCTTTTCTAATGTGGAGATGGAGCGGTCCCGCAGCTGCGGGATGCGAGCTGCCACCCGGGCTAGGATATCGAGCGGCCTGGGACCTGTTAGCGCGTCTTTCTCGATCGAAATCATGGCGATCGCGCGTTCGGCCAGAGTTAGTGCAGCGGCGTTGTCACCCAGACCCATGTTTGTAAGCGCGAGGTCTCCCAGCAGAACAAAGTTTTCAGGCTGTTCTTTGAGGAAAGGTTCCAGTTCGCTGCGAGCCTTACTCCAACTTTCACGGGCGCCGGCATGGTCACCGGCAACTTCCTGTGCCCAACCTAACCAAAAGCGCAATTCGCCGTTGTAATAACCCAATGCTTGATCGGGCGTGGCCAATATCGCCTTTAGCTGAGCAATGACGGCTGCAGGGCGCGACTCCAGGATTGCCTGGTAAACTTGTGTTTCCAACGCGTTAGCGTAGTCGGCCCCCAGCCGGAGAGGAGCCAGGAGCGCCGAAGCACGCGGGAGGTCGCCCTCCGCCTGTGCAATTCGCGCCTTTAAGACGAGAGTGTCTGTGTCGTCCGGTGTAATGTTGAGGATCTGCTCAAGCTTCGCCAACGCTTCGGGGAAACGACGAAGGCAGACGTAGGAACGCGCGTGTTGAGATAGGAGGCTAACATTGCGTGGGTCGAGCTTCTCGGCTTCGTTGAAGTACGTTTCGCTCTTGTCCCAATTGCCCCGCCTCCGTTCGACATAGGCCAGAGCCTGAGGAATCCGACTGTTATTCGGTATCAGGCGATATGCTTGCTCGAAATAAGTCACCGCAGTGTCGTAGTCCTTCAAGCAGGCGTAGTGATAAAAACCCTGAGCCAAGAGAGCCTCGCCAAGATTGGGTTGTAGAGTAAGAGCCGTTTCGGCCGCCTGCCGCGCTTGTTCGCGGAGAGCGACAGTCGGCTGAAGACTCTGTGTTAGGTAACCACTCGCATCGACGTAAGAGAGCAGTGCCCAACCAAGGGCGAACTTCGGATCTAACCGCACCGCTTCTTTCAGGTATTTCTGCGCGCCAAGTGAGTTCGCCGGCGTGAAGCCAGTCTTTAGCGTGTAAGCAAGGCCGCGCAGGTACGCATCGTAGGCCTGAGGATTGTCGGTAGGCTTGGCGGCGATAACTTGCGCTTCCTGTCCCGTGAGTTTGGCTCGTAATTGATCGGCGATGGCCTTCGCCACTTCACTTTCGACCGAAAAGATGTCAGTCAGCTTGCGATCAAACGTGTCCGACCAAAGGTGCGAATCATTGGCCGCCTTGATCAGCTGCACGTTCACTCGCACCGCATCGGCGCTTTTCTGTACACTGCCTTCGAGAATGTGGGCAACGCCGAGTTGCTTTGCAATATCGCGCAAGTTTTCCGGAGCGCTTTGATAATGCTGTGTCGAAGTGCGCGAGATCACCTTCAGATCAGCGATCTTGGATAACCGTGTCAGGATTTCGTCCTGTATTCCCTCGGCAAGATAAGCGTTCTCCTTATCGCTGCTTAGGTTTCCAAAAGGCATTACGGCGATCGATCGCTCGATCGGAGTGAAGGATCGCGTGCGTTGGTACAACCAGGGCCCAAGCGCAACCGCTGCGATTACCAGTATCAATGCCGCGCCCGCCAGCACACCTCGCCTGCGTCGCGAGCGCGCTTCAGGATTGAATCGTTCATAGCAGCGATGGACAGCAGAAAGTAATTCGCGTGCCGTTTGGGGTCTGTCCTTCGGGTCCGGGGCCAGCATCGATTTCAGCAGCATGATGACCTGGCCCGGCAGATGCAGGCTCCTGAGCTGTTCCAAGGGTAACTCACCGGTTTGCCTCGCGCGGATTTCTTCCATCGTACGTCCGACAAAAGGCGCCCGACCAGTAAGCAGGTACCACAGGGTCACGCCGAGAGAGTAGATGTCGGAACGGGTATCAATCGGCATTTGCCCAGCACCGGCGAACTGCTCTGGACTGGCAAACGCCGGCGTGCCAATGAAGCCGACCTGGGTTTGCTCGGCGCCAGGCTCTGCCTGAGGCCCCATTACTTTCGCCACTCCATAATCGATCACCTTTACCATGAGCGCCTCGCTCGGATCAGATTCGAGCATCAGGTTGGACGGTTTGATGTCGCGATGCACAACACCGCAGACTTCTGCGACAGCCAACGCGCGCGCGGCTTGCTCAATTACTTCCAAGGCCAGGGCAAGCGGCATTGGCCCATCACGGCGCACACGGGCCTCTAGCGTTTCGCCCTCCACCAGTTCCATGGCATAGAAACACTCGTCGTCTTGTTCACCATAAAAGGTCACCCGAGCGACATTCGGATGATGAACGTTCGCAGCCGCGCGCGCTTCGCGCAGAAAACGCGATCGCGCGCCGGGATTCTGCGCCACGCTCCGGTCGATGACCTTGAGAGCAACAGTCGAGTTCAACACCGTATCGCGAGCGCGGTAAGTTATGGCCATCGCGCCCGCACCGAGCTCGACCGGAAAACGATCCTCACCCATCTCCACTTCGAAGTGGGCGTATCTCAATGGACCGGGCGTCAGCCGACCGCGTGCCGCTGGTCTTTCGGCCTGTTCGCCGTCCGCGAGAAAGCCAAGGGTAACGAGACAACGCAGGCACTCGCCGTTCGGACCGCATTGAGTCAGCGGTCGTCCACATGTCGCGCAGGTCCCCGCGGCTTCAGATTTCACTTTCACAATTCCGAAACCCATGCTGTTCCCGTTCATGCGTAAAAGTCAACTCACGCCATCAGTATTTGATAAAGATGGTGTAGCTCCTGATCGACATCTGCAGGATCAGAGACAGTACTGGCCACTTCCGTTCTCAACGATTCGCGGTAACGCTGGCGGAGACGCGAAAGCCAGGTGCGCAGAGTCGCGATTGGCACTCCAAGTCGATCCGCGGCTTCCTCCTGATTCAGCGGCGTGACGCTTCCGCCCGCTACGAAAGGTCTCAGTTCTTCGAGCCATTCAGCTTTGCCTTCTGCGACAAATGCGCTTTGCAAATTTTGCCAGGCCCGCGAAACGATAGTCGACGCCCAGACAAGATCGTAGCAACGGGCATCGCTGAGATGAGAGGTCGCCAACATCGCTGCCTCGGCTTCCGGCAGATGCTCCTCGATGGAGACGACTTGACGGCCGCCACCTCTCTTGAGCGCTCGAGCCCGGTCGTACTCATTGAACAAGAAATTCTGCAGAGATCCCAGCAAAAACGTGCGCAGGCGACCCTTTTGCTGATCCGCGTGGGTCAATGTGCTTTGCTCAAGCAGATGGGCAAAGAAACCTTGGACGAGATCCTGTGCGTCAGCGGGTGAAAAACCGCGGTGGCGAAGGAAACTGTAAAGTGGCGGCCAATAGGCTTCACAAAGTCCGGAGAGCGCTTCACGAGCGGATTCCGCTGACTCCGTCTCTCGCGCACGCAATACCACGGTCCAATGCGTCGTTTGAAACGAAGCACCACCCTCCTGCAGCGTTCCCGGAATTGCCTTCGTGGCTGCAAAGCGTCGCTCACCGAATGTGGTTTTGCGAGAATAAAATCTCGCCAGCTGGCCCGATTGCCCGTGACATCACCACCTGCTAGGAGGTGACGCTGCTGCATTCTGCAGTGGAGCTTGCACCACTCAATGGTCTTCTGTAGTGGTAGCCGTGTCGGCTGCGCCCGGGCGAACGCGGGCGACACGCCCGCCGCTACAGTCAGTATAGTCCGAGAACGTCGCTCTCGCTTCTTTCGCCGAGTGGTGCGGACGAAGAACTGTCAAACCCGCGCGCGGTCATGTGGCTCAACACGGAATTGTTTGTCGCGGTGCCACGTTCGCCCTGCTCTTGGACGATGACGGCCATACTCAAGATTGCAAAGGCTGCTGCTACTGCCCCTCCTACTGTCGCTTCGATAGATAACTTCATCTGGGAAAACGCTTGTTGATTAGAACGATGGGTGATTCTGCGATTATGCGTTTCGTGGGCAGGCTTTCAGAAGGAGTTCCCTCGCTCCGCCGCCGAAATTGAACGAAACCATGCTGTATACCAAAAACGGATCGTGGTTGCGGCTGCCGGTCCTGGCGAGCGATCGCCAAGTATAGCGCAGCCATTTAACGCTGTGGTGCAGTGTTTTTTTCATATGCGCTCAAATACAAGAAGCCAACTCGCTGGGCTCCGCGGTCTTATTACGGCAGCCTGCGAAAACGCGAACAAAAGAAGCCTGAAGTTCGCGGGAAACGCGGCCAGCACGCTTCGTCCAATAATCGAGCCAGCCTAACGAGGCGTCGTCCAGAAGTTCGGTGCGGATGACTTCCGGGCAGACATCCAGCAGTTTGCAAACATTCACGAAAGAGTACGGCCAGGAAAAATCGTTCGCCGTAATCCAACTGTAGGCATCGACATACAAATCTCGCTTGACGCCCGTAGTCGCGGCACGGAACCGGCGTAAATCGTGGGCTGCCTGTTTCAGAACACCGACGGCCAGACCTTTCTCAGGCGTTGCCGCTAGCGGCTCAGGTGAAGGAGTAGAAAAATGCAGGCTGCGGGCGTTGTCAGATTCTGCCTTTAAAAATGCATCCATTTGCTCGCGCGATATCCGCGACGCGGGTTGTTCTCCCCGGTTTGCGAGTCCGGGAAGAGTCGGAAACAGCACAAACTGACTGGGGAACTGACCAGTCTCACTAATGCGATCGTCTGCTACGATGTTCATGTTTTTGTCGATTGGCTTCTCCCTTTCTAAAGATTTTTTGGGCGGACATTTCAAAAAAATTGAAATTTCTTTCAAATCGGTCGGTGCGAAGGACCGCACGCTGCCTGACGATGGACGTCTGAATTCGCTCGGTCACTAGCAAAACGGACTTGACGAGATCCCGCGAACCGCGTACAAAGCCTTTGATTACGTCACCCGACGTCTCAACGCACTTTCGACCGCAGTGAAAAGCCGGCTGAAGGGCTTAACCTTCGCTGAGACACCGCTTGCGCGATCTCCAGATTCAGCTGGAGCCTTGAGGCATCTGAAGTGAGGACGCTGTGCGAAGCACCTCATGAAGATGGTTCCTCGTTCCGCGCGAATTTGGAGCAGGCAACCCCAAAATAGAGGTGTTTATGAAGTTCGATACTCTTAGAGGTAGACGCGCTCACCAACGAGGCGAATCAGACAAACCGCCCCGCACCACAATGGAATCGTTCAGCAAGCCCTCTGGCGTTTCCCACCAAGCACACACCTACACCGAACTGCGCCAACAGATCCACGACGACCTCCGGATCCAACACCCCGAGTGGATCCAGCCAAATGGCGAAAGTCCAATGTGTGATGCTTACGAGGCCCGCCTTACGGAACTGCTCGGTCCTTTAGCGGGAAAGGGAGACAACGAGTCTGTCGCTGCTGCCGATCCTACCCTCGCACACGGCCTAAACTGACTCTTCGACCTTGTAAACGACCATCCCGCGCGCCTGATAATTCGCGAGCGCCTGCGGATGATCGCGATTGCACGTGTGCACCCACAGGCGCTTGGGCGCGATCCCGCCACAGCGGGACCACGCTTCTTCAATCGCACTGGTTAGCAACGCGCCGCCCAAACCACGGCCGACAAATTCAGGCAACAAACCGAAGTACGCGATCTCCACGCCGTCTTCCGTGTCACGCCGCAATTCGTAATATCCTGCGAGTGCATCCTCGTAATAGACGGCGAACGTCCGCAGCTCCGGCGCCGCCGCGTACTGCTTCCATTGCTCATCCGTCCACGGTCGTTTGTCGATCCACTCCCACTGTTCGCCGACGCGAAAGTATAGATCGCGATTGAAACGCCAATCGCTCTTCGTCTGTTCGCGAATTTGAAACCGCGCATCCGCACTCCGCTTCGGCCGAAGCTGCTCCTGCGAGCGCATCTCCAAATAGGTCGTAACTACCGGCGCCTTTTCCTCTGTCGTCATCACATTCCGCAATCCGCAATCGGCAATCCGCAATCCGGCGGCTTCAGCCACCGAAAGCTTCCTTATTCACCACATACGGCATTTTGGCCGGGTCGCCGCCGTAGTTGCCTTCCAGGACGTCGATCAGGGCTTGAGTGCAACGGCCAGCCATGCCTTTGTCGGGATCGACCGACAGGCGCGTGATCTGTGCGCCGCTGGCGAAGTGATGAAATACCCGGCAGCGATCGGCGATTTCGGGATCGAGCAGCGGCGAATCCGGCGGGAGTGGTTCTTTCTCGAACACGTCGAGCGCCGCGCCGGCGATTACTTTTTCTTTTAGCGCTTTGGCGAGCGCGTTCTCGCCCACAACGGGCCCGCGCGAACTATTGATCAAGTATGCGGTCGGCTTCATCATCTTCAGCGTCTTCTCGTTGATGAGGTGATAGGTCGGCTTATCGGTCTCGCCTTCGCGTAATAACGGCACGTGAATCGTGACGTAATCTGCGCCGCGTAGCGCTTCCTCGAATTCGACATATTTGATCCAGGTTTTCTCCTTTTGAATTCCACGCGCGTGCCGCAGGTCCATCAATTCCTGGATCGCAGCGATGAACTGGTCGTTGTGATACTCCGGGTCGTAACAAAGGATGTTCATGTCGAACCCGGAACATTTCTTGATCATCGCCAGGCCGATGCGGCCCGTGCCGATGACGGCGATGGTCTTGCCGGTGACCTCGTCGCCGAGGAACGGCAGGAACGGATGCCACGACGGCCATTTCTGTTCGCGCACGAGGCGCTCGCTCTGCCACATCTTGCGCGCGAGCACGCCCATCATGAAAAACGCGAACTCGGCGGTCGCTTCGGTGAGCACGTCGGCGGTGTTCGTGAACGGAATTTTGTATTTGTTGGCATCGGCGCGGTTGATGTTATCGAACCCGACGGCGATTTGCGCCACGACCTTGAGCGTCCCCTTCCCTGCTTCGAACACCTCGGCGTCGATCGGATCGCGCAGCGTCGTGATTAATCCGTCGATGCCGCTCTTCGCTTTCTCGATGATCAATTTTTTCGGGGGCGCCTCTGGTCCTTCGTAGACGTCGAGGTCATAGCCGCGCTCGCGCAAACGGTTCTCAGCCGGATCGCCGATCCGGGAAGTCGCAAACACGCGAAAACATTTGCTATTAACCATAGAGAAAATTTCTCAGGAAAGCAGGAACTCAGGAAGAAACTAGACAGAATTAGAGAATCAACAGGATTCCCTCGGCAATTCCTGCTTTCCTGCGTTCCTCAGAGATTCCGTTTTGCCCAACTGCCGACGCGATCGAGTGCCTTTTCGATGTTCTCGATCGAGTTGGCGACGCTGAAGCGCAGATAGCCCTCGCCGAAATCCCCGAAGGCGGTGCCGGAGAGCCCGGCAACACCGGCGTCGTCCAGAAGTGCGTCGGCCAGCTTCTTCGATGGCCAGCAGGTCTTCATGATGTTCGGAAAAACGTAGAACGCGCCATGAGGCAAACGACAGGAGAAACCTTTGACCTTGTTGAGACCGCTGACCATCACGTCGCGTCGTTTCTTGAACTCGGCGCGCATCGTATCGACAGATTCTTGTGGCCCGCGCAACGCTTCGATACCAGCGATTTGACTAAAGCTCGCTGTGCACGAACTCGAGTTTGTCATCAGTCGCGCGATGTGCGTCGCGAGATCGGCGCGCATCACACCGTACCCCATGCGCCAGCCGGTCATGGCATAAGTCTTGGAAAAACCATCGAGCAAAATGGTGCGCTCCTTCATTCCGTCGAGCGACATGATGGAATGATGTTCGCCTTCAAAGATCAGGCGACTGTAGATCTCGTCGCTCAGCACCATGATATTACGATCACCGATCGCAGTCGCAATACGCTCGATGTCTCTCTTCTCCAGCATGCCGCCGGTCGGGTTCTGCGGTGAGTTCAGAATGATCAATTTCGTGCGATCATTGATCAGATTGGCGAGCTCATTAACGTCGAGCCTGAAATCCAGCTCCTCACGCAACCGAATCGGCACCGCTTTCGCGCCGACGTAGTTGATCATCGACTCGTAAATCGGAAATCCCGGATTCGGATAGATGACCTCGTCGCCTTGTTCAACGAACGCAAGGATACTGAAAAAGATGATGGGCTTACCGCCGGGAACAACGACCACTTCTTCAGGTGTAACGTTCACCCGGCGTGTCTCGCTTACATGTTGCGCGA
>WNFT01005772.1_pt1 | contig 12695 bp, 14 predicted proteins | sample 5400191 | NCBI WGS metagenome assembly WNFT01 (sample SAMN13153359, study PRJNA577476) | soil metagenome | isolation source: 80 cm saprolite under Madrone tree | place: USA:California | collected 2016-06-14
TCTCCAGCTCGCGGACATTCCCCGACCACACGTGCTCACTGAGGCGGGCCAGCGTCTCGGGCGAGATCTGCTTCTGCCGCCCGTACTGATCGTTGAATCTGGCGAGGAACCACGACGCCAGACGCGGGATCTCCTCGCGCCGCTCCCGGAGCGGCGGAATCCGGAGCTCCACCACGTCCAGGCGGTAGTAGAGGTCCTGGCGGAACTCGCCGCGGGCCAGCGCGTCTTCCAGGTCCCGGTTCGTGGCGGCGATCACACGCGCATCGACCTCGATCAGCCCGTGCCCCCCCACGCGGGCGAAGCGGAAGTCCTGAAGCACGTGGAGGAGCTTCGCCTGAAGGGCCAGCGGGAGCTCCGCGATCTCGTCCAGATAGATCGTGCCCCCTTGCGCGTACTCGAATTGCCCGGGCTTGCGCCGATGCGCACCGGTGAAGGCTCCCTTCTCGTGGCCGAAGAGCTCGGACTCGAGCAGCTCCGAAGGGATCGCCGCACAGTTGACCTTGACGAACGGCCCGGCCCGGCGGGCCGACCGCGCGTGGATCGCCCTGGCGACCAGGTCCTTGCCCACGCCGCTCTCCCCCCGGATCAGCACCGTCGCGTCAGTGTCGGCGATGTTCTCGATGATCGTCAGAATGGCCCGCATCTTCGGGCTGCCGTCCAGAAGCGGGACGTGGTCGGTGAGATCGCGGTCTCGAACCTCCGGAAGCCCCACGGCGCTAGCGCCTCACCAGTGCCCAGCCGAAGTTCACGAGATCTTCGGTGAGGTCTCGCCGGCGGCGGTTCGCGCGCCGGCGCTCGGTGGTCGTGAGCCCACCGTGTTGACGGCGCTGACTCACCCTGCGGTCGACGATCACCTCGACCGTCTCGCTGCCATACATGTGATTGAGATACGTGAATTTCCGAGGCTCCGCCCGTGGCACGATGAGCAGGAGGCGACTCATGACGCGCCCCCGCGCATCCCGGCCGCCATCGAACGCGTCTGAGAACGCGTCTGACCGCGCGACTACCGACGAATGCATGGCCGCGCGGAGCTGCGAGGGCCGCCGGTCGACGCTGCGCGCATCCGGCATCGCCCTTCGCGCCTCGGCGAGCACGACGAGGACATGCTCGTCGCAGACGCCACGAGAGATGGCGTCGCCCTGGGGTTCTTTGTCGGGAAGCGCCACCACGTTTCCAAGCCGATCGCACCCCGCACACACGACCTTCATGTGGACCCTCCTTGAGTGAGCGTGGGGCCACTGTCGGCGTCGTTGGAGGACCCTTCCATCAGGTGTTTCCCTGATAGTGTGCGCCGGAAATCCCCGGGGGCTCACCCTTCGGAGACACGGTCTCACGCAGGGCCGGCCACGGGGTTGGCGGCGTGGTGCGAGCCGCGGGGCCGCCCGGGGGCTGGGGCCCCCAGGCCCGAGGCGAACGATACGGAAAGGCCGCGCCGACGAGGCGAGGTACCAATGAGAAAGCTCGACGGCAAGGTCGTGGTGGTGACCGGCGCCTCCCGCGACATCGGAGCCGAGATCGCGCGGCTCTTCGCGGCCGAGGGCGGGCGAGGCGCAGGCATTCACCGTCAACATCGCCGAGCCCGCCGAGTGCGAGCGGCTGATTGGCAGCGCGCGCGACACCTACGGGCCCGTCGACGTCCTCGTCAACAACGCCGCGCTGACTTACTACCCGCCTGTGAAGAACTATCCGCTGAACCGCTGGATGCGCTCGTGGGCCGTGAACTTCCACGCGCCCTTCGTCCTGAGCCAGCTGGTGCTCGGCGACATGATCTCGGGCGCGATCGTCAACATCTCGTCGGGCGCCGCGATCGGCCCCGGGCGCGGTCCTTACCGCGATCCGACCGTCGGCGCCCGCGGCGGGACCTGCTACGGCGCCGAGAAGGCCGCGCTCGAGCGGTTCACCCAGGGCGAGACGCGCGGCAGTGGATACTCGGAGACATAAAGCGAGCGACGATCTGGAGGCCGCTGAATGAGTCTCTGGCCCATGACCCCGGCAGGGTAAAATCAGGCCGGTCATGCGGCACGCGCTTATCACCGGGGTCACCGGTCAGGACGGTGCGTATCTCTCGAAGCTGCTGCTCGAGCACGGATACAAGGTCTACGGGCTGGACCGCCGCACGAGCACTCCGACGACGGAGCGGCTCTACTACCTGGAGGTGGCCGATCGGGTTGTCCTGCTCGATGGGGACGTGACGGATCAGGGATCGATGGTCCGGGCCCTCGAGGTGGCCGAGCCGGATGAAGTGTATAACCTCGCCGCCCAGTCCTTCGTGGGCTCGTCCTGGCGGCAACCCGTCCTGACCATGCAAGTCAACGGAATCGGCACGGTCAACGTGCTCGAAGCCATCCGCCTCGTCAACCCGAAAATTCGCTTTTACCAAGCGTCCACGAGCGAGATGTTCGGGCTGACCGCAGAGCCGGTGCAGTCGGAGACGTCGTCGTTCCACCCACGAAGCCCGTACGCCATCGCCAAGCTCGCTGCGCACTGGACGACCATCAATTATCGCGAGAGCTACGGAATGTTCGCGTGCGCCGGCATCCTGTACAACCACGAGTCGCCGGTGCGCGGTATCGAGTTCGTGAGCCGGAAGATCACGGATGGGGTCGCGCGGGTCAAGCACGGTCTGGCCACGGACCTCCGAATGGGTAATCTGAAGGCCAAGCGGGACTGGGGTTTTTCAGGTGACTATGTTCGAGCGATGCGGCTGATGCTCCAGGCCGACGACGCCAGGGAGTATGTCGTCGCGACGGGCCGCGCTGTCACCGTCCAGGAGTTCTGCCGCATTGCCTTCGCGTACGCGGGGCTCGACTGGCAAGAGTACGTCAGGGTCGATCCGCAGATTGCTCGTCCGGCGGACGTGCCCGCGCTCTGCGGAAATGCCGCGAAGGTGAAGGCCGAGCTCGGCTGGCAGCCCACGACCACGCTCGAGGATCTGATTGCCATGATGGTCGAGGCCGATCTCAAGCGAGTGAGGGATGAGCGTTGCTGACGGCCACTGCGGGCACTATGGCCTACCGACCCGCCGCCCGGCGGTAGGCTGCGGCCGTGCCGTCCACCATCGCGCGGATACTGAACTCCTGGCGGACGCGCTCACGCCCGGCCTGGCCCAGGTTCTTTCGCCGGGCGGGATCCGTCAGCAGAGCCGCGACGGCCTCCGCCAGCGCGGCGGGGTCCTCGGGTGGAACCAGCAGGCCGGTCTCGCCGGGGACCACCACGTCACGGTGGCCGGGCGCGTCCGTGGCCACGACGGCGAGCCCGGCCGCCATGGCCTCGAGAATCGCGAGCGGGAGCCCCTCTTTCCGGGAGCTGGCCACGTAGAGATCGAGCACCGGCTGGATCCGCGCTGGATTCTCGAGGAAGCCGGTGAAGATCACCTGCTCCGATAGGCCGCTCTCGACGACGAGCCGGCGAATCCGCTGCTGCTCGCCGCCGCCCCCGACGAGGACGAGGGCCAGGCGCGGGAACCGCACCCTCAGGCGTCGAAGGGCCTCGACGAGGAGCTCGATCCGCTTGATCGGGTCGAAGCGGCTGATGCAGCCGATGACGACGTCGTCAGCCGTGAGCCCGAGGCTCTCCCGGCGGATCGGCGCTTCGAGCACGGCCCGCTCCATGTCCTCGATGTCGACACCGTTGACGATGACGACGCTCTGCTCCGGCCGAAAGAGGCGCAGGCCGAGCCCCTCGAGGTGCTGGGAGCGGGAGACATTGATGACGGTGTGACTCCAGCGCGAGAGCTGTCGCTCCAGAGCCAGGTAGAGATGCCGGTTGAGCGGGGAGTAGCCGCTGTAGTGAAGTCCGTGGAAGGTGTGGATCGCCGGCACGCGCATCCACCGTGCAACCGTCCGGCCGTAGAGTCCCGGCCCCTTGCCGTGCGTGTGGACGACGTCGATGCCGAGTCTCGAGATCAGACGGCGGGTGAGGGAGAAGTGCCGCGCGCTCAGGCGACGGGGTGGAAACTCGACGACCTCGAGGCCGCGATCGCGAAACCGATCGAAGAAGATCCCGTCGTGCGGAGCGCCGATCACGAGCTCGAACTCGTTCCGCGGGAGGTGCTGGACCAGATCCCAGACGTGCTTGGGCCCGCCGCCGGGGCTCGTCGTCACCAGGAGCTCGAGGACGCGGATGGGCTGTGTCACGTCGCCGAGGGCCCCTTCCCTGTTTTCACGTGAGCGATCGACGATACCGCGGCCAGCGGCGGCGCGGCAAGCAGGTATCGAGTACACTCTGTAGCGCCACGCGAGAGCGTCGGACGGAGGCCGGCATGGACTGGCAAAAGGAGCTGGACGAGCTGAGGCGCCGCGAGGAGCTGGCCGAACGGCTCGGCGGGCCCGAGCGCGTCAAGCGCCAGCACGACGGCGGCCGGTACACCATCCGCGAACGGATCGCCACGCTCGTGGATCCCGGCACCTTCCACGAGCTGGGCAAGATCGCGGGCCGGGCGGCCTACGACGAGCGAAACGACCTCGAGGACTTCACACCGTCCAACTTCGTTTTCGGGCGGGCGCAGGTCGACGGCCGCCCGGTCATCGTCGGCGGCGACGACTTCACCGTGCGTGGGGGCTCCGCCGACGCGACGATCAAGGGCAAGCACAACATGTGCGAGCGGATGGCGAACGAGCTGAGGCTGCCGCTGATCCGCCTCGTCGAAGGCTCCGGCGGCGGCGGCTCGGTCAAGACCATCGAGACGACGGGGCGCGCCAACGTCCCCGCCGTCGACGGCTGGGAGATGGTCGTCAACAACATGGGCGCCATCCCCCGCGTGGCGCTCGGCCTCGGCTCGGTCGCGGGGCTCGGCGCGGCTCACCTCGCGGCCGCGCACTATTCCGTGATGATCAAGGACAAGTCGGCGCTCTTCGTCGCCGGGCCGCCCGTCGTCGAGCGGCTCGGCCAGAAGCTCACCAAGAACGAGCTGGGGGGCTGGGAGATCCAGCTGAAGGCGGGCGCCGTTGACCACGCCGTGGACACCGAGGAGGACGCCTTCGCCTGCGCGCGGCGATTCCTCTCCTATCTGCCGTCGTCGATCGACGACGTGCCGCCCCGCGGACCGCGCACCGACGACGCCGACCGGCGCGAGCCCTGGCTCTTCGAAGCGATTCCCCACGACGTCCGCAAGCCGTACAAGATGCGCGCGATCGTCGACGCCGTCGCGGACCGCGGCTCCTTCTTCGAGGTCGCGGGCCTGTACGGCCGCGCGATCATCACGGGACTCGCGCGTCTCGATGGCTGGCCCGTGGCGCTGATGGCGAGCGACCCCTTCTTCTACGGCGGCGCCTGGACGGCCGACACCTGCCAGAAGGTCGAGCGCTTCGTGGACATCGCGCAGACCTTTCACCTGCCGATCGTCTATCTCGTCGACTGCCCCGGCTTCCTGATCGGCAAGGATGCCGAGCAGACCGGCACCATCAAGCAGGGCGTGCGCGCGATGTCGGCGATCTGGCAGACGACCACGCCCTGGTGCGCGGTGATCGTCCGTAACGTCTTCGGCGTCGCCGGCGCCGCCCACCGGAACGGCAGCCGTTACTGCACGCGCTACGCCTGGCCCTCCGGACGCTGGGGCTCGCTGCCGCTCGAAGGCGGGATCGAAGCCGCGTATCGGGCGGAGATCGCCGCGGCTCCGGATCCGGAGGCGAGGATGGCCGAGATCGAAGAGCGGCTGACCAAGCTCCGCTCGCCGTTCCGCTCGGCGGAGACCTTCTGGATCGAGGAGATCATCGACCCGCGCGACACGCGGCCGCTGCTCTGCGAGTTCGCCAACCTCACGGCGCCGCTGCGGCGCCCGGGGCCGTCGACGCACCACATGCGCGGCTAGGCGGGGGCAGCCAGGCTCGATGGCGGGCACCGCACGCCGACCGCACACGCTCGACGCGTCGCTGACGCGGATCCTCTGCATCTCGGCGCACCCGGACGACAACGAGTTCACGATCGCCGGGAGCGTCGCCCGGTGGGCCCGCGAAGGGCGCGACGTCGTCTTCTGTCTGGTCACGTCAGGCGGCGCCGGCACCAACGAGCACACCCCCGACAACACGGGCCTCGTGCCCGTGCGGGAGCGCGAATCGTGGGACGCCGCGAAGATCCTCGGCGTCAAGGACCTCGTGTTCCTCGGGTATCAGGACGGCGTCATCGAGCCGACCCTCGGGCTCCGGCGCGACCTGACACGCGTGATCCGCCGCTGCCGGCCCGACGTGGTGGTGTCCGGCGACCCGACGGTGCGCTGGTACGGCAACGAGTATCTCAATCATCCGGATCATCGTGCGGTCGCCAGCGCGGCGCTCGACGCCGTCTTTCCGTCCGCGGAGACCCGCGTCGTCTTCCAGGAGCTGCTGGCCGAGGGCCTCGAGCCGCACAAGGTGAAAGAAGTGTTCATCAGCGGCGCGATCCCGCCCGACACCTGGATCGACATCGGCGACACGCTGGCGCTCAAGTGCGCGGCGCTCCGCGCCCACGTCTCGCAGGTGGGCCCGGGCGAGTGGATCGACGCCTTGATCCGCGCCTGGGCGCTTCGCGACGGCAAGCGGGCGGGCGTGAAGTACGCCGAGGCCTACCGTCGCTTCGTCCTCGATCGTGGCTAGCCAACCCGGTACCGGCCTGATGCTGGCGGGGGCGATGGTCGCCTTCTCCGGCCTGTGCATCGTTCTGGTCAAGGTGTTCGGGGTGCCGGAGTACGGGGTCCTCCTGGCGGTCGGGATCGGCCTCATCGCGCTCGGCCTCGTTCGCCGATTCACGCACAAGGACCATGACGGCCAATGACCGAGCGCCACGTTACCTGGATTCGACGACCTTGTGGCGCTGGGTGCCGAGGTTGGTGATCCCCATCTCGACCACGTCCCCGGGCTGCAAGTACTTCGGCGGCTTTGCGCCGTGTCCCACGCCGGCGGGCGTGCCGGTGGAGATCACGTCGCCCGCGCGCAGCGACATGAACCGGCTGACGTAGGCGACCAGGGACGCGACCGAGAAGATCATCTTCGCGGTGTTCCCGTCCTGCCGCCGCTCACCGTTGACCGTCGTCCAGAGCGCCAGGGCCTGCGGATCGCCGGCCTCGTCGGACGTGACCAGCCACGGGCCTGTGGGACCGAAGGTGTCGGCGCTCTTGCCCTTCGTCGTGGTGCCACCGTGCTCCATCTGGAACTCGCGCTCCGAAACGTCGTTCACCAGAACGTACGCGGCGACGTGGCGGAGCGCCTCGGCCTCGCTGACGTAGCGCGCGTCACGCCCGATCACGACCCCGAGCTCCACCTCGTAGTCCAGCTTCACCGAGCCGCGCGGACGCACGATGGCGTCGTCGGGGCCGCAGATCGCGCTGGGCGCCTTGATGAACAGCGTGGGCTCCTTGGGGAGCGCCATGCCGACCTCGGCGGCGTGGTCGGTGTAGTTGAGTCCGATGCAGACCATCTTGCCGAGACCGGCCAGCGGGCAGCCCAGCCGCGGGCGTCCGCGCACGACCGGCAGGCGCGGGAGGTTGGCGCCGCGCAGACGCCGGAGCGTCGCCGGCGCGAGCGCGGCCGGCGTCACGTCCTTGATGACGCGCGACAGATCGTGCAGCGTGCCCTCTGCGTCGATCGCGCCGGGCCGCTCGGCGCCGGGTCGGCCGTATCGCACGAGCTTCATGTCAGGTGTGCCTCATATCTCTCAGCTGTGCCTCACGCCTCTCAGGCCTGCCTCAGGCCTCTCAGGCGTACCGGATGCCGATGATCTCGCCGACGAGCGCGGGGCGCTCCTGCCCCTCGATCTCGACCGTCATCTCGGAGCTCACGCGCACCCCGTTGCCAGGCACCTCTTCGGCGCCGGTGATGCGCTGGCGCACGCGGATGCGCGAGCCCGCTTGAACGGGGGAGATGAAGCGGATCTTGTTCGAGCCGTAGTTGATGCCCCGGCTTCGCTTGGTGACCTCCAGCAGCGTGGAAGCCATCCGCGGGACCATCGACAGCGTCAGGTACCCGTGGGCGATCGTCTTGCCCCCGGGCATCTCGCGCTTCGCCCGCTCGACATCCACGTGGATCCACTGGTGGTCGCCCGTCGCGTCCGCGAACTTGTCGATCATCGCCTGATCGACCGTGACCCACTCCGAGGGGCCGAGCTCGCGTCCGACGAGCTTGAGTAGATCCTTGGGATACTCCACTTTGAGCGTGGCCATCTCTCCCTCCTGGAATTAGGTGCTCACGCGGGGGGGCGCGTCATGCTCTCGCGACGCCCGACATCACCGACGGCGGCCGGGTCGGGCACGCGCGCGGTGATAGGCAGCGCGTCCTGGGGGCTGGTGCCCCAGGTGACGGTCTGGGCGATGTCGCCCGCGGCAAGCGCGACCTCCCGATCGAACGCGGCGCCGGCATCGCTCGGCAGCGTCTTCCAGTACGCGCGCGCCTGGCTCCAGGCGTCGCCCCGAGGCGCGAAGGGCCTGGCCTCGACGTAGGCGAAGGTCGTGTCGTCCGGCGCGATCAACATGGATCGCCGAGCCCGCGTACTCGATCGCGTGGCTCACGCCGCCGCCGGCGCCGTGCGTCGCCGTGTGCGAGTCGCCGCAGACCAGCGTAACGCCGGGGACCGTCAACCCCTGCTCCGGGCCGATGACGTGCACGATCCCCCGCCGCGCTTCGCCCACGCCGAAGTGGACGATATGCTGGTCGCCGGTGTGGCGTGCGAGCGCCTCGACCATGCCGCGCACCTCGGCGTCGGGCGCGGGCGATCCCGGTGAGGTCAGGACGTAGTGATCCGCGGTCGCAAAGCTCAGGTCCGGGCGGCGCACCCGCCGCCCGCTCTTCGCGAGCCGGCCGAAGGCGGCGGTCGTGCCTTCGTGGAGCAGATGGCGGTCCACGTAGAGGAGCACGTGTCCCCCGGGCCCCTCGGCCACGACGTGCCGGGCCCAGATCTTCTCGAACATGGTCTGCGGTGTGGACACGAAGGACGGCCTCCCGGCGGAAGAGTACCCGGTGCCCCTGGTCACCTCAACTACAAATCGCTATCGTATCGCCGGTGGAACATGAGCTTCGGGGCAAGCCGCTCACGCGGCGCGCGGTGCTACGTCTGATGGCGGCGGCGACGGGGCCGGCAGGGGCAGGCGTCGCGCCCTCGCCCCTGGAGCGACCCATCCCGTCCAGCGGCGAGAAGATCCCCGCCGTCGGGCTCGGCACGTGGCGAACCTTCGACGTCGGCGCCTCCGCGACCGAGCGCGCGCCGCTCAAGGACGTCCTCCAGCGCTTCGCCGAGCTGGGCGGACGCGTGGTCGACTCCTCGCCGATGTATGGCGCGGCCGAGTCGGTCGTGGGCGATCTCGCCACCGACCTTGCGATCACCGACACGTTGTTCCTCGCCACCAAGGTCTGGACGAGCGGGCGCGACACTGGCGTGGCGCAGATGGAGCAATCGCTCCGACGGCTACGCAGGCAGCGCCTCGACCTCATGCAGATTCACAACCTGCTCGACTGGCGAACGCACCTTCGCACGCTGCGAGAGTGGAAGGCGGCGGGCCGCGTCCGCTACGTCGGCGTCACACACTACACCTCGAGCGCGTACGACGAGCTGGAACGGGTGCTCCGCGGCGAGCCGCTGGACTTCGTCCAGGTCAACTACTCGCTGGGCGAGCGCGAGGCCGAGCGCCGCATCCTGCCCCTCGCCCGCGACCGCGGCGTCGCCGTGCTCGCGAATCGCCCCTTCTCGGAGGGCGGCCTCTTCCAGCGTGTCCGGGGCCGGGCGTTGCCCGAGTGGGCCACCGCGCTCGACTGCGAGAGCTGGGCCCAGTTCTTCCTGAAGTGGATCCTCGCGCACTCCGCCGTCACGTGCGTGATTCCCGCCACGAGCCGGCCGCAGCACCTCGTCGACAACATGAAGGCGGGCACCGGCAGTCTTCCAGATGCGGCGACGCGCGAGCGCATGGCCGCCCTCGTCGCCACGCGGTGAACCGGGTGGTCGGTGCGTAGCCGTGACCGACATCCTTGCCTTCCTTGTGCGGCACGGCGAGGTGGTCCTCTTCCTGTACGTTTTCGCCGACCAGCTGGGGGTCCCGCTCCCGGCGGTGCCGATCTTGTTCGCGGCGCGTCAGCGCACACGCCGAGCGGGTGGGCAAGGCCTTCGCGGTGGCGCTTGCCGCCGTCATCGCTGCATACGTGGTCTTCAAGTGGATCCAGCGCCAGCGCTTGCTGCGCAGTCTGAGGATCGCGCGAGTGTCGGCGGAGGAGCCTCAAAGCCTGGCTCGACGGCCTCGCTCGATGTGAAGGCGGTGCCGTACGCGATTCCCGGTGCGGTCCGCGTCGCCGCCGAGGACCTCGAGCAGCGACATCCTGACCTGGCTCGTGACCGCGAGATCGTTCTCTACTGCAGCCGACCGAACGAGGCGACGAGCGCCCGGGTGGCGCTTCTCTTGCGGAGGAAGGGCATCACGCGCATCCGCCCGCTGGCGGCCGGGCTCGAGGGCTGGCGGCAGCGAGGGTTCCCCCTCGAGCCCGGAGGGATCGGCTCCATCGGCCCCTTGCAAGCCTCACAGATCGGTTCGGCATCGGCGTTTGCGAGAGCGAGGTCGAGCGCGCCACGGAGGTCGTCGACGCGTTCCCGCGCCACGGCCTCCATGAGCAGATACTCGTGCGCGTCGAGCCAACCCATGGTCTTTGGATGCCTGTCGTGAGGCTTGCGATGCAGCCGGACGAGCGAGGACCAACCTCGCTCGCCCTGCGGCCTGCATCACGCGCGCGGCGACGGCACCTCATGGCCGCGCGGCGCCTGGATGTCCTCATTGCGGTCGCGCGGAGCCTGTACATCCTGGTTGCGCGGCGCCTGCACTTCCTGGCCGCGTGGCGCCTCGACGTCCTGAACCGACGCGGCGTGCGCGGCGGTGGCCATCAGCACGGTTGCCAGAGCGAGAGTGACTGCGTTCGTGAGCTTCATGTCTTTTTTCTCCTTTGTCGGTTGTGTCCAACCGAGCGCTTGCAAAGCAGCGGGCATGCCAAACGCAAACCGAACGAAATCATTGAGCATGGCGCGCGCAGCGAGCCCGGCGCCGGTTCCAAGCCGAAACCCAGGGTTCAGGATGAAACTGCGCGCGCGGTCGCCGTGACTTGCCGGTCGGCCGTTCCGCATTGGAACGCCGTTTCGAAGTGGAACGCGGGCGTATCGGTGTTTCGCGATTCCACGCGGGCCCGCGCGTGGCACGCGATTTGCCCCTCAGCGTAGACTGATTCGGTAGGAGGATGTGATGCCGGCGCCGCTCATCCTGACGTTCGTCTCGACGCTCGCCTTCGCGATCCAGCTCCTGATCTTCGCGTACCTCTACTCGTCGCACCGTGTGCGTTTCTTCCAGTACCTGCTCCTCGCGTGGGGCGCGTACACGCTGTCCAAAGGCCTCCGGCTCGTGGACGGGCTCGTCCTGGACGTCCACCATCCGAGCTTCGCCACCGACGCGGCCACCGTCGCCGCCGTCGGCTTCACGCTGGCCGCCGCCTTCGCGCACCGCTGGGACTATCGACTGCGCGGACGGGACGTCCTGATCGGAGCCGGGGTCGCGGTGTTGCTGGCGCTCTCGAGCAGCGGTGACGCGGGTCAGCGGATCGTGGGCGGGAGCCTCGGCGTCGTCCAGATCGCGGCCGGCGTGCTGTTCTGGCCGGCGCGCGGTCGCATCACCCAATTTCGAGGCGAGCGACTTCTGGCCGGCCTCCTGACGCTCTGGGGTGTCCATCGAATCGCGACGCAGTTCGTGAACACCGACCCCGGTTCGGCCGGGTACATGGCGGTGCACGCGGTGTTCATCGCGCTCTACTTCCTCTCGACGTTCGCCGTGATCATCATGGTGCTCGAGCGGGCGCGCGGTGAGAGCGAGCGGCTCCACGCGCGCCTGCGCGAGGCCGAACGCCTGGGGACCGCCGGCGAGCTCGCGGCCGGCATGGCGCACGAGATCCGCAACCCGCTCGCGGCCATCGTCAACGCCACCGCGCTGCTCACCGACGAGGCGGGGCTCACGCCCGACGAGCGCTCGGCGACGCTCACAGCCCTCCGCACCGAGGCGCGGCGGCTCAACCGCATCCTCTCCGATTTCCTGCACTTCGCGCGTCCCCAGGAAGCGCGGCGCGCGCCCGGCGACATCCGCGAAGTGGTCGAGCACGTGAGCGCGCTGATCCGCGACGACCGCTCGCGCGCCTCCCGCGTGGACGTGCGGGTGGCGGTCGACCCGGCCGTCCCGCGCTTCGCCTTCGACCGCGATCAGGTCATCCAGGTGCTCTGGAACGTCGCCCTCAACGGCGTCGAGGCGATGAACGGCCGTGGCCGGCTGTCCCTCGAGGTCGCCCGGCAGAACGGGGACGTCGCCCTCGCGATCAGCGACACCGGGTCCGGGATTTCCCCCGAGAATCTTCCGCGCGTATTCGAGCCGTTCTACTCCGGCAAGCCGAACGGGAGCGGGCTCGGCCTCACCATCGCCGAGCGCATCGTCGGCGCGCACGGCGGTCGCATCGAGATCGACTCCAAGCCCGGCCGCGGGACGCGCGTGACGCTGCTGTTTCCGCTCGAGGCCGCCTGACGGTGGCCCACCTGCTGGTCGTCGACGACGAGCCGTCGGCGCGGAGCACGCTGGCCCTGCTGCTCCGCAAGCGAGGCCACCGTGTGCTCGAAGCCGACGGCGTCACCGCCGCGACGAAGTGCCTCGCGGAGGAGGTGTTCGACCTCGTCGTCACCGATCTCCGGATGCCGAACGGCGACGGCCTCGACGTGCTGCGGGC
>WNFT01004618.1_pt1 | contig 12694 bp, 9 predicted proteins | sample 5400191 | NCBI WGS metagenome assembly WNFT01 (sample SAMN13153359, study PRJNA577476) | soil metagenome | isolation source: 80 cm saprolite under Madrone tree | place: USA:California | collected 2016-06-14
TCGATAGCCGATCAATTGCAGCAATCGCGTGATCGAAGTGGAGGCGCACGCACAACGCATTGCGACTTACCATAATCGGAGCGGCGTGCGTGCCTGCGGCCGGACGCATTGCAATCCGATGACAGCGCGAGGAGTCTGGGGCGCATCCATCGGACGGCGAGAGTATTGCGCGGCCGATCCGACCCGCGTATACAGAGACAATTCCACAAATTTAGGGAGACGCCGTATGCAAGTCACTCATTGCTTCTCGCGCCTGATTTCCTGTTCTCTGCTCTTGACCGCCACCCTGTCCACCACGTCAGTACTCGCCGCCGCGCCGCACGTGCGAGCCGCAAACACAACCGCCGGCGCCAGTACGACGAGCGCTACTGCTCGCACGATATTGGTGGGCAGCGTACCGTCCTGGGCCACCAGGGAAAACTATGTCGCGCCCGCGGAAGCGACCACCGACGTCGGGTTTCGCGTCTACCTCGGCTGGACCAATCCTGCCGCGGCCGAAGCGCTCGCGCGGTCCGTATCGGATCCGCACAGTACGACTTACGGTAAATTCCTGACACCCAATCAGTTTCGCAGTCAGTTCTCGCCGGCTCCCGCCGATGTCGCCAAGGTGCAGAATTGGCTGCGCAGCCAGGGCTTCTCGATCATCTACTCGCCGCAGAACAACCACTATGTATCGGCGGAAGGCAGCGTGTCACAACTTGCGGCCGCCTTCGGCGCCCCGTTCGGCCTCTACAGCGTCCGGGGTCAAACGGTGCGCTCACCCTCTGGCGATGTATCGATACCCAGCACCCTCGCGGGTATCATCAAGTCGGTGATCGGTCTCGACGAGAGTTTTCAGTTCATCGAAACGCATCTCCGAGTCGATGGACAGGCGCCGCCGTCGGCGGGCTTCAGAAACGCGCCGCCGCTGCCGCTCCCCTGGGCGGAGCCGCCCCTCTCCCCCTATGCGTTCACGGCCGGATTCACCGCGATCGCGGGGCTACACCCCGGATCAGATCAAGAGCGCCTACGGGATTTCCGGCTTTGACGGCAGCGGCCAGACCGTGGCCATCATCGATGCGTATGCTTCGCCGACGATCCTGGATGACGTGAACCAGTGGTCGACCAACCGCGGGCTGCCGACCATGACGCCCGCGCAGCTGGTGCAAGTTGTGCCACCCGGCGTCTACCAGCGCCCGCAAAATCGGCAGCAGGATCCGCAGGGCTGGTATGGCGAGGAGACATTGGACGTCGAGGCGGTACACGGCATGGCACCGGGCGCCAAGATCGTCTTCGTCGCCGCCCCGAACAACCGCCAGGATATCGACGCGGCCATGAATCACGTGGTCGACCGGCACCTGGCGCAAATCGTCACGAACTCCTACGGCTTCTCGACCGAGTTCTTACCGCCGGGCTATATCCTGCCGCTCGAAGCGACACTGATACAGGCGGCGATCGAAGGCATCGGCGTGTACTTTTCTTCCGGTGACTCAGGCGATGAAACCGTGAACCACGGTTTCGCCGTCACCGACTGGCCCGCCTCGAGCCCCTGGGTCACGGCCGTTGGCGGCACCAGCCTCGGCATCGGCGCGTCCGGGACTCGCGTGCTGGAGACCGGCTGGGGCACGAGCAACTACAACTGCAATACCACCACGCTGGTCTGCGCGCGCACCAGATGGAACTACGGTGCGGGCGGCGGTGTCAGCGCAATATTCGCCGAGCCTGCATACCAGCAATCCGCCGGCCTCACTCTCACCGGTCGAGGCGTGCCGGATGTCGCGGCGCTGGCCGATCCGCAGACGGGTCTATTGATAGGACAAACGCAGACCTTCCCGAATGGCGTGTTCTACGATGAATATCGGATCGGCGGTACCAGTGTGGCGAGCCCGATTTTTGCCGGGATCATGGCGCTGGCCGACCAGAAGGCCGGTCACCCCCACGGCTTCGCGAACCCGCTGTTCTACGATAATCCGGCCGCGTTCTACGACGTCGTGTCGGTCAAGTCGGCCGTAGCGCGCCGCAATTTCGTCAACAGCGTCGATACGAGTGCGGGTACGGTCGATCGTCTGCGCACGTTCGACGACTATTCGGGCTCGCCGACGCAGCACACGGCACCCGGCTGGGATAACGTGACAGGTCTGGGCACGCCCGGCAGCGCTTTCATGAGCTTGATCGGACAGTAATTATTCAACGAGGTCACCTGATATCACCGTCGTAGCCTCTTTGGCCACGACGGTGATTCCGGTCTTGATCGGACGGTCAGCTCAGAGCGAGATCACGGGATATCAACTGTCGTCGTCTGATTCGCGACGACGGTGATTCCCGTCTTGACCGGAGTGAGAGTGAACTTTACTGCAGCGTCCGCCAGATCGGGGTTGTCCAGGGCGGCCTGACAAGTGAAGGCCACCGTGTACGAGCCAGGCGGCAGAAACGTAAACTGGTAGTAGTACGGCGGTTGGGAAGTGGCGACCGGGGCCGCGGAAGCCAACGGCTGATTGGCATCGGTGGCGGGCGCCACGCTATTCATATCTTCGGGCGCGGTTACCGTGCCATCGTACAGATAGACGCCCGGCGTGCAGCCGGCGTTCGCGGCTATCAGCGTGGCGCTGACTTGTCCCTGAATATTGCCGACGGTGGTGTTATCGACCAAGCGTTCCGCAGGCTTGAGAATGCAGGCCGGCGCCATTCCGGGCGGACACGTGATGGCCTTACGCAGGTCGAAATCGATGGTGTAGTCCACAACGCCGCTGCTCGGGACGGTGAAGCCGGAAACGAGCTTCAAGCCGGTTTCGGAGCCGCTCGGCACCTGCAATCCGTGCACCGTTCCGTCGGAGAGCGTGACGTAGGAATTGCTCGGATTGCCATCGGCTACCACCATCAAGCGAATCTGCCCGTAGTCGCCGGCGCGAATCGGTTGGCTGAACAGCACCGCTGACGCGGTGCCGCTCTGGGTGAGCAGGTCGATGGTTTTGGGTGTCGCGAAAGTAATATCAACGGGGTTGCCACTGTTGGCGGTCAGTTCAACACCGGTAAACTTCACGACCACCGCTTGGGCACCGTCGACGGGGGCATCGCCGACCGCCAGGGTCATTTTACCCGAATTCCCGGAGCCGCCGCCGCACGCGGCCAGACCGAACGCACCTACCGCAACCAATCCTAAGAATCCCGTAAGACCAGTTCGCCGATTCATGGTGAGTTCCCCCTGTACGTCGAGCGTGCGCGAAACAAATATGCGCAGATGGCTGCAATTATCCGACGATCGGCAATTGACTTACAATGTCTTCGGAGTGCGACAAATTTTTATTTAACAATAATATACAGCGATTTTCTCGACATCGCCTTATTGTAAAATTTACGCCGCTCCGTTCCTCTTTAATTCTCGCCCGAGGACTTCCAGTAGAGCTTCTTGCGGGTCGGTACGATGGTCGGCTTCACCTGTTGCGGGGAGATGGGCGAACTCGCCACGCCCGACAATTGCGCGGTGCCAAGAGTCACGGTCATCGCCTGTCCGCCGACCACGACGTTCGCCAGCACGGGCGAGGGCGGCAGGCCGCCACCGACGAACACGCCGGACCGGGAGCCGCCGCACGACATTCCGTTCGCCGCGATACCGCCGGACGCGTTGAACAGGTTGAGCCAATATCCGCGCGCTTCACCCAGCGAGGTGGAACACGAACTCTGCGCGGCCGGGATGGGCCGGTTGGTCGAGAAGGCCACCAAACCGGCGGCGATGATGGCGGAGCTGGCCGTTTGCTCGTCCGCTCCGATCGCAGGGGGAATCACTCCGTACTGATTGAGACTCATGAACCAGCCCCTTGCACTCGAACTGGGCAGAACGCCCGGCGTGCTGCAGCTCGTGGTCGAGCCAACACCAGTGGGCCCATAGGTGTAGTCATACATGTAGTTGGTGTCGTTGACGTTGGTGTCGTCGAGGTCGACGGCGGTGACCGGCGCCGGCGGCAGGCCGGGCTGCGGTAGATCGTCCTTGTACACGTAGAAGCGATTCACCACGTGGTCGGGATAGGGATATTCGCTCTGCAGCGGATGTTCCCGGTCGCCCGAACCGAGCGCGAGATAGACCTGGCCTCCGGGCGCCGTGGGCAGGGTCGCCGGCGCCGAGAGCAGCGCGGGAGCGAACAGGAATTTTCTTCCCGCGCCGTTGGCGTAGGTCGCGCCGTTGGTGAAGGCCACCTTGTTCATGCGCCAGTTACTCTGGGACGCGGCGAAGTCCAGGCGGTAGATATTGCCGCCGGTGTCGACCGCGTAGGCGTGATCGATGACGCCGGGCGTCGCAACGGCAATCAGCGCCACATCGGCTGCGACGCTGCGTGCTGTGGGGAAGGAATTGACGAGCGCACCGGTGCCCGCATCGAGCACGTACACCCCGGCGCCCTTGGGGCTGGCGCCACAAACCGGCGCGGACGTATTCGCGTCTTCGCAAGTGTCATATCCGCCGCCCACGATGACCACCGGCCCCGTGTAGCCGAGCACACTGCCGGCCACGACCGGCGTGGACCAGGTCTGTCCCATACCGCTCATCCCGGTCGTGCAATTCGCGTCATTTCCCTCCGGGTAGGGGCAGCCGGCTTTCCACTTGAACGTCGGGGCGGTCGGCGTGGTGACGTCGAACGCATAGATCGTTCTGCCGCCGCGGCGCATCGAGGGATAGATCCAGACCTTGGAATTGTCCGCGTTCTGATAGAGGCCGATCGAGCCGTCGAAGTAATAGTCCTTGGGCGTCGGGAACACGGTCATCGCCGAAGTAATCTGCCCGAAGTAACTAACCCCGGGACTGTTGTTCATCAGGCGGGAGAATCCCGTCTGCGAGGCATAGAACTCCGGCGCGACGAATGCCCAGAGCTCCTTGCCGTAGCAGGTGTCGATGGCGCGCAGAGTGCCATCGTTGGATCCATAAAACACGGTGGAACCCGAGATGGGATTGCCGCTCGAATCGGTTTGGCCCGGGCAAGTGGCGCCGTAATCGACGGGCTGGGGCCGCGAGTGAATTTCATCGCCGTGCACGGAGGGTCGAACGTGGTCCGTCGGCAGGACCGGCGGGAAATTCGAATTGTTGACGTACTCAGCCCGTCGGCCCGTCGTGAACGAGAGGCCCGTTGTGCTCGAGGTCGACGCCGCGTTCAAGGTGATCGAATTCGTCCCGATGGCCGTGATGAGGGTCCCCGCCGCCACGCTGCCGTCGGATGAAGACACCTGAAGTCCCACGGAGAGGCCCCCTATGGCCCCGGAGGCGATCCCGTCGACCGTCGTGGTCCCGTGCGTGTTGCCGGTGAACTGGACATTGCTGACATCGTGACCCAGGATGAAATTGGCCATGGCCACCTGGGTCGGGTCGCTTCCGAGAGTCGCCGATGTGAAGTTGACCAGTGCGGTGCCGGTCAGGCCCGAGAGCGTGTAGACCGTTCGATTGACCGTCCAGGTCGGAGACGTGTTGGTGGCGGACGGATTGTTTCCCTTGCGAATCACCTCGCCGATCCCGCCCTTCTCCACGATAGGACCGTCCGGGTCGTCGGACCACGAACTGAATCCCGTGACGGAGTTGGGACAGAGGCCTTTGGGCACGGGAAGATCGGAGGGATCGTTCTTCCAGTAGCGATTGGAATCCGTGGTCCAGAAGCTCTGGGCGCAGGGAGTGAGGAACCCCGTCAATGAGCTTACCGCATTGATCGGCGGGCTCGAGTTGTCGCCCAGATCGATGCTGCCGTTCAGGGCGATCAGCTGGAACTGCTTGAGATTCCCCATCCATCGCGGATTGTCCGCGGGGTCGGGACGGAACATCGGGATGAATACCTGATTTCTGTCCTGCGTCCGGTTCGTGGTGTTCACGGGCAGAGAGGCCGACGCGAAGGTGCTGTTGACGGCCTGGATCTCGGAGAAAATCGTCGACAGCGCCTTGCCAATATCCGAAGCGCTCCCCACGGCGAAATATTTGCCGCCGCCCATGACCGCCGCGTTCTGCAGGGAGGAAGAATATGAAGAATTCTGCAGATGGAGATACTGCGGCTGAGTGTTATAGGCGTCCAGCACGAAGGTCACGACCGAGCCGTTATTGTTACCGGCGGGAACGACGACACCGTTGGTTCTCAGAAAATAGGTCCATTCGTCCAACCATGTATCCGTTGGACTCCCGGGTAGGATGGGGGGTTGTATGGGCAGCGCCGGACTCGCATTGGCCACCGTGGGTTCATACGTCGCCCGACCGATGGATCCAAAATTGTTGGCATTATTGGCGATGTAGATGATGTAGGTCGCCGCGCACGGTTTACTCGACGTGATCGGACTTTGGTAAGTGCTTCCGTTGAGTGCCCAGCCCGAGTTCAATCCCTGTCCTTTGCCCGACAGGGACTGCGGGTTTTGCGGGACATCGACGAAGACATTCTGATTGGCGTAAGAGGAGCCATAGGGTCCGCTGAAGGGGGCGAGGCCCGAGAGATACTTGTAAATCTCGTAGAAGCCGGCGGACTCATCCTTGTTGTTCTGACCTGCCACTTTCTCGGCAGGATCGGTGATGTTGTTGGAAATGCCGTTCAGAATATTCTGTAGCGCCACATTGTTGGCCGCGATGGTCATGTCGCGGACACCGAAACGGATGTAGCCGCCGCCGGTACCCGGGGTCGCCCCCGCGCTGGCCGTCGCGCTGCCGGCATAGGCGGTGAGCATGGCAATCCCGACGTTCGCGGGTTTCGTGCCGTTGATCGTTTTCAGAGTGGAGATTATGGCGGCGAGTTCCGCCTGTCCCTGATTGCCGCCATTGTCCGGCCAGTGGTTGTCATTTCGACTCCAGTTCGGGCTGTTGTCGATGAGGAAGATGATGTTGGGCGCTTCCGAGTTGCCGGACGAATTACCCATGAAAATATCGGTATCGCCGGTCGGGCAGAGATCGGTGGCTGTGTTGGGGTTGCAGGTCGACTGCGCCCGGACGGCCGAGGGTGCCGCGACTGCGCACAGAATCAGCGCCAGGGCGGTAACGCTCGATTTGCAAAGGCGAATCATGGTGATATTCCTCATCATGGACAAAGAGTTGCCGCGGGCACACGCACCGCGACGCCTTGATCGACGACATATTGAGCGCTCGTCACCTGGTCGGTGGCGGTGGCCTGCACATCCCAGACGCTGCTCGAACACATCGAGTTGCCGTTGGCGGCGCCCGTCACGCCTGTAGCCTGGCCATTGCCAAGCAGGCAGCCGGCATCGTTCGGATTCGAGAAATCGAGCGCCGAGTTGAGGATCGGTTGGATGGCGTTGCACAACACGACGATGCCGACCCTGACGTCGGGTACACCGTCGCCATTCACGTCGACACACGCGGTGTTCTGCGTGATGCAGGGATTGAACACGGCGTTGGTCGGGGTCGCCGTGAACTGCGTGGAACTGATGACTTGCTCGATGGTTTGCTGCGCGGCCGACAGCGCCTGTTTGCGCTGCTGCATGTTGCCCACGATTTGCAGGTCACTCTTGCCCAGCCTGAAAGAGGCCACGGCCAGCAAGGAAATCAGAATCAACATGATCAGGCTCACGATCAACGCGGCGCCCTGCTGTCGGAAGGACGGGCAGTTCATGGCGTATTCCTTCCGGCGGGATTGTTCAACTTGACGACCGACTCATAGGCATGGCGTTTGTAAGCATCGTTGAACGGACCCACGGTGTTGGGCGTGACGCCGTCGAATTGCAATCCGAGCGTATACACCTTGCCGTCGACATAGCCCTGAGTGGTGGTCGTGTTGCGCGCCAGGACGTTGATCTTCGCGGCAACGGTGTTCCGCCAGCAGTTGGTCGGCGATGCCGCACACGCAGCAAGGTTGTCCGGATCGGTGGTATACACGGCCGGCGAACCGGTCGTCGGCACACCGGTGTCGAGACCGTATTCGATCTGCAAGTTCTCGATGCCCTCCACGAGCGGCACGATGTTGAAAGCGGCGACGCCGGCAGCGTTGCCGAGCTCCGCGCGCTTGAGGGTGGGAATGCCGTCGCCCGCCTGATCGTTGTTGGCGACAAAGTAGATGTGGGTGCGGTACTGGTATTTACTGGCCAACGTGACACAGTCCTTCTTATGTAGAGTGAAGTTGGCGGCGACGATGTCGAGAACGAAATAAGTAGTAGGGTTGCCGGAGGCTAGCTCCGCCGGGCTGTTGCAATCGGAGGCCTGGAAGTACACATCGCCCGGCGCATTCACATCGCAACCGGCGGTTCCCACCGCGCAGGTGCTGGCATGGCGCACGACGAGAATGTCCGTTCCCGCGCGCAAATCGGCAGGTAGGCACGCCGGCGCGTTCGCACCGTTGTCATAGCCTTGAACCGCTATGGGCAGCGCGCTCGTCAGCCCAGCGACGCTCGCGTCGCAAGCGAGCGGTTTAATGGCGGGGGTGGCCAGCGGACCGGGATTGAATTCGGCGAGATAACCGGCATTGTGTAGATCGTCCGTGATCAGCTGCAAGGCGTAACGACCATTCTCCGTCTGCTGGTTCGCGCGTTCGATTTCTACGCGTGTCCGGCTGTTGTTGGCCAGGACCGCGACCAGGCTTGCGAGAATGATCAGGCTGATGGTAATGGCTATCATCATCTCGATGATGGTGTAGCCGAATTGCCGCGTTTCGGCGCAGCCGGTCCTGCCGGAGATCAGTAGCATGATGTGGTACCGACCGTGACCGCGGCGGCGATCACGCGGCGCTTCGCCTCGTCGGCCCCGAAGGTTCCCGCACCGCAGGCGAGCGCCGGCGTGGCGGCGGTCGGGCTCATTCCCTGCCACGCCACGGAGACCTGGTAGATGCCGGCGGTGCAAACGCCCAGGGCGGGGTTGGAGGCCTGAATCTGGGTAATGCAGCCGACGGCGCCCACCATGCCGCCGACGTTGAGCGCGGATTTAGTTTCGCTCGCACCCTTCAGTGAATTACTCCAGTCACACAGATCGCGAGCCGGACCGGTCAGACCCGTGCAGTCGGCCGGCTGGGCGTCGTTGGTGCCGATGGTGCCCTGACCGAGGTAACCGGCGACCTGCGCGGCGTTGGCGCTCAGTCGCTCCGTCATCTCAGTGAGCGCCATCAGCGCCTGGGATCGCTGGTAGGACTCCATTTCAGCGAGGCTCATCTTGCCCTGGAGGCCGGCAACCCCGAGGAGTCCGAACGCAAGAATCACGAGCGTGACGAGCACTTCGACGAGCGAAGTACCGTGCTGGCGCGAGTATCGGCGTTGTGACGAAATCAGCATGTTGGAACCGCCTGAAATCAGCATGCGTTAGCCGCCGTCGTGTAAGGCCGGCCGCTGAGGTTCAGCGATATACACTGGAAGTTGGTGGTTGATCCGGACGTGGTCGTGATCAGGAAAGACGTCGTGCTGCCGGTCTGGACTCGTCCGGACGGGCGGTAGATGACGGTCGAACCGACCGGAGTAGGCGCAATGGTCACGTTGGCCACCGCCCCGTGAGTTTCCAGCACAGCATTGGTCGGGTCGAGGATCTGCCAGCCCCCTAGGTTCCATCCGCCGGCCAGCGGCGACACGGTCACGTTGCCGTTGCGCGCGATCGCGTCCGAGCGCGCCTTGAGCAGACTTGCAAACAGTTCCGAGGCAGCCGTTTTGGCGCGTTGGCTCGCGATCAGACCGGAAAAGGAGGGGATGGCAACCGTCGTCAATATGGTGGCGATGGCAATGGTTACGAGCAACTCGACCATGGTGAAGCCGGTTGAGCTTCGGCGCAGGCAATAGGTGGTGACAGTCATGGTTGCGATTACCAAAGGGTGGCAGGCGTCTTCGCACCGGCGTCATCTATGGTCAAGACGGCATCGCCCGCCTGTGCCGTTCCTGCGATCGGGGTCGCCCTCGCGATAAAATTGGGAGGTCCTGCCACCGGGGGGGGGAAGTCAATGGTGTAGTAAGTCAAGACGTCCACCGGAGTCGTCGTGTTGAGCGTAGCCACGCTGTATGCGTAGCCGCGCGTATCGAGCAGGTATTGCTGCTCGCGTTGGGCGATATCCATGAGCGCCGCTTCCGCAGAGGAGCGCCGGCCCTTCACCATCTGAGACGTATAGGCGGGGATGGCGATCATGGCCAAAATGGCGACGACAGCGATCGCAATCATCAACTCGATCAGGGTGAAGCCCCGATTGAGGCCGCCTGCTTCCTTCGTTTTGACGTTCGACTCACTCATGGAGCCACCTTGCCGGGGAAGGCTTGCGCAAAGCTGACGATCAGGCTGCCTTGCGCCACCGACCTTCGAAATTGTGAGGCCCTTCGCGCTTCCGGCGCCGGAGGCAGTAAGTTTGACGACGCTAAACACTATCGATCCCTCTCTTAGGTGTGGACATTCGGACTATTTCAACACTGCGCTGCTAACGAATTGCCTTCGTTATGTCACCCATGATGAGTCATGCAAATTGCCTTCGTTATGTCACCCATGATTGAGTCATGGTGATACTGCGGCCTTCGTCATCAGTGGGCGACCGATCAGTTCTCAGCCGATTCCGCGGAAACTCAACCGGCGTCACAGAGTCCGTCTGAGCGTCGTGAGGTGGCGCACTCATTGGCAATTTCGCACTCCCAGCCAACTTCGCTGCATGCCCCTTGCGAGATTCACTTGCATGGCGTACTCCTGCCTTGGCCGAGGTTTTTCGTCGAGCGCATGCACGCCTCGTGGGCAATGGTGACGCTTAAATGCGACACGAACAGAACACTTAAAGCCGGTGCACCCATCCATAAATAAAGAGAAAGATTTGTGTTCCGTAGGATGATGTTCACGCTGGATGACCTAGATCCTGGATATAGAGCCAGTAAGGTGGATCATCGGCAGTCAGCGCCCGCGAGGAACCGGACGTTTCCGCGGAAACGTTCGAGACGTGAATAACAGATTGACGCAGAATGACCGTATGACGAAGGCGCGTGGTTTCATTCTTCAAGCGAGCTATCGCGTGGTCTACGGCCCCAATGGGGAGCGCGGGCCGGTGGTACACATCCACGGCCGGCTGGAGGGCGGCGATACATTCCTGGTGCGCGACGACCGGCAGCGTCCGCACTTCTACATCCGCGCGGTCGACGCTGAGCGGGCTCGAGCGCTACGTGCGCCGGAACCGAAGGCCACCGACAAACGCAGTTTCGCGGGGGCTCCGGTGTGCCGGCTGGAGACGGAAACTCCGCAGGATGTTCCCGGGGTACGCGACCGATTGCACGCGGCCGATATAGAGACATTCGAGGCTGATGTGCGCTTCGCGGTGCGTTACTTGATCGATCGCGGTATCAAGGGCGGCTGTGAAGTGGAGGGTGAGTGGGTGCCGGGCAATGGTGTTGCGCGGGTGTATTCGAATCCGACGCTCCGGCCGGCCGAAGTCGATGTCGAGCCGCGTGTGCTGTCGTTCGATATTGAAACGGACGGCAAGGGTGACGGTCTGCTGGCGATTTCCTTGTATGCTCCGGGCGTTGACGAAGTTCTGATCGTCGAGGGCGGCAATCGCACCATGCCGGAGCGTGCCACGCGCTGCGCAGATGAGCGCGCCGCATTGGATGTCTTCTGTGCCCGCGTGAGGGAATTCGATCCCGATGTGCTGATGGGTTGGAATGTAATCGATTTCGACCTGACCATCCTGCAGCGAGTCGCTGCGCGCTTGAACCACCCGTTTCCCTTGGGGCGAGAACCGGGTGCGATCCGTCTGCGCAAGGCCGAAGGCTATTTCGGCAGCGGCCAGGCTTCGATTCCCGGCCGTTTGGTGCTGGATGGCATCGACCTGCTGCGCGGAGCGTTCGTGCGCATGGATGAGTATTCGCTCGACGCCGTTGCGCGCGAGGTCCTAGGGGAGGGGAAGGCCGTCGCGGGCGACGTGCATGACCGGGTCGCGGAAATCGTCCATAACTACCGGCACGATCTCGCAGCTTTCGCGCTCTATGCGCGTACCGATGCGCGGCTCGCCTTCCAGATCGTGGCACGGCTCAATCTCGTGCAACTCGCGTGGGCGCGCAGCCGGCTGACCGGTATGACCCCCGATCGCGTGGCGGCGAGCATCGCATCCTTCGATTTTCTGTACTTGACCGAGCTCGAGCGGCTGGGCGTCGTTGCGCCGAGCGTGCGCGCCGACGATTCGCGCGTTCATGCCGCCCAGCAAGGTGGTCATGTGCTGGAACCCGTGACCGGTCTGCACCGCAACGTCTGGGTGTTCGATTTCAAGAGCTTGTACCCGAGCATCATCCGCACCTTCAACATCGATCCGCTGTCGTACGTGGAGCATCCGGCGCCGGATGCGGATCTCATCCGGACCGCGGGCGGCGCGTTCACCCGCACGCCGGCGATCCTGCCGCGCATGCTCGATGAACTCTTTCCGCGGCGCGAAGCCGCCAAGAAAGCCGGCGACGGGGTGGCATCGAATGCGATCAAGATTCTGATGAACTCCTTTTACGGCGTGCTCGGCACGCCGGCTTGCCGCTTTTTCAACCCGGCACTGGCCAACGCCATCACCGGCACCGGTCGCGAGCTGTTGCTGTGGTCAAAGGCATGGTTCGAGGCCGCGGGGTTCAAGGTACTGTACGGAGATACCGATAGCTTGTTCGTCGATTCGCACATCGATGATCCGGCCCAGGCGCGCACGCGAGGCGAAGAACTCGCCGCGGCGCTGAACGGGGAACTCCGCAGCCATATCGGCGAGCGCTGGCGTGTTGCCAGCCGCCTGGAGCTCGAGTTCGAAAAGCTGTATCTGAAATTGTTTCTCCCGCGCGCGCGCCA